>Ga0058701_10003052_pt1 | contig 13064 bp, 9 predicted proteins | sample AgamicOrMae_FD_97039 | JGI IMG/M metagenome (GOLD analysis project Ga0058701, IMG submission 97039) | Agave microbial communities from Guanajuato, Mexico - Or.Ma.e | ecosystem: Host-associated > Plants > Phyllosphere > Phylloplane/Leaf | place: Guanajuato, Mexico | collected 2012-06-04
GGTTTAACTTAGTTCCTTTTAGTTTACAAGACGGACTAAAACGAAGTGTGGAATGATTTGTCTTGTTGACAGCAATCGATATACACGGCTTAAATGATGGGCCTTTTTTACTGTATGAAATAAAGCGTGCGACGTTTTATACAGACCTTTTTCTTTCAAAGAAATAATGGTTTCGTTACAGCAACATTTTACAAAAATGGTGCTCAAGGAAATAATTCTGGTGCTCCAACAAATAATTTTAGTACTACAGCAAATAAATTTGGTGCTCCCCTAACAAAACAAAACGAAGGAAAAAAATTGCTCTTAAAAATTGCAATTAAAACAAGAAATGATATGGCAACCAGACGTTTCTTTGAAGCAACAAAACGATTTATGGCTGTAACAAAATATTTTCCCTGTCCCGTTTTTAAGGCACATTTATATTGTTAGAGTAATATTTTTAAGTGATTGATTATTTTAATGCCAAAGACTAGTGTTTCGCTAGAGCGGAGTTTGCATATCTTGACGACATTATCCTGAAAGATCATAAGGTGACACGACGTATTCGAACGCGTGATCGAGCGCAATACCAACTGACTGAGCACTTTTACATTTCTTACATCCCATATTTTTTTCAAACCTGATATAAACTAACCTTTTGGTTTGCAATAGTACTGAACTTCGAGATACTTGTACACATCGTAGCAGGGATCCCCGAAAACTGAGTTGGTTGCATTCAGTTTGCAGCTTTGTCGCCCTTCGCACCTGCAACGTTCCCATCATCCCCCAAAAATTAACAATTATTCGAAAAACAAAAACCGCATTATTTTCAGCTAAGTGACCAGAATTCGGCCTGAACGCATTCCCAGATAGTGCAGTTATATGAGCCATGCAAAAAACTGCGTTAGGCCACACAAAGCCAACATAAGCACAAAAAACCCTTAATGAACTAAAAAAAGCCCGAATTGCAGAAAAGCCCTCCCTCAGTTTCTGTCCTAATAGAAAGGGAGTTCCAAAAGCAGGGTCTTAACTAGCGATTGTACCACGTTTAACAACCGTCCTTAATTCGGCAAGCTCATAAACTCATTTTTAATTCACGTATCATGATGGCTGCGAATGAAACTCCGCTTACACAAAAAGTTTAAAAGTTGCTGCGTAAAATTGTCTTAGGAGAGGAAGCGCAAAAAATAACAACCCCCATTCGCAGAGAAAGTTTCTTTTAAATTTAAAACCTACCCGCCTATTTTTCTTTTAAACAATATCTAAAAAAAAGCCACTAAGATTATATTTTGCATAATTTGGGGAAAAATAGATAGGAAGAGATACCCTTAAATGTTATATTTTGAGTAAGAATCAAGGGTGTATTATTAAATAAACCTATTTTTTAGGAATTAAAAATCATATTTCACTATGTATAAGAATCCCGAGGCAGTCGCCTAATAGAAATGTCGATCTAAAATCGCTTCCACCTCGAACCTTCCCTTCCACCTCGATTCCAGTGTTGCCCGATTTCGCGATTTAGCCAAATACTGTAAAAACTGTTTTTAAACAAGATAAAACAGGGGAAAAGCTAACTTATTCCGTTATTTTTAAAGATAAACGTAAGAATGATCATATTAATGGAGAGCTCTCAACGAGACCTTTTCATTGCAATGGTTGTCTATAGGTTTATCTTCAAAAATAACAAAATTATACTCTCCCCTGTTTCGCCTTCATATCCAAAACAGGAGTGGGAATACCTAAAACAAGTTTTTTTACTACGAATTTAACCAAGACTTATTCGTCAAACAGTGAAGAAAACCTAATGATATTAGATCTCTCTTGATAAGAGCGAACACATGAGATAGTTGGTGATTATAACTGGCTCAAAATGGACGCGATATCCGGCAACATTGCTCGATACTGTATAAACAATCCAATAAACGAGGACAAGACGATTGACGAGGCACTAAAACTTCTAGGTCCCACCTTTGTAATCAAGCATGACAATTGTCCCCAACGTGAGCATGCGACAGCGGCACAGCGGCCCGGCCCTTTTATTTGTGTCTCCCAGTGAGAGCATGCGTCCCAAAATTCGAACCACTTCTTAAGATGAACCATTCCGTTTGAGCTGGGCATGTGAGGTCCTGAGTGTCAGAGCGAGTCTTAATTGAGGCCTAACAATGCAGGGATTTAAGGCATGAGAGCCCTCACGGTCCAGGATGAAAAAAAAAAAAAAGAGAAACAATTTCGGGGGGAGTGCGGGGGGGGGGGGCGATGCGAGCTCCGTCAGGTCTGAGAGTTTGCCAAAACGAAAATGATGAAAAAGCAATATGTAGCGGTCGACGGTGTGCTGTGCCGTTCCGAACCATGCCGCTCTACGTAAAGTGCGCCGTTTGCAGATAAAAACAATGAAACGGGCGGCGTTAGTAAAAATAGACATTTTTTTTTAGTTTCTCCGACTTTTCGGTTCATAAATTGAGCGTAAATGTCTTCCAAGACTTCCCTTCGATTTCGAATCGTCTCGACCGACCAAGCAGTGTATCTAGAACGAGACCGACCGATTTAAACGACGGACTTTATCATGGGAATTATGCCCCACGATAAATGTATTCCGAAATTGCTGTCGTGGGGAGTGGCTGTACTTTTGCGTATTACTGTACACGGACGGGCAGAAAGGTTATCAGGGCCGTGATGTAAAACGGATGCCGTTTCGCTGATAGTTGAGAATTCCACGTTGTACAATCAGCCCGTCGTAGAATTCGAATGATTTTATTACGGGCTCCCGCAGCGAGCGCTGCCGGGGGATGGAGAAAACCATATTTTTGCGGCAGACTGTACCCTGCAGCCAAGGAATAGGGTAGTTTTGGCGGTCTGCATTATCATTTTGATTGGCCCAATGCCTAAGGGATGTGATCAAGGAAGAACGTACTCCAGTTCACGACAACTATCTCAATCATACCTGCTACGCCACAGTGGAGCCAGTGAGGGCTTTTGGCCGCGTCGTATAAATTTTGTACACGATTCCGAAAAGAAAAGGCGCCATAAGTAGATATGAAATTTGTATAAATATGTAAGAATAAAGTGCGGAAATCGGCATCGAGCAGATTTATGATCGCACTCGACCGAAGAACGCTTCCGAGCGATCTATCGCTAAGCAACTATTAGCATTCTCTAACGATCCGTCGCTGGGCAACGACGGTTCGCTTGCGGTACGTTGCTAGGCAACGACGGTTCGCTAGCGATACGTTGCTAGGCAACGACGGTTCGCTTGCAATACGTTGCTAGGCAACGACGGTTCGCTTGTAACACGTTGCTAAACAAAGACGGTTCGCTTGCGGTACGTTGCCAGGTAACGACGGTTCGCTTGCAATACTATGCTAGGAAACGACGGTTCGTCTGCAATACGTTAATTCGCTTTGTACGTTGCTAGGCAACAGACGTTGGGCGGCAATTCTTTCATTGGCGACAGGCAGACAAGTCACGGCTAACAGTATGCCACTGGGAAGCAACGGTAGATCACAAAGCGGATGTACGGCCGGCGTCACGTGGAGAATGAGAAATGTAACGGTCAAACAATGTCAAAACCGAGTCGAGTACATCCTCCCTCTGACCAAGATATAAAATACGAGCGTCGCGAATCGAGTAGCACCGAAGGCGAAGCTGGTTTACGGTAGCCTATCAGAGATAGAGCGAGAGAGATAGAGGCAAGATTGGCCGAGGAAGGCAATTATACACCTCTGAAGTAGTCATTATGAACGCACCCAAAAATAATTTATATTCGCTAATTATGAGCGACAAGAAATGGTCTCGCAGCGGGTGGGGCATCTCAGTTCAACTACAAAAGACATACGTATGCCGCACGTTGAGCCTGGAGGCCAAGGACGATAACCAGTGTTGCCAGATATCACGACTTCGTATCTTCTAACCACGGTTAAAGATAACCTAGCGATCAACCCCATTTTTGAATTGCTCAGCTCGAGAGCGTTTCGAAACGTACCCAACATGCAAAGTTATCTCTGCTGGTTCACGAATTTATCGCGGTAAAATTAATAAAAAATCGCGAAATCTGGCAACAATGACGATGACTCTGCGTAACTAAAGGGACGACGAGTACTATGGGCCTGGCCTACTAAGCCTTCATTTCAAGCGTGTTACTCATCAAGGCGTTATTACTGTTTTTCGCCTGACTCCTGCCGAGTCTCTCAGCAGAAATTGCATCGCACGAATTTTTAAAATTGGAAGCATCGCCGTCACTTCAGGTGAATCCAACGTTATATAGAGCGCTGACATCCAAGTATGACTTTGGAATCGGAACGGTTTCACAAGAGACGCGCATTCGGAGAAATGTCGAGCCATTTTGGTCGATCGACTCATTGAACTTGTCAAACGCCTTTTTTTTTGCAGCTCAAGAAACATTTAAACCTAGCGGTGTACTTCTGACCTAAGTATATCATGATTCCGATCACGAATCTGCGAACTTTTCTGATCGAGTCTAGGAGAAAATCATCGGTGTACACTCGCAGCAGAAGACCTCATGCTGTTAGCACCATTGTCAACACAACCAGTTTCTGTCCTGTAAAATAACAGAAAACAACAACAACCGTGCCTTCGCCAGCCCAGCAACAGTCACAAAACATTAGACAACACGGGTTAACACATTTACTTTTAAGCTGGAATTAAAACATAGATTTCCACACAAGGCAAAAACAACAAGCAGATGAATTCATCCCATAGCGTATAAAGTAACAAAAACTCGGTTTGGAATTTTCGCTGAGATATGGGGAGCTGGCAGAATGTGACTGGCTTAAATGCGAGAAGAGAAAGACACTCTTGTAACAAGAGCTGGTTAACCAAACTTAGGTCTCGACCGCTAGTCTTCGCTGTACTCTACAAGCTCTTCTTACAGCACGCTCTATTTCCTAGGTGAGCTACAACTCAGTCTTGAATCTATGACCCTGGAAACGGACTTGTTTAAAACTTCTCCCGCAATCCAAAATGGCTACCTCGTCGCACCTACTGATACGTGTTCTAGGAACATCTGAACCAAAACATTTTGCCATCGGTAAAGAAGAAGAAAAAAAAGAAGAAGCAAGCAACACTTCATGACCTAAGGTGAATTTTTCTTGGTACAAAGGACTAAATAGGCATATCTCTCCGAAACAGTAAGGAATGCCTTAACTGGCATGAAACTAAGATGGTTGGGGATCTAATACCTCGTTATAGGACGCTATCTGAAAATCTATAACGTACGTAAAACTGCGCGAGGCAATCAATTTTGTAGAGATCTCCGCTTTTAATAAGAAAACAGCATGATAAACAAGATGGCTGCTAAAACCGTCGTATGGAGCCCCAAAGACAAGACACAAAACCCTAAAGGCTCTCAAATTACATTAGGCGTTTCTTTCTTGTCCCTGCCTTTAGATACATTACGGCTTCCCTGTGGCAGTCGAAGGCAGCCGAAGGAGGGGGAGAGAAAGAGAAGGGAAACATCTTGTCTCCATGGGTCTTTCCATTAAGGAATTCATTTTTAATTCGCGAAGATGACCGGTTTCGCACAAGTTTCGGTGTCGTTCACCCATTGTTTTTGTCGGTCGGCGCATGACGTTAAGTTGTCCGCCTTTTAACGGTTCGCGCGGCTAAAATGGAAAGGTAGAGCGTTTCTTTCCTGGACGACAGCTTTAAGATCGAATAATTTATTCCTGAAGAAAAGCGAAGTAATGCATTCTAAATGGGATTTTTTTGGGGTCCGCGCTGAATTTTTGGAGAGCTTCAAAAATTGCATCCACGAAAACTTCCTACAACAAACAGGGCCTGCACGTGAATAAATTAACCCTTTAGTAATTCTCTGACCTGTTTCCGGTATGAAGGTTAAACAGGGGAGACGGTAATTCGACTATTTCTCGAGATAAACCTATCAACAAGCATACCAATGAAAAGGTCTCGTCGAGAGCTTTTTATTGATAGGGGTATCTTCATAAATAACTAGATAAAGCTATTCCCCTGTTTTACCTTTAAACCTAGGTATAGGGCTGCCTAAAACAGGTCTTTACCGAGTAATTATGCTAAGAAAGTCTGGAGGTAGAGAGAAAATTCGATGGCACAATTTTGACGAATTCAGACGTTTGAGTGTTCATACTGGACTGCAAGTGTTCTCTCAAAGAAAGAGCTAGGTTTGATTATTCCGGCCTTTGTTATTCACAAGTGCACCCACCTAAACATCGTTGTGAATATATCACAGGTTCAGTAAAGTTAAACAAAGTAGAAGCCCATGAAGGGGAATGGATGACCTGTTATTCTGAGAGCTCCGAAAATTTCGCATGTCCGTCAGCCATGTCTTCTTATAAAGTATAACGATAAGGTACAAGGCAGGCAGGCGAAGGGTGAACATTGTCGGTTTCATCGAAAGGAGAGTGTTCCAAAATATCGTACTAAACCTGTTCATAACCGCCCGACAAAAAGGCAAGTCTCGCCTCACGAACTCTGCGAACACACACGCTAAAAAAAGAACGTTCCCAAAGACAAGTTAGATTGCAGAGATTGCAGTTACAAGGTGCACACGAAAACAGGGTACCTACATGCACACCTATTGCTTCGCTTCGTCATGACTAAGGGCATTTTTCGAAGTTGGGAAATTCGAAACGCAGATCGAGTATCTATACAAGTTAACACGATACATCTTAATATTTAAAGATGTGTAAGGAGATTAGATTCATTGTAAATGTTGGAAAACGTTAGTCATGAGGGCGTTCGGGGAAACATAATAGCGAAAATTCCAAACCGAGTTGTATTCGAATATAGTTCATTAATCCCATAGCGGCTCAGCCACTTCCAATAATTCCCATTAATATCCCATGCGTTGGCTGCAAAAATTAAACAAGCTTCAATACGATATGATAATGAACTCACATCTACAAACAACCCGAGATTATGACTAAAAGCTTTTAGGGATAACCAATCAAAATTATAGGGATCCTACTAGAGAAGAGACATTGGGCAGTCATATTGTTTCTTGTGGGACCATAAATTCGGAAACAAGATGGCGGCGCCAATGGTTTTGCACCCTCAAACCATTTGTCTCTAGTATGTCCTGGCCTCAAACTTAGGCGCAGTGCCATGTGCCTTGCTTCACTGCAGCTCCGCTCGGCAGCGTGAAAAGAGGCATATACAAAAGAAATAAAAAAATCTGTTCCTTACTATCGACAGAGAAGGCTAAATTGTAAAGAGCTGAAGAAAAAAACTGGTTTCGTCTCGAGTTGTTTGTGGATAAGATGGTGACCCTTGTGATTAAGCATACCCTTGAAGCGGCACCAGATCACAGAAAACCCCGATAGCCATCTTAATATCCAAAGATTCTGTCCCTTCATCATACATCGTACATTTCCGATATCATGGCTGTTTGAACTTACATGCTGGGTACAACAAAATTCGCACTGTCACCAATAAAAACTAACTCTTCTTACAGATAGTCCCATACTTGTTTTGGGTATCAAGGTAAAACAGGCAAAGAGCGTAATAGAATTACTTTAAAAAACTAGAACTTTATCAATGAAAAGATCGTGTCGAGAGTGCTCAATTGATATGGTTATTGATAGGGGTATCTTCAAAAATAACCTAATTACGCTCTTCCACTCACTTATATACCCATAACAGGTATGAAACTACAAGAAACAGGGATTACTGTGATGTCATAACAGATGGGTTTCACGTCCAAATTTTGCTGTATGAACCTTGAACTAATTACCACGCTGATATATGACAGATTTAAAAGAACAACTTGATGTTTCAAAATTAAGGGAGTTGCATAGATTTACTACCCCCTATCTTATAATTGAACATATATTTCTCTTAATGCTATACGTGTGGTCAAATTGAAAAGGAAGAAAACTCACTTTTGATGCAGCACCCGGAGAGATTTCGTGGACATACAGTTGACACTCCACTCGGTGTTACCCTGGTCATTACAGATGGTTATTGAGAAGCGACCGTAATTGGCTCTAATCAGGCTGATGAGCTCGCCGTCGTGGCACTGTATCGACAGAGTCTTCCCCTCGCAGGCGTACGCGGTGTCGTAGCGAGGTTGCTCTGAAACACAACGACAAGCATTCATCATCCACCGCTCACTTCATTGCTTAGACGTTATCAACAAATCCAGACAGGACCTCGACAAGTCACGGAGAAACATTCCCACAACTTCCCGGAGTCAACTCTGACCAGTGTCATCTCACGGGAAACCAGTTTCACTGATCGGTCGACTGACAAGTACCTGAATTACTCAATACCCGGACAGGTTCACCGATCACTACAAGGGAAAATACTTGTCATTTTTATGCGGTTGGAAACAGTAGAGTATTCCTGTGGTTTGTGCATTATCGCAAATTAGGGTAAGAAATGAGCAATCAATATTTCAAATTTAGATTGAATTTTCGACCAGAAATCGGTTTTTGGGGTTAGCCGCTTGGATTATGTTACGTATGCTAGGTTAATATAAGTTAACCTTGGTTAAGTTAAGGGTGAGTTAGTCTTGGTTAGTTTATCCTACATAAGGTAAAGCTATCGATTAGGCTAAACTAGGGTTAGCCTAGGCGAAGTGTCTTGTGCCTCGATTCTATACCGCTTCGCTCAGATTGGTCTCCATGGCTGATGTCGAATGATGCTCGAGGGCTGTACTATCGTGTGCAAAAAAAAAGGACCACCGGCAACCACCTTGACACCGGTGCGTTGCGGTTGCCTAACTTCGCTTGGATTGAGAAGCGCTGCTGCCTTTCACGGCGCAACTCATGAAGATGACTGTTCATACCTACATACAGCTACGACCTTAAGCATTTCAGTTTTACCAGGTTCGCTATTTCGCCAAAACCCGCGAGAACCTTTGGAGGTAACTATGCAAGACGATTGGTTATGACAAATCGCTCGAGTTCAGCAAGCAGAAAATGGAGTTCATCACGAAGTTATGTTCACTGCGTTTAAAAATACCGCAGTCACAACATCCTGCAACACAAAACCTCTGCCTTTCCGGCGAAATCCCGCAGTATTTTGAGCGAGTGGCTTAGCCAACACACACAGCCGCAGCCATGAATAAAGATTTTTCTCTGCGGGGAAGACACCGCGAAAGTAAAACACTAACTGGCGAACTCCATTCAAATAGGGTTGACACAGAGTTGGTCTGAACGCGAGCGTGAGGCGAAGACATGCCTGCAGAGGGCGCTGATTTTACAAAGTCGAAAAGCAGCCGTGGGGGGAAGGGCGAGAACCTCCGCTCAGCTCCGACCACGGCACAATTACTTCCGTGGCGGATTTCAGCAGGAAATTTTGGCTGGAGGATGGCGAACAAATCTCAGACTAGAGGAGGATTATCAGGGTTGTCATTAACGCTTGGGACGCAGGGGTGCCAACAAGCGGCCGCTAGCAGCACATAAGGAGCGAAGTGGGGAGCAAGGCCTTTGCCAAACACGGCAGCCAACTTTCCTAAGAACCTTTGAGGCGACCAAAACGAACTGTTTTAAGTTAAATTTCAGGTCTGTGCACTCCACACGTTTAATCTCACTTCAAAGACAACCTAAACTGCGCTGACCGTTACTGCTTATACTGCATAGATCTACGTTGACTTTGAACCGTTCATTCCACAAAACAGCGATCAGGTTGAGTGTCGATAACGTAATCTAAGGAAGCGGAAAAAAGATTTTAAAGAAATCAAAAGACGGAATAGGCGTTTTTGCCCATGAGCCATCGGATTAGAGTATCGTAAAGAGGGGTAAAGTCGGACAAAAAGGGGTGAAGTCGGACAGAGAAAAAGGCGCATCTTTTAATCCAAACACTCGTTTAGTAGCAAGGAAGATGGCCATGGCTCTGAATTTCCCCCGTCGGGCTCATCCCCATCCAAAGGTGGAACTGCGCGTCTATACGACTTTATCTCTGTTCGAATTTGCCCCACCTTACGGTGCCTAAAAGGGTTGCGGTGAGCAAGCCTTTCTTCCCTAGCAGGTGACGGGCTTAGGAAAACATCTATTAATTGATGTGCATATTTACTTCCAAGTTTGGCAAGAAGAGCTCCTTTTGATCGCAGCGTCGCACAAGGGGGAGCCGATAATGGCTCGCCGGACGAGAACAGCCTTCGTTAAACAGAGTTGCGATTTCACTTTCGTTGAGTTTTCGTCCACTTCTCCTTATTAAAACATTTTTTGAAAGAGCCTTTACGCAGCGAGTTTAAAAGGCCCTGAAAAAGTAATCAAGGTAATTTCTCGGGAAAGTGTTTCATGACAGTGGGGCTAATTTATGGTGTGGGGGGGAGGGGTCCTCTTGGGGTGACATGTTTGTCTTTAAGCCCAGAGGAGGAAGAAGGGGTTGAGACAAGAAATTAGGAAGTAAATTGATTGGTTGTAAAACGCTCGTTTCGACGTAGGGAAGAGAGTGAAAGGGAGAGAGATAGATAAATTGGCAAGACAACGCTACATAAAGGGAGTGGCGGAGAAGAAGAGTTGGCGAAAGTGTGCGGATAAGGGGATGTCAGAAAGCGCGTATTGTATCGAGGAATTGCTAGAGATCGGACTACGATAATGGATGTGTGGTTGGCCCCAGTAGCGGGGCTGCTGCCAGGCGGGTTGCCTGCCTGCGGGGGGAAGACGGAGGCCTGGCTGCGCATGGGGCTCAAGATGCAACAGCACAAGCCTTCCTGGATATTATGTTCTCGATGAGCCTGTTTTCGTCTCGGGCCAACAAGAGTTGCGGCTAAAATTTCCGAGCACCTCCGCGCAAAACAAACGCCTGAAGATGGATTAAACTAGCTGGAGGGGGGCTCCTCTGCCCAATTTCCAAAATCGTTGTTTATAGGTTAGCTACTTTCAATAGCGTTGGAATAGCTGTCCTGTCACATAAGAGAATCTGTGACGGTTTGTTCATTGCGAGAATCAATAACTTTTTTTGGAAAAATAATGCAAAACGAATGCTGTCGCGCACGATCCCGGGAGTTTTCCACATAATAAAGCCACTTTGAAAGTTGGATATCTTTACAGATTTGTGCCCAAGGAACATTGATAAAAATACATACATAAAAAATTGGAAAAAGATATGGGTCGAAAGTTTGCAAAATTGTGTATTAGAATTTTCGGAAATAACCTAATTGGAGCAAAAAAATGAATTTATACTTTTTGAAAAGAAAATGGGATATAGGATGAAGTAAAGTAATTAATTTAGGATTAAGATTAAAAAAAAAACTTGGGGCATTTTTGTCAAAAATATTTGCAGAATTTTGGGAGCAACTTACAGGTATGCTATTATGGGTTAAGAAATCTCCTAAGAATATAATTGAAGTTTACGGTATAATCGACAGGAAACTATCGTTAAGAGCTCTCAACAACAAAAATATTTTTAACTCGTTTTCAAATTTAAATTTAACCCATAACAGCCGAAAGTATTCAGGGTGAAATTTAGCTTAAGAGACATTGGAAGGATTTTCCTGCTGGAGTACGAAATTGTATGCTTTGAAAAATGCCTAAATTATAAAATTCCAGGTTTCCAGAGGGGTGATATTTTTTAAACTGTGACAATACTGAACTGAAAGGACCCTCTAAAATAAAATTTACTGTTTCCGAACGGCATCGCTGGGCGGTAAAGGGTTAACAATATGGAGACAGGGTGGCGTCATTTCCTTGGAACTGTCAACACGCCGACCGCTCAGCACAAAGACCACGGATTCCACCTCGAGGCAACTCGTCCAAGTTTTGATCAAACCATATCGACTCTAGAGCGCGACTCATCCGCAACAAACCCCAGGATGATCCCGCATGCAGAGCTGGTGCACCGTCCACAAATCGCCCACAGCGTCCGGAAAACCTCCCCGGGGGGGAGGCACAAATGAGAACGCCAAAATACGGATCGAAGCCACGCACGTACTTTCCTATATAATCCCGTCGAGGGGACGCAGGGGGGACGCAGCGGGACCGAAGTGGGTCCCGCAGGGGGACGCACTGAGGTGTGGGAAAGGCGAGCTGGCTTGCCCAACAGGTACCCACTCCAATTTAAGGACAAACACGCTTCGAAGTAACGCCGTGTTCGCGAGACGGTCAATCGACGATATTCATCAGGGCGCTCTAAAGCCGACATACACGTTCACAGCTTGACGGACGGGACTGGCTAGGCCTCTAGGGCTATCGCGTCAGGTGAGTTTCGACACACGTCAGGTGACAAAATTTTCTCCGATTTCAACTTTTTTTTTTCTCGCCTACACAGTAAATTTTACAGTCGCATCTCCCACAAGAAAAATTTTCTTGACATGGTGACATTTTTTTCTTGCCGCAAGAATTTTTTTATTACTGCAAGAAAAAAATCTTGTGCCGAGAAAAAAATATTCTTGCGGTAAGACAAGTAAAATGTTAGGTAACTATACCTAGAAAATTTTTCTTGGCATTAGAAAGTATTTCTGTGAGTGATTTCGCACATCTTCACTGTAATAAGAGAATTTTTAGATGCATCAAAAGTCAAATCAATGATCTGAAAAATGGAAAAAAAAATGTCCAATTATGCTCTGAATTTTTACCTCACTTTAAATTTCTATAAACTTCTTATTTTAAGAACGATATGACTGAAATTCAGTGATTATTTGAACAGAAAATTTTTCAGACCAGTAATTTGACTTTTCTTGCATCTGAAATTAAGATGGTTTTTTTAAGTGTTTCAGTAACAGTTCGGACCGCAGTGCAGTGCTAGCAATCTTCGAAGTATTGATCAACTAGATTAAAATTACCTTTTTGTTTCGAAATGAAAGGGTCGTGGAAGTTAACTCTTGTCTGGGATCCGATTCGAGTATTTTAGCGGGGTGTCAACCGACAGCGATTCAGAAGAAAAAGGAGGAAATAGGAAGAAAAATAAATCGGTCCTTTGACTTGTCGCAACCCCCGCTGGCAGCTGGCAGGCCGGCCCTTCTCAGAGCGAACCCCGATCGATCTTAGCTCACCTGCACCCCTTCGTTCTGGCCGAGATTTCTTTCATTACTCGGCGAATCTTACCAAACTTTCCTACAAACAAAATCAATACATCAAAAGAGATTCCAACTCTTTTAGATTTTTTTAAATTGATAATTCCACAATAAGGAAGCTATACTGTATTGA
>Ga0058701_10003053_pt1 | contig 13062 bp, 6 predicted proteins | sample AgamicOrMae_FD_97039 | JGI IMG/M metagenome (GOLD analysis project Ga0058701, IMG submission 97039) | Agave microbial communities from Guanajuato, Mexico - Or.Ma.e | ecosystem: Host-associated > Plants > Phyllosphere > Phylloplane/Leaf | place: Guanajuato, Mexico | collected 2012-06-04
ACAAAAAAAAACAATAGGTTTTACAGAAACGTTAATCTTTTGTCACGGTTGAATACTTACAAAAAAAAATCCCCATGGCCGAACTGTCCGTGCGGATATCCGCTTGGATATCCGTAACATTACAGATATCCGTGTCGAATTATCCGTGCGACCACGGATATCCGCAGTAAACTGCGCTAAAAATCCGTAGCACCAATATCCGCATGGATATCCGCATGGATATCGGTGTTACGAATATCAGAGCGCGAAGTGTAACATGGATATCCGTGGTTGTACGAATAATTCGACACGGACATCCGTAATTTTACGGATATCCAAGCGGATATCAACCAGGGACTACATTATTGAGGTAGTCCCGCCACGAAGGTCAAAGTTGTTTGAAAGCCCAACAAATTTTACATACCGGTAGCCAAATTTAAGTTAACTTAAGTCACATAATCACCAGAAAGGGATAGGTCAACGCAGAAAATTGTAAACGCGATGCGGCTATAATTTACTTTGGTCTAACGGAAAAACTTCAAAACATTAAGTTTAAAATGCATTAAAAAATTGATATGGGCCGAGTTGTTTTTAGTCAACAAAATACTGGTATGTGGTAGAGCACCTAAAAACCTTTATTTTAATGCATTAAACGATATCTGTCGACGAGCAAACAACACAGAAACTATGTGGCCCAAACCCGCGATTTTAGCCGAAATTCGGGCTAATGGGCGCGTTGTTTGTATTTTAGGACCTCTTGTACTCGCCACACATCGCCGTAGCGTAAATTAAATATGCACCAAAGGAAAATATAGACTTTTCTTAGCACACAAAAAATTGGTGCGCGCTATGAAGCAACAAGCAACCTTGTCTTTTTCCCGTCCTGCGTATCGGGACCAGGCGTGACGGGACTACCTTAAGAAGTAAAGGGGCGAAAATTGACGCGACATACATTAACATTGAGAGACTTCAACGCTCAGGAAATGACAAGAAACCAGTTATATGGGGGAGACTTCAACGCACGTAAAAAGGATTGAATGTATTTTAAATGGGTCGGGTGAGTAGAGAGTCCGTAAAATGCTCACAGAAAGAGATTCGGCGTCTGCATGTTCAGGTAAATTGAAAGTGGGAGTTTCTTCTAGATTCACTGCTTCGGGTCCAAAAATTTCTGCGATTTGGTCCAGAGCTACCCTGAAAAAAACAACACATAAATCTTCAGTGTTTTTAAAGGTTTTGGTCCAAAACCTTTACTTCCCCCAAGACTTCTCCAAAACTTTTGAAGAAGTCTTGGGGTCTGAGTTTCAACAGTACCAACCAGCAGTCTTCGACTTGATGTTGACAATTTTCGATACAAAAGAAAAGTAGGATTAAGGTGTAAGACGCGCCCTACCCAGTGAGAAATGGTTAGTCGAATAGATGTTACCGTAGATCGAGGTCGAAGTGGAGGTAAAAAAGAATCGAAATCTTGGTCGAAATCGACGAAATCCTTCTAAAAAGTTCGAGCAGCTTATTTCGAGGAACTTGCCGCTTTGACGTCGTTTCGAAATGGCATAACACCTTGTGACTTCCCTTGCATAGTAAAAAAAAGAGAGTTCACTCGGGAAAACACTTTTTAACGCAGTTTTAAGTGAGTGAAGAGTTGGTCGATAATTCAAAAATTTCGACTCAATTTCGTCAACGACCCGGCTTCGACGTATTAACGTCGAATCGACGTCGATTCGACAAACCGTTTCGCATTGGGAGGTAAGATAAATAATGTAAGCTACTTACTGATAGGTAACATTATCGGAAAGGGGCGCACAAACACGAGATTTTGATTTTTCTTGAATCAATCCCTTTAATGACGAGGAGACATTAATATGAGCGGGAATAATTAGGATGCGATGAATTTCCATGTGGGCGACAAAGTCGTTCGGATTCATACTCCAGTTCTCTTCCAAACGAGGCCATTGAGCGACATTAAATACAGTTTCACGTGAGACTTAATGCCCTGACTTATGTTGCGCTTGGCTGATGTCGATGGCAAAAATATCCGGAAGTGGGAGGAAACGTTGTCCTTAATCAGCAGTCCTTCCGAGAGAGTGGGTGTTTTACTTACTGCAAGTCTTGCACTGGCCTGGCCACTGGCCGTCTGTCGCTGTTGATGCGTTGGATGACATCCGTGAGGAAGGGCCCCGCCACTTCCCGCTTCGTTTCATTGTGGCCGCCGTTTTCGACTGAGACGGCGGCGGCGGTTGCGGCGGCGACGGCGGCCACCAGCGCGCCGGCCAGCAGCCGCCCTAGCATCGCCGCACTAATGGCGCTCATGCACAATGCTGCCAACATAAAAAGACAGTTTTCACTAATTACCTTTTTAACGCACCGCTTAAACCATGCCTCAAAAAATCTTTCTAAAAAATCGATGTGCCTTTTTTAAGCCCGCCTCCTTTCGGAGAAGGGCTTTATAATTTCACTCGACTCCGTATGTATGTATGTCAGTATGTATGTATGTTTCTGTCGTCGCTCCGAAGATACTGATCGGATCTGAACCTTCAATATATGAAATCGACGTGAAATTTTCCCCTGATGACGACTAGGTGGCAGCAAAGCGTATCAGTTATCGTCATCGAGAGTTATTCAAGAAAATGTGAGTGCAGGCTACACCACTGCTCAGGTTTACAGATGTACTTCTTAAACATTGACTACACCTATTTTTTGTCACTGCTTTTTCTCCTGCTTTTGAACATCACGTTCTAACTTAACCACATTAAATATCAACGAGGCGGGCTTTTTAATCGAGGTCTCAATTTCGTTTAGTTTAATCGAAAAGCGCAAAAGTAAATGGCTATAGTTTTAGGCAAATTCACACGCATGTGGACCAATTCTTCAAAATGTCCGCATACACCGTAAGAAAACACCCGCTTAAAGAAATCGGGCGGGCACGCCCGATTTTTTTAAATGAAGTAATTTTATGAATAAAGTAATGCGTAAAATAAGAGTTGGGGACTCTAACAAGAATTCTGAACCCCTTTAACGGAAACGGTGCAATAATGATAAAGATCGAGTAAGACAACAAAACCTCGGAAAAGGGGACAATGACCCCCCCCCCCCCGAAACAGGATATCTGACGACTTCAACTCGACGTAACGAGGTAAAATATATCAAATTTGCGAAAAAAAAGGTTAACCTCGCCGTCAGCTTTGTCCGTAATGCAAATTTAAAATGTGCGCTAAGCAACGGAATATCAAGTAGTCGTACGTAGAGAGACTGTAGTTACGCTGAGAGAGGCCAACTAACGATCGTTTTGAATTTCACAGATTTGATTGGTTAGGATGCAAACCTTGGTGTGCGTCGAAGTCGGTGTGGTGTCACGTGGTACAGTTGGCCACTCTCTGTGTACGAATAACCAAAGTCTCTCCAGCCGGACGTCAACGAGGAGACTTCGACGCACGATCAAGTCATGAGAGTAGTACATTTCAAAATCTACTACTCTCATGATCAAGTAATTAAGTTTTCCGTAAACTCGTGTGGGTACTTGGGCTACGTTGCCTTATGCCTCGCTCTTTCGTTGTTCCACTCGGCTTGGCATTAACAGGTAAAACTTAATGCCTTGTGCTGCGCTCCGCTCTATTCGGCGATGAGGGACAGCTTACACAAGGTGAATAATGCGACCTTCAAAATTGGCGGTATACTTTGTGCCGATTCGCAGATGAGATCGGTCAGTTTTTGCTGGTCAGCTTTGGCTGTCCATGGCGGGCGTTGCGCTCTTAAGTGGGGCAGACGAGCACGCCGCGCTGCGGTGCTCGTGTTGCTGGAACAAGTCCGACGGGTAGGATAACAAGACGCACTTCCACTCTCCCTGATTCGTGCGGAAGTTTTCCGAGCATAGCGGGTGGGGTGGGGCGGTTCGTTTGACCCATATCCGTTGATCGGAGGTCAAGGACGAGAAGATTCGCAGGCGTGACGCGTCCGCCGCGATCAAATATCCCGCCTCCAAGTTGGCGACACTGATACGCTCATCTCGAGTTTCGATATGATAGTATCGACTTAATCGATACACTGTAATTTTTTAAGGTAGCATTTTCAACCTTTTGGTTTAAATTTGGTGCTACCCTCCGTCGTCAAGCCGAGCGGAGCGATAGTGAAGCGAGGCACAAGGCTACTAACTTAACTTAACCTAGGGTTACCCAACTAAACGGTCGCCAAGCCGAGCGGAGCGATAGCGGAGCGAGGCACAAGACACTGTATTTAAACTTGGTATACCGCAAGAGGCTTGCTTATGATATAGGTCAGGCTAGGTTGGATGCCTTTTGCCTCGTTCTGCTATCTCTCCGCTCGGCTTGACGACGGAGGGTAGCACCAACTTTAAACCAAAAGGTTGAAAATGCTACCTTAAAAAATTACAGTGTAGAGGTATCCAGGATTGGGTTAAAAGCATTTCCAGTTACTTACGCAAACACGAATATCGCACAAACATCTACTTTGGAATAAATTTACCGTTATGTAAATATGTTATGTATGTTTACCGTCTACCCATTAAATACTACATCAATTAAATTCTACGGAAAAACTTAAGAATACTCCAAAATATTATGATTGGAGCATCTTGAAACGAGGGGTCTAGTACTCTTTTAGACCTTTTACACCGGGTTTCAGGAATTTCAGGGCGGATTTCAGGGATTTCAAGGACTTTAGACCGGATTTCAGGGATTTTAGGGACTTAAAGTATTCCACCGGTTTTAAGCGGGATGTCAAGGAATTCAAGTCGGTTGTCAGGGATCTCGGCGTTTAAAGTCGGGTTTCGTGGATTTTGGGCTATATTTTAGGGATTTCAGGTCCGATTGAAAGGGTTCCAGGCCATATTCCAGGGCTTTCACCTCGGATTTCAAGGATTTCACGGATTTTACGTCTGATAAGGTTTTCAAGCCGGATTACGGAGTTCCTGGTCGAATTTTATGGATTACAGGGATTTCAGGGATTTTGGGTCGGATTTCAGGACATTTGTACACCGGATTTCAGAAATAGTTGGCCCCTCGTCTTGAATGTGTGGGGATAAAATTCGATTCTTTCCCCTTCCATCCAGTCGATACGTTCGTTGGTTCCAATAGTGAACGAGCTTTTATTTTAAACGCAAACTCAAAGTATGGAGCTAACCTACCATTATGAGCCTCGTCCTATAATCCATAACAAAAGCATTATGGATATTCATAGATTAATGGCTACCTATTGGCTTATGAGTGTCAACGTCCAATTACAGTCGCGTCTCTCGGTAAAGAATATCAATACAGTAGTACGCGATTCTCGATATGGCATGATTTTTCCTCGGTTGGATTATGTACTTTGGAGACTCGACTGTATGATGGATATCCTGAATAAATAAAGAATTTATCTGGATATCCGAACAGTCTTCCAATATGCGTGAATATATATTGATATCCGTGTGAATCAACTCCAAGCAACCATCCATTCAAATGAATGGATTTTTATACATTTCTATATCTGAAATGATTCCTATATCTACATCTATTTATGGAGTCACTATGGATTTTTGACCTTCCGGGAAACAAAGACTCGCGACGCTTAAGTAAAATATTATTGTGGCAATCACTGTAGATCGCTTTGAAAACGCCAAACCGATAGGAACTGATTATTTCTTTCCGTTGCAAGTCTCTCTTCTTCTCCAGTTTGTCTCCCGGAACTAGTTTCCTGTCCTGGAAACCAAAAAAACCTTTTAAGCGTAATTGCGACGTTCAACTGGCGTAAGTGATTTTCTCCACTCGATGGAAAATAACCACGATGTTCGTGTTAGTTGAACTTCTCATTGGTTATTAGTCAGCGAAAAGACACGAGAGCAACGTCCGAAAGTAGATTTAAGTGGAGACAAGGTCTGGGCCGGCGCCGGACAAACCAAAACAAAAGTCACCACAAACCGGTTTCTTTTAAAAAGGAAAGGAGATTTGGGAAGTACCGAGATGGAAACTGAAATTTCACTTCGCACCAGAATTGAACACAACGACTTTATACTAAAGAGCGACCTATATTTTACAAGGAGACCCATAAAATTTGAAAATGCGACCATTTTGTAAAATACGGTACGTTTTGATGTTGGAGAAATATAGAAAACGCCACGACGCGTATCTTTTAAGTAGTTATCATAAATTCAGCGCAAAATCGTCCTCTTTTTTTTTAAGATCGACAAGTCTTTTTGAATGTAAAGTATAATTTTGCAAAATTTGAAGACAAAACTTCACAAAAAAATTTATTTAGAAAAAAAGTTGAACTGGTATGAAAATCCACAGAACAAAATTATTAGGGCTTTTATCTCGCAAAATAATTTCTCAAACAGCAATATCATCAGTCTAAAAATTGCGGTTTGCAGTGCATGTTCCATTTTCTGGGTAAGATTCAGCAGCCTGTAATTGAAGGAACCAAAATCGAATTTTGAGTATAATGTCGGCTATTAGGATCAAAACCTTCAATTTTCGACCAAAGTAACCTTTGATATCCACCTAATTTTGAAAGAAACCGCCCATTTTCAAGCTGAGAAAAGAAAGGTTAGATTTACGAGCTGTAAAAACAAGATCATTTTGTTAGCGCTCCAATTCTCTGCTATTTTAAAAAGAAAAATTGCAAGCTGCGATGCGAAAGAATTTCGCGAAGATCGAGTCTCGTTGGGATAAGTATAACCGTAACGATATCCCATCCGTTTCTCTCTTCAGTGGTCGGCGATAGATGCTCAACCGGTTTCCCGCTATTCGTTCGAATGAATCGGTCCAAAACGGGAAATAGTATTTTTAAAATATGGCACCCATGTTTGGCACCTAACACGTCACTAATCTTCTTTAAATGGGTTAAGTTCATGATCAAGTTTGCTCTGCAGAAGTCATAAAAAGAAACTTTCTTACCGGTACTTTCGTGGCAAAAATTACAGTTCGATCGCGGAAGTTTGGCCTTTACTTATGATCGTTAATGCTATCGGTGATAGTAGAATCTAGGCTTTTTCTGTACCTTGGTCGAAGAATCTATAGCTGTGGATATTCATAATTTTATGGATACCCCCTAGCAATCTCATGGATATCCATAGGCCAGATATCGACATGCATAGAAAGATATAAATATTTAGGTCAAATAGTCCATTGAATTAATGGATATCCACTGGATATTCAAGTGTACTAAATCCGCTGCAATGGATATCCATTGCTATGAATTTACACAGTAATTTGATGGATATCCATAGGCTTCTTATGAATATTCTCTGAAAAGCTATGGACATAAGTCTCGGAAAATCCATATAGACTGTGAATATCCATATACATCCATAGCTATGGATTCTTCGACCACGAATCCCTTATTCTCCTGAGAACTAGTGTTTTGCTAATTGCAAAATGACTTGATTTGAAAGGTCAACTCATGCATGGTATCCGGAGAAATTAAAACGGCGCATAGAGCAAAGGTCCTCACTTTCTGAAAGGGACACCATGAATATGGGGCAATTGTTGAGCAATTATAAAATGGCACGTGCAGTTGAGGATGAAAGTCCTCACGTCTTGAGAAGGACCATTAGCTATGGAGCCACAATGCTCGATCGTTCGATCTTGTCCGTCCAGCGCAACCAAAAGCTTCGCCTTTAAAAACGGGCTTTAATTAAAGAAAAATGAAGTTAATAATCAATTTTGAAATCAGCCCATGCGCAGACGGTTGCAACGACTAGTACCGCGGTTGACTTGATTGGGTCAAAAATGCCGAATTTCGCGAAGGCTAGCGAATACGTGTGTAGTGAAGTTTTTAAAAAAGTGAAAAGATCATTAGAATTCAAATACTATGTTACGTCTAGCAGACATCTCGAGTGACAGCGCCCCCCCCCCAAATGAATTGTGGCACAACTTCAAATATACGTCATTTCCAACCATTTTACCTGCTGTCACACAGTGTTCCGATTTTAAAACGTTGGTCCAAATTTTACTTATTAAAACCTTGACTAGGGTTCCACTAGTTAAGATTCAAGTATTCGTCTTTAATACTTAGCTTCTTAAAATCTGGGCCTTTTCCTGACATACGTCGCAACGTCTGATTAGTACTCGTCAGCAAAGCTTTTCTATTTGTAGTTGTTTTCAATTATAAGAAAATTCAGTTCATATTCTAGGCCTATTATAATACCACTACGTTTTGGAAAATTAAAAAAAATACCGTAGATTCCACAAAAAAAATAGAACTGCTGATTGAAGAAATTCTCTTCTTTGCATTGCGACAAAAAAATAAATGAAAAAAAATGAAATCAAAATTACTTTTGTTTAGTTGGTATTAAAAATTTATTAATAATTTTACTGCTTTAAATTAGAAGCCTCAAGTTAAATATTAAAACCATGAGGGGAAGGCCGCCCTTCTATTATGACGAAACTCATCCCGTAGAATTGCTGAAACTATTTTGAATTGAGCTCTATGACCGGCTACCCTGCCAAAGGACTTTGCACTCGCTCTTAACTTGCTTTACAAGTTAATGTTTTCATTAACATGGCCCGCCGGGCGAAACTCACGCGTAGCTGGATACTTGAAAGAACGGGAAACCTCAAACGTATTTTCAATAAGCCTCCTCCGAGGATATAGTATCTTGTTTCGATTTAAGGACTGTACCATAGGGAAAAAAATTGTTGAATTAAATATTTGTTGATGCTACCAATACGCAAGTTTGGCATCAGCATTGCTAATAATGTCGATCTGCCTGCAAGCCGACGATGCGAATTAATTTGCTTTTGGTAACTTTAAACTACTCTGAAAACCTCGGCAAACCTTGCTTACGTAAGTTCATAAAAATTAATTAAAATATAGCAACACCCTTAAAATATTTCCTCATAAAGATTTCTCAACTCACGCGTATTTCCGAAGCAGCCGATGTGGGATGACAAAGTTGGTATCACTGCTCACTCTTCGCGATCCATAGACGGGACAGGTCATCCACGGCACCTTCAAGTAAGACGCACTGCACTGGCAGAAATGGATGAATCGCGACACGCGTGGTCGTACCGCTAACTGAGCATCACCAACCGCCGAAAGCGATCGCAGTCTCTGTGTCCCTTCCAGTACCAATGAGCAACAACGGACCGGACGCCGCGTGGGGACAGGAGCGGCAAAACTTCACTCTCGACGCTGAACGTTGGCGAAGAGCGGGTTCTCCTTTGGCCAATCCCGAGTCTTCAAATAGGTCACGTGGCAGATGACAAACCACCTCGACCAGCGCAAGTTGAGCGTGAGGGAGGTGGTCACTATTTCCGTGATGGGCAGGGCTCCCGGCCGTCGCGGTACACTTATTCCTGTCTCGGCGTAAGCCCGATGTATCAACATATTTCTAATGGGTTGTTCTTTATTTATGTGGATAATAAAAAAACATTTTGAAGTGTTTCGGTTGTAAAAACATTTTTCAATTCTCTTGGCGCTCCAGCCATTTGGCTCAATTCACATGCTTCAGCAATGAAAAATTGGCACTTTCATCACTGGGTGGGGCGACCGTATTTCTAGTCAGTTTTCTCAAACGTTTCATCGTCATCAATGTTCTAGTTGGTGTGTAGGAAAAAAAAACTTGAAAATACGTTTTTGAAAAGGTACCGGTACTTGAATGAGCATTCGTCGTATTATACTATTTTGTCCTACAAGGGGAGTACTACACCCAGATTTTCTTGAAATTTTCAGGACCGCAAGATAGCGGTATGGAAAGATACCCAAGCCCCAAACTTGCAGTCGAAATTCATTTTTCTTACCTTAAAATAGCGTTTAATTTTGAACAAAAAATATTTTCTCTTTGTTGGTGTCGTCTAGAGCTGAAATTTCGATGATTTTGCGATATTTCCAGCCGTTTCCAAAATACCGATATTGGCAATTTTTTCGTGTTTTTACATTTTTTGTCCAATTTTTTACGTTTTTTTAAGTAGAAAAAATGCATTCTGACCGCAAGTTTCGGGCTTAGGTATCTTTTCATGCAACTATCTTAAAGGTTGGAAAGTTTCAAGAAAATCGGAGGCGGCAAGTTAAGGTACTCCCCTTGTTAGTCGCATTTTCGATGTCGATAAACCGAAAACATTAAATGTTTATTTACTTTAAGGACCGCCTTTCTTGCTGTTTTCCTGTGCGTGCCACGACCGTCACAATCATGCAATGAATTCGACCTGCAACCACGCCTACATACGGGCGTTGCAGGTTGCCTACCATCGACAAGAGGAGCTGCTTGCAAAACGCTCGTTAATTTGCTGCGCGAAGGTAGAAGAAAGTACCCAAATATCACGTGTCCTCCAACCCGGAGTAGCTTGAAATAAAAGCAATATTATATTTACGAATAAGGTGCTGTGATACTGTAATTAAACCGAGAGTGGTTGGAAAGGACTGATTGGTTCAGATTAGCTACATTGTCCATGATGAAGGACATCACATTGTCACGCTCGACAAATACCATCATTACCAATCAGGTAGGAAGGGCAATGGATACGCAAGGAATAAGAATACTGAAGACAATACTAACGGGTGCTACTCGTCATAATTTTTTAAAATCTTCTACAGAGTAAAACGATCGACCACATGAGTGATTTTTTAACTTGCTGCTGAAGGCTTTTAAGTTCACGTCTATTTTAAAAATTTCAGGCAGCCTTTTATTCACATTTATTCGAAAATTTGAGAGGGCTGTTAATTTGTTTTGTTTGAGGGGGTAGGTAAAGATGACGAAAAAGGGTAAAGAATAAAAGCACAGTTTATTTTAAGGCTGTTAAAAAAGTGCACGCACCCTCTTTATTGACATTGTAACGGATAAACAAAGAAACATATTATGCTTTATAAGAGATAAGCTTCTGTATCCTGTTCAGTCACTGCATCTATGGTATACTGAATGATCAGCTTACATTTTCACAGTAAGATGGAATTTTTTAAGACGACACAAATAAGACACTTTTCTTTTTCCAGAAGGCCACACTAAAACGCCATGACTGTCTGTCTTTCTTCGTCTCCTTTGACGGGAGTCTCCAATATCCTAATGTCTTGAGCTTGGTCTCCCTAACAGCTTTTTCAAACTCGGTTTCAAACCAACTAAAGAAGCGAACGCAAACAGGAGATATTTTTTAACGCAGCAAAGAAGCTCTCTACCGATGTTTGCAGATACCGGTATCTACCAAAAAAGGTATTAAGCTCTGCACCCAAAAATTAGTTAACTCACTTCTTTATAACAAACCACACCCACTTTCAAACCGGTTAGAGCCGTGATGCTTCATTATTAAAAAAGCTATCATGGTATTTAATTTATGGGACGGTTGTACAGCCATATTATTTTACTGAAATGGTACAAATCTTCGGCTTAAGTCACACAGTGAGTATAATAGTAGAAACTTGTAGATTTTTTTAAAGATTTCTATGGACGTGGGAATAGTTTTTTGGTTCTTAACTCAAGTTGTACTATATTGGCAATAAATTGAGAAGGAAGCTGGTAGCCTTTATGTTACAACCCTGTTTGTTGGAAAAGAATATTTGTGCACTTAACAACGTTCAGATATCAATAACAACTCCATAGACATTTGCCTCGCATCGAAATACGCCTGGAAACCCGGCAACAAAGTTAGGAAAAAATGTTACATTTAAATGGTTAGTACAGTAAGTGTGTTCACTTCAAAAATAATTTTGTGAACCAATGCAAAGACTTCTCCCGATCCAAAAATACGACCCCGGTTAGACCCCGTACAAATATCTCTCACCTCACAAACTTTCCTCGCTCTCCTATTATAGGGACTTTGCAGAAACTTCAGATTAACTCTTACGAGACATGTTAATTGCAAAAATTCAATTTTTACTTGACACAGAGAAGCTTTGCTGTATAAAAGCGGCTAAGTTCGTCAGCTTTAAAAACAAACGGGTCACAAAACAAATGGGGGAGAAATGGCAGACAAAAAAATTAGAGCATTAAATAAGCGGATCCCCTCCACCCTGGCAATTATTTTTACACCAACAAAAGACTTAAACACGCCGAATTAATGGTTGAACGAATAATATCCGATTCAATGAAATGGACCATATTCCAATCCACAAACAAAATATATCGAAACTGCTCGCGCTTTTTTTCTCACTGTGTGTCATTGTCCCAAAAATTTCCTTTTATAGCTTCTTGTGACCTTCTTCGGTCCTTAACGCCGTAGCTTGATTTCATCTCTTAGGTGGCCAATGCTTTGATTTTTTGTCGGAGGACTTCCAGAAATTTGTGCTTACAACAATATACTGCAAGTGCCGTATAATTAGAGCCTTCACAAAGTGCAATTACCATGCAATAGAAACCAAGTGACCGTTCTCTTATCTCTTTCTAAGCAATCTCTCTTACCCTCAACAAACATGTCATAATTGTCAAATGCTTGTTTCACTAGACCTGCTTGAAACAAATGGAAAAGAAACCAAAGTTCTCTAAGTGGATCTTCGTCTAAGACATTTATAACAAAAACGAGACCTGTCCAATACAATCCAATCGAAACAAACAACTATACAGAAAGAGCGGCCAGGAACACAGACAAAGTTATTGATTGAAACCATTTCTTATTGAAGCCTCTTAATGCAGCAAGCAATGCAGACAGAAACAAGCAGCATAGCCTGAGTTTGATTTGATTTAAACGCTCGGCTATTCAGCCAAGGAGATCGGAAACCGCGTGTTGCCGGATTTCGCAACTTAATTGTCAGTAGCGACGGTTAACTCGAGAATTAATATAAATTAACACGTATTTTTTTAACATTTTAATCGCTCTTGAGCTAAGAAATCCAACGATTGGTCTGGTTTCTACGTTACATAAACTATGGAAAAATCAACCGCGTCTTAATTTGAGTCGCAAAATCTGACAACAATGTAGGAAACCCATCAAAGAACTGGACTGTAAGTTCCTGTCGCCTGCTGTAATAAACTGCCAATATATATTTATATCATATCATTTATATAAGTAAAAACAAAAAGAACTTTACATCAACTTTTAATTGAAAGCTGCCAGGCTTTCAAAGGTAACAGGCTTATTGTAGCGAGTCTTGCCTCGGCTCCTTCCTGGTTTACAAATCTTTTCTAGCGAGATCTCCAGGATCTTGACCACAGACTAAGTACTTTAC
>Ga0058701_10003054_pt1 | contig 13061 bp, 13 predicted proteins | sample AgamicOrMae_FD_97039 | JGI IMG/M metagenome (GOLD analysis project Ga0058701, IMG submission 97039) | Agave microbial communities from Guanajuato, Mexico - Or.Ma.e | ecosystem: Host-associated > Plants > Phyllosphere > Phylloplane/Leaf | place: Guanajuato, Mexico | collected 2012-06-04
AAACAAAGGTTCACATTTTTTTCGACGTTCCTTTTGTGTGTGTAGTTGTTGTTTTACTGTGAACAAGTACAACGCTGGCGTCAGTCCTGATTGCTGTTACGTTGGGCTAACTAAGGTTAAGTTTAGCTCGTGCCTCACGTAGTTTTCAGTAAAAAGTAAACCCTGTTTTAGCGCCAGGAAGGGGAAAGCTTAATAAGGTATTTTTTTTTTTGAAAAGAAACTATTAATAACATCATCAATCAAGACTTCTTGACGAGACATTTCAATTGGTATCAGTTTTACTGGGATAAGTCCATCTTAAAAACTCGCCTTAACTTAAATGACTTTCTCCTTCTCCTTGCCTTAATATCCAAAATCACGAATGAGACTAATTGAAATATTGACGTGGTTTTACTGTATAGTCTGTCCACTTGGTTTATTTTAAACTGTACTGTGAAGATTCATTTTTTACATCAACATTTTGAATAGACATTGAGAACGCTTATTTGGCTTCCATGTTGACGTCTTGCAAGTCAACTGCCGAAATGCGAATCTCAAGTTTTTGGGAAGGAGAAGTCGCAACGCCATTGATGGTGCCCTAACTGGCACAGCAACGACGTGCTCTCGCATTTAACCGTCGTTTATGCCAAGTTGTTCCCTATGGGCCCACCCGGCCCACCAGGTCCTGGCCCACCCGGTCTTGGCGCGTCGGTAGCCCTGGTGGGCCTGCATTAGAATGTTTCCTCACGGACCCACCCCGCTCAACCTCCCTTGTCACCAGCAGTCTCTCCTCGCACCAAGAACTTGCAGAAATACAGCTGTCGAAGCAGTTGACTTCATCAGCGATTAACAACCAGATTTGTCAAAGATCGATTCCGATATAGGTGGCAATTTAATCGGTCGATGTGCAACTAATTGTCGTGTATACCAACATGTCATTACGTTCTGGAAATCTGATGTATTCGCAGGTGAATCGAAGGTAGAAAATTTGAATTTGTGTTTTAGTTTAGTAACGATTGAACATCGTTTAGGATGAAAGCTTCTTGAGAAAATCACAATCAGTGTTCAGTAATCATTTGGGGCCCTGCGTGGGACACACAAATGAGACATTTCGTTTCATACAAAAACCGATGGAGTTCATGTTTGCCATTGATCGGGGACGTATGGGGCTTCTAAATATGGTCAAGAAACTATCTGTAATGAACGTATTTACCGCTTCTTACAGATTATCTTTTAATTTGTTAATTCTTTTTTTCTTCAATAATTATCTTCAATTTTTTTGATTACCAGAAAAAAATCCTTTGTTGAAATGATTTTTCGTGGAAACATTTTTTTAATTATTAAACACTATATTTTTCACTATTTAGCAGCGTATAAAGCATGATGTATATACATCATTCCTATAAAACAGAAGGCAGCCTCACAGTCAGATGGCTATACTTCTGCTATCGTCAGGGTTCGTACGGAGTGGGTATTTCATGAGATAGTTCAACAATCCGCTGTAGCCTACTTTTAAACATAGCTCATTACTCATTATTATTAGCTAAGTAAATCTCATGTGGTTTGAAACAGGTTTTTCATAAGTTTCAGGTTGGGGGATAAGTTTTAAAGAGGTTGTCTCCTCCCCCACCAGAATCAGACTCCACCAACTTTAGAAGATTAAAAAAAACGCGAGCGCTGCAAGGAAAACGTTTCGGTTTTAGTGCATTTTTAGGCGGGTGGCCTTAAAATGAAGTCTTTCCTCATAAAACTCAAATCACTGAAAAATGCAAAGTCACAAATGCAACAAGCGGATAGTTTCATTTTTTCCGTAATTTGCGAGGTGAAAGGTGGTGGCTTTAGAATGTCTTTCAAAGACCAAACCGTATCTCCAAAAAATGCAAAATGGCGAGCACAGCTAGCGAGAAATTTCGGGTTCTTCCTAGATGATAATGTGTAGGTTGATTTTCAAACGCTGATTTTACAAGCTTAAACTGCAAAAAGACATCACTAACAATTAGCATTTTTTTAGAACCGCTGTATTTTTCTTGATATTAATTGAAGTAAATTCTAATAAGAGACATCAATTGAACAACCATAAGGGGATGAAAATAATTAACAAATGCCTATCACTCTAATCTTTATCATCTATACAAATAAATTCAGACCAAAACAACACAAGGTATTGAAAACATATTAACGTAGCTATTTAAAATCGAAATGAATGAGAAGTTAAATAGCTGTTATAAAGATAAAAATATAGCCAAAACTAATCAAATGCAGGATGAAAGACTCTTTAAACTTGTTGCAAACTCAACCTAATTAGGCAAACTAACACTTGAGCCACTTTAAATAAATGTTTTAAAAAAGAAGGAAAGAAAAACGCTGTTAAATTGGAAGAGCATGCGCTTCTCTCCTCCAAGATACAAAAATCTAATAATTTTTGAGAATCCTCATTTCTGACGTTTCATTAAAATTCTGAAAGACATGCTTTCCTGAATTGTCACTGAAGAGTGATTATTATTTTCATTACTGCAAACATTGAGCGGGCAATTCGTGAACAAAGTTCGCGTGCATGTCTTCTTTGAAGGGTGGTTCATTTTTTTCCTTTTCGTTGTTAGTTGGTTGGTACGGTGCAGTGGTGCGCTGCGCGTGGATGCCTTGCGAATCGCCTCTTAACGATAATAATCTTAATGGTTGTAACAATGTGGTAATAAAGGCGATGTCCGAAACCTCCGGTCAACAACATTTTCATACGGTGCGCGCGCACAGCCTGTTCAATGTGTTTGTTGACATTTTGTATTTCTTGTTTATTTCTCAAGTTATGATAAGATTCACGGAAACGCTAAGGTCACGTTGGACATTCAATGCCGTAAGTACCCTATTTTTGCTGGAGTCGAGTCGCTATAGTTTCAACACGGTTTTTTTTTAACCTTTTGGCATTTGAGCTGTGTTCGTTGGTCCTTGCAACTGCTTCATCAAGTGAATATTGCTACCGGGTAATCCTTTTCTGTTTTGTATCGATTCATTTGCGCCCTTTTACCCAAGTAGGGAAAAAGCATTACAAGTTTGCTAAACAGCATGACCCTTGGAATAGAAAATAAGGTCCCGAGCACGCAGTAAGGCTATTTTCTTGCGTCACGGTGGCATATTTTTTTATGTATCTTAATTAAGATTGTTGTTCGAAATAACCACCAGTAGTTTTTCGATTGCTTTTTGCAACTGCAACCGTTTGATAATGCATCACAAGTGTTCTGCTCTGCGACATTGTTTTTAGGTCCCAGTTTTTCTCCGATCCATATGAGTTTCTGGTCGACATCTGGTTAGAAATTACGATATGACGAAGCGTTTATTTTCGAAGGGCCGACGCGCAAAATAACTGTCTCCAATTTTTGTTTCTAAGAGAGCACTATTGCGGGAAGGGTGTTGCCGGACTCTTTGGCAGTCCCTACTAAACTGGGCGAGGTTTTTTTTTCCGACACTCGGATCACGTGACCTTCCGGGTTTATTGAACGGGTACCTTGGCCCCAGAAAGGTCGTCCGCCTGTGCGCCAGACTTCTTGCTTCTTGTCTGTTTGCAGAGATTCGGTTCCTTCGCCGGTCAGTGTGCCCACACCCATTGCCATATCGGGCGACTTGACGATGCTCATGGATGCGTACACATGCCTCTTGTTTCCAGTTTGGCTATCTATATCTTATCCATCTCTCAATCTCTTCATTTACAATCGCATGGATCGATACACCTATATCTGTTCTCCAATCGATCTATCTTGTACATCCACCTATTAATCAGTCTCCCCAACGATATCATCCACCCATCCATCAATCAACATATCGACTCATCCATTCGATGGATCGATGGGAGCCTCCGTCCTCCTATCGATCCATCCACTTACCCATTTATCATCCCATCAATCTATCTATCCATCTACCCACCCAATCCTCCAAACCCTTTGTCGACGCATCCATCTGTCCACCTTTCAATCAGCAGATTCTACAATCCACCCATCGATCTGTTCAGTCATTCACCCATCTTTCCATCTTGACTACTCATCTATATTCACGCACCGATATTTACACATAAATATATTTACGCATCATATCTTACAGTAAAATATCACGCGTCTATCTAATAGATTCACCCATCTTTCTTCACACTTTCCTCATCCATGTCAACTTTCAATTCAATTGTTTTATCGACTATGAAAATGAATTCCTCGACGATCTACTGTGATACGTTCCTCTTGGCCCACATCATTTTAGAATGCACTTTCTTTTAGCGACAGAAAATTTTAAAAAAATGTAACAAAACAATGTGTCAGTATCAGTGAGTACCTCATCAGAATACTTCCGTTAGGTGACACCGCTATGGCAAACCGGTATCAGTTTGTGGCAATAGTCGTCTGTCATTCGTTAGCCATGTTTTCGAAAATGGCCTGCCGGATGAGATGTGGGATGGCCGAACATTGGCTCCTTGCGTGCTACTGAGTTTCCGCATTAAAGAATTATACTTGGGTTTTCGTGTTGCTATTGTGGGGAATCTTAAAGTCTTTGAGATGAGGAGATAAGATTAGGTCTTGCCGGACGCACTGGCTATCCTAAGTAATCTAAGCTGCTAGATAAACACTTTTTACAGCGCTCTCTTATTCTAGTTCATGACTGGCGTTTTAACCTGTTTAGTTATGTGGGATTCCCGCGATAGCCTACTTTAAAATGTATGATCCACGAATATTCTTCGATCTGAAATTTTTGATATACTGGTACTCATGAAATTTCTCTTCCAAAGTCAATTATTTTTGTTACCTTGTAGGCTTTGTTTAATGATTAAGTTTTATCAATTTCTGTCCTTTTCTCCCTCCCCCCCCCAAGAAAATGTCATCCAATAACGATAGAGCACGTTTTGTATTTCGATTTTTAAAGAACTCATATAAAATAAAAGTAACGTTATAAAATGCTATAATTTGATAAACCATAAAATTGTATAGAAGGCATATTTTACATTTTTTTTAAAGAAAGTTATTTTTTATGTAAAACGTACTTCTTATAGTCTCTTGGATGAGTGTTCTGTTCTTTTGACGTTCCTCAGATAGTAGGAATATTTTTATATTTATGAGAGGAGTTAAAATCAAATTCCCTAAAAGCAATTGGCTCGAGAATGCAATAACCTTATTACAAAACCTCAATATTCTCTTTATACAAGCATTCCGCGTAAGGTTGGTAATCAGATGAACTGCTGTGAGCCGAAAACATTAATGAAAAAATACACAGTTAACGTTTTAAAAAAATATGCAGACACCTCAAAAGTCGGGGAACTTGTTTCTGTGTCACCCCTGCCCCAGGCCTGTGTTTAAGGTCTATGCGTTGCACGGTTGTGGGTGTCAGGTGCGATAGCGGACGAGTTCCAGTCGATGTGACAGACTGCCCAGCAGCGTGCACAGCGCAAGGAAGATCGGGATTCAGCGACCAAGCTGAACTGCTTTGCCGACACATAGCTCAATTCTCATTGTGTGTTCGGCCTCCCAGGATCTCTCACACTTTGGCTTTTTGCATATCAGATCTATTGGCGCGACTTGAAATATATGGACCGCTCCGTTTCGGCGGATGTTTACCGCAGCAACGTTTATTTACACGACGTTTCCTTGGAGGCAGCAGACTCTCTGGTTCAACTGCCTTTTTATTTTTCAGAGGAATTCGCTTTGATAGGAATCGAGGTGTTGGGTGGTAAGAAGCTGATGGCTTTCATTAATTATATAATGGGAAGGCCATATCGTTGGCAAAGCAGGAAGTCTGGAAGTTCACTCTTTTAAAAACGCATTTTCTTATTTCTTGCTTTCTGCTAATCGTAGCCAAGCTAAACAACGAACGTGAACACTTTCAGTTTCAAATGTTGGATTTACCTTCCCTGTGTTCCCACACCGTATGACTTTTCATAACTTAATGACGAATAAAAATATACCTTCGCGTAAGTGTAATAAGGTTTTGTTTGTTATCGCTTGATTGGGAAGGGTGACAAAAGGCGGTACACTAAAAGTAGGAAAAACGTCCTTTCAAATTAACAGAGCAGAGCACTTATCCAAGTGAAACTTATAAGGGGAGGATCTTAACTTGTGGCCTCCGATTTTCTTGAAACTTTCATCATTTTAAGATAAATGTGTTCAAAGATACCCAAGTCCAAAATTTGATGCCAGAATGCACTTTTTTCCCTTATAACAGCGTTAAAAATTAAACCAAAAATGTAAAGATACAAAGAATTGCCAATATCTTGGAAACGGCAGGAAGTATTGCAAAATACTAAAAATGTCAGTCTAAAGCGCTACATTTAGGTTTTCTGTAAGGAATGATTATTGGCTTTAAGTAATAACGTGTTTTTTTTTTAAATTGTACGTTATTGTAAGGCAGTAAAAATTAATGTCGGCAGCGAGTTTAGGTCGGGTATCTTTCCATATCGCTGTTTGGCAGTCCTAAAATATCAAGGAAGCCTTTGCCGGACAGTTGTAGTACTCCCCTTGTCAGTGTTGCCAAACCAAGGAAATTGATTGGCGTTGCTCACCATAATGTAATGAGAAGTTAAACCAGGGCAGAGCACAAGAGGCGGGCAATGCTAGCTCTAAAACTTAAAGTGTGACCGGGGAGTAGTGACAAAGCAGGTCCACACCGCATGGCCTGGAAGGAGGTGACCCTTGAGGGATTTAGCTGAGTACACGAAGTACTTAACCCTTTGAGTATGTCTCAAAGGATAGGCGTAGTTTCTTCTCAAAGTGGCCACACACTCGAATAGCCCAAGTTGAGGATTTTTATGGAGTGCCCCTCTCTCTCAAGTGATGACTAAAGACCCTTACAAATCCCCTGATTACACTTAGAGGAGGGTAGGCAAGACGTCGAATGTACTAAGGGCTAAAGTTATGCTATTCAGGATGAGAGTATGAACACTGAATGTGTGCGGGCCGGGAGGGACTTTCTGGGAATAGTCTTCACGGCAAGCAGGTAGATAGGACGTGGTGCAGAAGGGGTTTAGCTGGCTCAGCATTCCCTCTACCCTTCCGCCGAAGGCACGAACTCGTGGGTGCGCTGTGGGGAGGGTTATTGCCCGCTAACTGTTCCCTCTTGAGGAAGTTGCGCCTGCTCTGCTCACGCCTTCCTTTAACAAAACACACCTATATTACTAAACTGAAAACAAATGTATTCGCTGACTTGCGTGAAATCCTCTCTTTTCGGACCACAAATTTTCAGCCGGCTACGTCTGTGCACATAACCAAAACTACCCTCTGCTTCTCCTTCTTTTTTTCCCCCAAACTAGTAAAAATATTTTTCCGTGAAAAAGATTTTAGTAAGAAAAAATGTTCGCCAAAGAAGAAAGTGGACCCTTCCGGTGCCTGCCAGTCTCATCTTTTCCCGCCTGCGACTGTAGTCACGTGTCTGCAAGCAGCAAATCAGGGCGTGCAGCTAGGCAGCTAGCCTATCAGCGGCCTCATTTCAAACCTCTCAAAGTAGTTTGTGATGAAGCTGCTGATACGGTACAGCGGACTGCGTCGAAGCGCTCGGATAGTCTGTTAGGGCCACGTGGCTAAAGAGATACATCAGGCAAATGAAGGGACAATTAGAGGCATAGAAAGGTTGATAGTTTGACCCTTCGGTGTGCCATTGATTATGCACGACAAAGAAGTGCCCCTTTGTACTGATTATTTTTATGTTCGAATATATTTCTATGCATTTACTAACGAATACTATAACGAGTATTACTGCTTATATTTCAATGTATACGCCTCTGAACTACAAGAGCAAGAAAGTTAAAAATAACCCCATCAAATAGAAGCAATCACCTTGCGTGGTAGCTCAAAGCATAGTTCAGGCATTAACGACCACGGTTGAAGGTTCTGAGTTCGTATTTCGCTTCCCCCCTTGTTTTCACCAACTTTTTCTTAGACAAGTGAAATTGACACTTTTTGGCAAAAATCACTCAAAATGTGTTGCTCATATCACTTTCGATTTGTCAAGTCTACAAGCAAGCAAGCACGGAGCAATCAATAATAGGCGTAATCATTATAATAATAATCATTAAAACTTCCTGCTTATTTACTGTTTTGCCTTCATAATTTTTTTTAGGAATAATCGAAATGTGTGAGGGAGTTTGTCTGCTCCTTCCTGACCACTTTAATTTTATTGTCCATAATTATTGTATAGTTTTATTTATTTTTTCCAAGTGTTTAGTATGTTCGAAAGACATTTATACCGATATGTATAGAGCCACTTTACAAGCTAATCATCTCCTCAGTCTAGTCTCGCAAGCGAATTTTGCGGCCAACATTTGAAGTTCGTGAATGGGTGGAAATACTGACAAGTATTGATCAAAGTGTCGATTCCCTCCCAGTTCCGAGCTGAACTGGTAGATCCATCGATGCGAACGAGCGCGAAGCGGATGCGGGGAAGGCATTCGCACGCACTGTCTTCCTTCGTGCGGGGCGTTTAATCAATCTACAGTTTTGTGCGACACTAATTGGACTCTGCACACTACCGGTCTTGTTTCGATATTGTCGTGTGCAGATGATTACTAAATCCAGGACGAAGCAAAAGCAAGGCAGTCTGTGCGTGTCTTCTTCCGTTGCGAAATGCGGCATGCACACTTGGTCAGAAACTCCCGCAAACTTTTCGTCTCTCATTAATTTATTGTTCGAAAATGATGGGGGAAGTTTGTAAATTGGGTATTTTCTAAGAAAGGAAGCGCTTCTCAGAGGCATAGCCTAAGTTTGCACGCGAAATGAAGCAAAATGTTGACGGATTCCGTTTTGTATGTCCTACATCATTATTTACACAATTTGCGACTTGATTTTGGACCATTTATAAATGGCAGACTGTCTCTTCATTCGAAGATTGATTTCAGCGCCGCTTTTGAGCTGTCTCCGCGCTCATCTAAAAGTCCACCACCGCATCTGGCATTAGCCGAATCAGCCATGAGTGGAGTGCGGATATTCACGAAGGTTTTAGAAACAGCCCTAAATGCACTGGATTTGCAATTAACATTTTTTCTGTGCCATTTAGATTAGCGAGCAATACATAATAATGCTTTCATAGATCCCAAACTTTAAGGTCGTTTAGACGTATATGCATCCCATTGGATGACATCCATCCTCCCAGAGGTTGTAAGCTCGTCCAAAAGCGGACGTTACCTCTTCGCCATCCAATTTTTCTTTGTATTTGCGTTTGAATCAGTAGAGGCACCGCGCAAAGGTTTGAACCATCACTTCCACATATCCAAGCGCAAACACTGAGATGGAACGAGGCAAAAGTTTGATCCACGCCTGCGAACAGTTTTGCCCGATCTGTCGTGACAGAGCATCTGCGGGTACAGTTTTAGTTCCTGGGCGGTGGTGCATTGCAATACTGAAACAAAAGCTAAAGTTGATCCACATCATCAGCAAATTTTCTGCAAACTTTTGCAGGGAAGATGAACACGACCTGAGAGGTGAATCCTCAGCACTTTTGCGTACCCTCCTCGCTTTGGGTGCGAAAAGAGGGGAAAAAATCTTAGGCAAAGTAGATTACAGGTTGGTCCTTATGGTAAACATACGAGGGGAAAGCCGTGCGTGATAATCGTCGTGGAACGAACTTAACAAGTTCCATAAAGAGAAGTTAAACTTGGGTTTTCGAGGGGAACCACCACGCGGTTTGTAATTATAATGGTAGCGTCGACTGGAGGGCCTTACGAACCATGACAGGAAACTAAACTTCCGAAGTGAAGAGATGTTCTGATAAGTGCCGTGGAACAAATATTTTCCGCAGATCCGACGTGTGATGCTTGCCGACGCACCGTTGACGGCTAGGAGTCGAAGTTCGCGCATAAACTTTCAGAGCTGACTTGTGAGCGAGATTTACAGTGAAAAGTCCCTGCGTTCCTGCACCCTTAAGAGCAGGGAATCCTAAACAATACTTAGTGATAATTTGGCAATGAAAATATTCCCCTCGAACTCCCTTAAATGATCAGTGTGCGTTGTGAAATAACCTTTTTGTGGAGCTTACCGCGTTATGTTATACAATCACTCTTCCATGCCGAAGAAGACAGGTCAGGTCTTACTCATGTATGAGTGTCATGTTGGTTGCAAAGTGGTGATTTTGGCATACTTGCTCACTATTGCTCCGTTCTCTCCCACGAAAGGAATTGAGGTCTTACACGCTGTTCGCGTTAGTTTTTAATTTATGAAGTTGAGCACACATCGCACCCTAACCTCTCCTGCATGCATCCGTTGTGAGCTTGACTCTGTGGCGCTCTTCGAGATGTTTTCAGTCGGCCTGTCGGTTTAGGACAGAGCCCTGCCAAGTTATTACTTGTTTTCTTGGAACTCTGCATCCGGAGCAGGTGACACTGGTACTCTGGCATCCATCTGTTTTCAGAAACGTGTTGGCTGACGCCTTAGACTGCTTCTCGGGTGACTATTTAAAAGGTCAAGCGGAAACTAGGCTATACTCTGGAAGTTTTATACTCTACCCCTCCTGTTGTACCCTGTCTCGTTGAGCTGGCAGGAGCGATGGTGGAGTGGGACACAAATCACCAAACCTTACCTCTCGTTGCCGAGTGGAGCGAAGTGAGACCCAAGGCGCCTTACCTTGTAAAATCCGGCCCAACTTCGTTCACGTCGTGCTTCTTAATGATAGGTTAAACAAGAGAAGAAAACTAGTGGTAGGAAACGCAACATTTTATAATTAGGAAGGTAACAAATGAAACACTCATTTGATCAACTTTCGAGTTTGAGTTTCATATGCTGCACTGATCGCAATAAAACTTTTTTCTCATCAAACGTGTCTCAATTCTTAGTGAAAACACGGTCGTTTGCTTGAATGAATTGTAAGAATAATTTTTAATTACTACAATTTTCTACCCAAAGTCACGACAATAGCCTTGGCAATTTAAAAAAAAAATATTCTGCTGGCAACCACTCTATTTCACCTATTTTAATAGTAGTACGGGTATCAGGCTAAATAAAAGAAAATATGGACCTATTTTTTATATTTTTTCTTAGCTTCTCAAAATCTTTGATGTCACCTGTTTTCCATTTTTTTAGGGGAATTGTGTTTTTGCATGGGGATTAAATGTTTAAAAAATCGTGCTTTGAAATACGTATTTAAAATATAAAAAAAATGATCGAAATAATTGTAAGACTGAATAAATATGACACCCTCCTCGTGTAATGCTGCCGGTAAGGGAAACATGCAAAAGTGCGCTTTTAGGAGGTCCCTTACCAGTCCAGGAGTGTTAGTCTAAGCAGCGAACTCATCGATGTGACTGCAATAAGATGAATACGATAGTGGGCAGTTTCTGGTCGGGTCTTGGGCAGTCGGGGATCCTGCCTGGTGGCCAATAATAAATGGCATCGGTGTCCAAGGATGCGAACCCAGTCGTTCCTGGTCGGTCTCTGGACGGTCCCTCCGGCTCTTGCCTTGCAAAGGGGACTTGCATACGTTTCGGGACGAGTTACGAGCTATTGCTGTGACCGCGTATCCGATGTAGTGTTTGTGCAGTGCAATGCAGCGTTTCTGGACCATACTGGTTTATATGCAAGGAAACGCTGATGGGCCAGAAAATGACGGAGGACACTGATGCTCATCAGAAATGTGAAACCAGTGGCGCGCCATTGGTTTTACATCGTTATGTTTCGTTGCGCGGTAGTTACAGCGGTATAAGTAGAGCGCGGACACTTTCTTGCACCAAACCTCTCATCACTCAACACAACAACCTTCCTCAATTAACCTTACCTTAAGAAAGCCCCACTCAACCCAAACCTCGCTCTGCTTAATCTCACCTCCGTCCTCGAAAACACCTAATCATTCTTAATTAACCACGAATTTTCAGAAACGCCTACATATTTGAACTCCAATGCTTAGTTTCCAGAAACGGCTAATCAGTGTCAACCCCACTTCGCAGCTTCTAGAAACTTCAAACGATCTTCAAAGCCACTCCTCACACTTACAAGTGCTAGTAATCACTTCACAAATACGGCGCAGACATTTTGAGTGTTTACACGGTAATTTGTCCGTCTTTAAAATACGTACTAGTTCCGGGAAAATTATCACATCTGATTTTTTGCGCGAATCCATTGCTGCTCTCTCGAGGTAAAAATGGGCTGCATACTATGTGATTTGTACTTACTTTTTTTCTGAGCGTAGTTGGTTTTTATTTGTTTAAATGACTCCAGTGCAGAGAGATTTTCTTTTTTTTTGCGAGCGTCAGCTGTTCCTATTTTTTTTACGAGTTGAACGGTCCTGTATTAGGCAAGAATGTTTTTTTTTGTCCCTGCGAAAGATATATCTGCAGTCATCTCGAAGAAAGATTTGCTTTGGGCGCAGATGAAAAATTACCCATGTGTGCGCCCCAGCGACGACCTAGGCTCGCTTTGCAACTTAAACGTTTGCTTGAACACTTTTTGCCTATACTATTTAGCAGAATATATCTTTGAAGCATTTAAACTGTGTTTTTTTTATTTGTAGCGTTTACTTATGGTGATAATGGCTGAGTTACCAATCCTCATGCTCTTATTGGGTGATATTTATTGGTAACAACGGAAATCACTCTCTTTTTACTGTAGTTTTAGCTAAAATCAAATATAAACGCCAGATTGTAGCAAATCACCGCCATGTAAAAAAGGGGAAAAAAAGAAAGATTGTAAATTAATGGTGTGGATCATCCTCCTCTCGAGTAAAAAATAGATAAAAATAAATTGAAAAAATCTGTAATTCAAAATTTTGAGTACTTTTTTTATCCTTGTAAGTCTGTCATATTTTCGAAAATACAAAATATACACTGCAAAAACTGGGTCCGAAAGATGTTTTAAAAACGTCTTCCCAGAAGATGTACGAAGTCTTTCGTTCTGCGTCCCCCTTTTCAGGTAAACTTGCGGTATGGATCAAAATCAACGTGGATTGCAATACTTTTCCTTCCCTGTGACAAAAAATTGCGGTATGGCTCGAGTATGGGAGAGACTGCTCCAATACTCCATCCATACCGGCATGGCACGGTATTGCTAACAGTAAGGAGCTATACTCCTTGCCATACTCCGTAAGCTATACACAGAGCGGTATGGGACGGTATGGGGGCGGTATTGGAACGGTATGGC
>Ga0058701_10003055_pt1 | contig 13060 bp, 9 predicted proteins | sample AgamicOrMae_FD_97039 | JGI IMG/M metagenome (GOLD analysis project Ga0058701, IMG submission 97039) | Agave microbial communities from Guanajuato, Mexico - Or.Ma.e | ecosystem: Host-associated > Plants > Phyllosphere > Phylloplane/Leaf | place: Guanajuato, Mexico | collected 2012-06-04
AACTTCAGACCTTGCCGAATATTTTCCACCCTTCAAAACGCAAATTGGACCAAAAATAAAGAAAATGGCCAGCGACTACTTTTCTGCTTCCCTGCTCACGCCAAACAGGTTCGAAGGTCCGTTACCAAAACAGGCGGACCCCTACCAGTTTGCAAAAACGGGTGCGAAGCGAGCCTAAAACAGGATTTTCTTTTTACTGTGTACAAAGAAGATAATTCGGTTTGATCTTACCGTATTTTACTGTTTAATCAATCCATCGGTGCATTCAGTTTGAGGCTGTATTCTCTGTACCTTTGTGATATAAACCTCGGTTCAACATTTCATTACCAATATGATAATTGATGACCAATAACGGCGCAGTAAGTTAGGTTAGGTGCTCGCTCGGAAGTGTCTCGTGCCTTGCCTCGCTAATGCTCCGCTCGCGGTGGCGATGGCAGTTGGAGATGTGAGATTCTGGACCTTTTCAAGTTATGCCACTCGCGCGGAGGTTGGGAAGACCTCTTGGGTCCATTCAAAAGCCGATTTCCGACGTTGTGGAGGTCAAGATGTGACCGACTTAAGCGGTGACATTGAAATTCGCTTCCGGTCACACTGAAGCTGGCTCGCAGCATCCTTTTCTTCTTCTTTTCTTCCTCTCACGATCCGGCTGGAGTCGGCGTCGAACCCGGAACTGGGAAGATGTGTGTCGAGCGACGCGACGCGGCGGTGCCGGCGTTCGTGCGTCGCTTCGCATCGCATCGCCTCGCGCCGCATTGCCTCGCGTCGCCTCGCATCGCCTCGCATCGCCTCGCCCCGCGTCGCCTCTCATCGCCTCTCATCGCCTCTCATCGCCTTGCGTCGCCTCGCATCGCCTCGCGTCGCCTCGCATCGCCTCGCGTCGCCTCGCATCGCGTCGTGTCGCCTGCAATCGCTCGCGTCGCTACCGTCGCATTTTTAACCCAATTGTTTCAGCATCGCACTTATTGTTAAGTTCGAACCAGATGAGAACGGTTCAAGGAGAACGGCCGGAAATGTTTCAAGTAGTCACGTCTGCTGAACATCTGGGCCTTTCCACACGTTAAGTGGATACTCTCACAAAGTTGAAATATTCCAATAGGGAAGTCTTTTAATTTATGCCAAGAGCTAGGAAGCGTTTAAGATAGCCGTGTAATCTAAATTCGTGGCATGCCTATGAAGTTTCGCGAAATATGTGTTTGAAGGTGCCTTCATAAAAATTACGCCTGTTAGAAATGGTTGAACACGAATTTTGTTCAGTGTGCGATTTGGATCTGAAGAAAATTCGGGCCTGGAAAAAAAGCCCTATTGCTTCGACCCTTTATAGTATCTGAAAAATCTCGAGTTATACATAATGTGCCCTACACGCTTAATTAGGGGATAGGCCTATTTGAGAGCTCATTTTTTTCCTCTCCCTCTTTTTTTTATTTTTGAAAATTTATAATCAGTTTCTTATTTAATTTCCGGCGCTTCAAAGAGCCGTCTGTATTAGATTACAATTTTTTTTTCATATATAAAAAAAATTCTGCTATTTTCTTGCATATAATTTAATATTTTTTGAGCTATAATGTGTGTGTTTGTATGTTTGCAGTTTTCCTAGTAGGAATTCCGGGAAAATTCTTGGAGGAAATTCGTTAACTTTAATAGGCATGGGAGCCTGAAAGTTTCGGTTAGGAGACTGTGGGTGGCTCGAGTGAGTGTTTTCTCAAATTGACGATGGGAAACTTACTCTGCCGTTTTATCCTTAGATGGTCGTTAAGGTGAACATTTGTAAACCGCAATTGAGCGTATCCTCGGCTAATAAGTCAAATTACAAGCCACTTCGAATAAACACTCAATCTCACGCAAGCCCGGGGGCCGCCATCTTTGTTAGACGTTCTGGTCAAACGTCATAGTAAAAGTTACGAGGAGCGCGTTTAATAGTTGTCCTAATGAAACTGCTCTTTTGTTTCCTCTTACGCGAGCTGTTCGTTTCCGGCGACTCACAGTCAGCCTCTGAGCGGGAAAGGCGTTTTTCAATCATATACCGAACTGTCAATCACACCAAGCCATTTCGGACGCCATCTTGGACGCCATCTTGGTCTAGTGTTCCCAGCTCTCACGGGGCTTTCTTCGTCTCAGCTCAAGGCTTTTCCCCTGACTCTGGTTCTAATTGAGGGTGCCTTGAAACTCTCGAGGTGTATGACCAAAAACAAGAGACGTGCGATTTTGAATCGTTTTAAAATTCCTGAAGGCTCCTTCTGGAACGACGCGTCCTTAGGAGACTTCACACCAGTCGGAGGTCCTTACCGGAATACAAAGCATTTTCAGTTCATTATGCGAGTACCAAACACGCTTTGTTGCCAACTTGGAGAAAAAAAATCTGAACAAATTATGGCTGTTTTGATGATTGGAAATAAGTTTGGCACGATTCCCTCTTTTTTTTTTCTTTAGATCATTAAAAGGGTAAAAATCAAGGTTTTGTTTTCAAAAAGAGCCCACAGGAACATTTATGGTACGTTTGAATAATAAATCAGTGACATTTTACGCGAGTAGCAGGGATAAATATTCGCGGAATGGATTAAGGAACTTTGGTCGGCTTTACCGATCTGTTTTCACTGCTTTCAAGAAATCTCAACAAGATTTTTACTTCCGTGTTTTGTGTTAGCTTCTGAAAAGTTTTTACTACGAATATTTTGTTTGGATTTAAAATGTATTCGCAAGAGGAAAAATAGTCAAGGACGTATTTCCTCGAGTTTTCCAAATTAACATGTGAATAGCCAAAATCAATATGCTCCCAGAAAAATAATGGAGAGGAGTTATCTCACAATCAAAATGATGACGCATTGATCTTCGGAAAAAAAAGTCCCACAGGTATTTCTCAAACCAAGATTTTTCATCTCGAAAAGAGAGGGAAATGCTCTCAAACTGAGTGTGTAAGCGGAGTATTCCATCTTACTTTGACAGTATTTCCTCTTGTTTTGAGAGGGCATTTTGATACCGGAAATCCGTCATGTGAGATTTTTTGCCGGTGTAAAGCTCTCGCCTAGTCCTCTGTTATGTGACTATTCCGAGATCCTTAGTAAAAACCAACCAGCATATGTTTTCTCATACCTAAACCAAGTTTTCTCACACCAAGTTTTCTCATACCTAAAGCAAGTTTTCTTACACCTAAAAACAAGATTTCTCCTACCTAAAAATAAGTTTTCTCATACCTAAACCAAGTGCTCCCATACCTGAACCAAGCTTTCCCATACCTAAACCAAGTTTTCTCATACCTATACCAAGTTTTTTCATAGCTAAAAACAAGATTTCTCCTACCTAAAAACAAGTTTTCTCATGCCTGAACCAAGTTTTCTCATGCCCAAACCAAGTTTTCTGATACCCAAACCAAGTTTTCTCATACCTAAACCAAGTTTTCTCATACCTACACCAAGTTTTCTTATAGCTAAAGACATGATTTCTCATAGCTAAAAACAAGATTTCTCATAGCTAAAAACAAGATTTCTCCTACCTAAAAACAAGTTTTCTCATACCTAAACCAAGTTTTCCCATGCCTAACCAAGTTTTCCCATACCTAAACCAAGTTTTCTGATGAAAAAAAAAACCAAGATTTCTCATACCTAACACAAGTAGTACGCCTCATTACGTACGATTAATTACTTGTCATTACTCGTATTTATGACGAAATTTGGTGACGATTGGGTTCGTTTAAGTTAACCCAAAAATTGCCTCCTGTAATTCTGTAATTCATGGAGTCCTCAACCTCTTAAGGTTGCATATCTCTCAAGCTCAACCATGGCTCAACCTACTATTGCTTTACGAGGAACAGCACACGCATCAGCGTAGGTTTGGTACCTTGTGCCTCGCTTTCAGTGTTCCTGGTGACAAAAGCTCTTAAAGGGACCTAGAATGACCTAAAGAAGTAGTAATTGTGTCGTACCGCATTTTGAGGAATGGAAAACATTTTTCAAGCGTAGCGTCAACTTCTTTCAGGATCAATAACTCCCGATCCGATTGCCAAAACTTTTTCTCACTTGGGGTAACATATCCGCGGATATCAGATGACGACACTTGAGGTGTCCAGTGTTTGGGGTGTACGGTATCCCGGTATAAATTGCGCCGAGGTTTATTTTGCCATCAAACCGCATTCCTGTCCGCAACTTACATAATTTCGAAGTATCCGGAAATCGCGACGCGCTCAATGTGCCTTGATTAATTCCAAGTGCGTCTTCGGTTAACTATCCTTAATAAGAAGAGATGTAACGGACAGGGAGGCATCGCTTCTCGAGTTGCGTAACGCGAAACTAACGGTCAGGTTGTCATAAGACATGACATGACACATCATGTCACATGGTAAAAACTTTTACCTTTTTCGTTTGGGAAAAAGAACAATACCTCTCCAGCATGCAAATAGACAATGGCTGGGCGCCCTTCGTCCAAAGTTTTCAGGGCTGCCACGTTTAAAAAAAATGATGTGCATGCCTGGAAGATTCATGTGGATTTATTGCTTTGATGATTTTAGGACCTGACATAAAATAGTTGAAATGCTGTAAATGATTGGAAATCTGCTGGTTTCTCACGATAGCTGGTCCAAGTATTTTCAATGTAGAACTCTTTTAGAGTATGGTTGGGTAAGCCTCCAAATCGCTCGATTGGTTAAGGTTAAGACAAGATTTTTCTACCAACCATTAATATCTATCGTAAAAAAATGGTTTTATTTTTTCGTTTTTTTTCTTTATTGAAGAAATGTTGATGTTTTAGGCATTTAAAGTTTGTTTTAAAAGAACAGGTTGATAAATTAGTGCGGTTTTTACTGACTTGGGGTATCGCACGTCTTCAGTTTATTTTATTTGCGAGTTCCTGTGTCCAAGGACAAACGAGTGAAACTTGTTAACCTGTTTATACTTTTTACAAATTTCTATTAAACATTGAAAAGCCTGTCTCATATTATGTAAGTTAAACTGAAATAGGACTTCAAATTTCCTGGAATTTCTAAAAAAAATACCAGGTTCTTAACAACATTACATTTAATTAGCCAAAAATTCTTGCTGTAGGCATTTGTTGTAAATACAAAATTCGTCAGCACATAAATCGGTTAAAATCTATACTCTACGAACAATGAGAGAGGGGTCGCTTAATAAGATATGGCTACGTTTGGTTCACGTGCCTTATTAAATATGTAATACGGCGTAATTGCTACTTGCAGTAACTCCCTGTGGCCTTTTACACAACGTCGGACTTATAGTAAACACACCTCGGTGAGCAATAGTTTTAATCGTACGGTAATAGCGCAATCGCAATACGATCTCAGCTGCGACGAACTTGAGCGACGTGCCAATCAGTTCTTGTTTCTTGTGGCCAAAACGAAAGTATAACGAGACCCGAGCTGGTTCTCAAACGGCTTTCTGATCGAAGAGCGCCGGAGCTGAGACCAGCGAGAGACTCTCTGACCGGCCGGCCGCCGGCTGCAGCTGCGGCGGCTGCGGCGGCTGCCAGTGGCACCACGACGCAAACTTGATTCAACCAGAGAAATCGCTTTCTTCCAACCTAATCGGGATCCAGTGTGGTTCGGTTCGGTCCTTCAGATCAAGCTTCGGAAACGAAAATGTGAACGATACTAGTCATTGATAAAACCCTGGGAATTCGAGAGGTTGAGTTTTCCGCCTCTTATGCCCAAGATAACCTAACCTAAGTTAACGTAACCTAATCTAAGGTAACCTAAGTTGACGTAACCTAAGTTGAGGTAACCTAACCTAATCTAAGGTAACCTAAGTTGACCTAACCTAAGTTGACCTAACCTAAGTTGACCTAACCTAAGTTTACATAACCTAAGTTTACCTAACCTAAATTTACCTAACCTAAGTTGACCTAACCTAAGTTTACCTAACCTAAGTTTACCTAACCTAAGTTTACCTAACCTAAGTTGACCTAACCTAAGTTGACCTAGCCTAAGTTTACCTAACCTAAGTTTACCTAACCTAAGTTTACCTAACCTAAGTTAACCTAACTTAGTCACTTTGTACCTAAGTTAACCTAACCTAACCTAACCTAATAAGTCAACGTAAACTAAGTCAACCTAATCCCACGGTCCTCGAGCTTTACGCTGTTCATTGCTCGTTAGAAGTTACTGCCCGCAGCTATAAATTAAAAACGGCATCAGGCGTTGTAACAAGTCGAGCGGAACGGCAACGGAGCGAGGCACAAGGCTCTTTCGAGGGGAGTGAGAACAGGGGCTTTTCACCCAACCAAAAGTTAACCTAACCTCCGCGGTCGTGTCATTAATCCTAAAACTATGAAAAAAATGTCTAATCAGGGTGGAACCTACAGGTTGGAAATCCATCCATCGAAACTAAGTGACTTCGGTAACCCGCGAGCTGTTCCTAGTATAGAAGCAATATATGACGTACTTCGGTTTGTTTTCAAGGTAAAGCTATTAATAACCACACGAAAACGTCTCGTCTAGAGCGTATGACTATGGCTATATTGATTAGTCTGTTGAGAATCAACCTAAATACCTGTTTTTTGCTCCAAACCCTGAATACGTAAATTGACCTGTCAATACCCTATGTCTCACACAGTACAGCAATGCCATATTTTTGTAACATAGTATGTGTTTTAACTATCGCCCAACCCATCGCGTGGGCCTACGTTTGGTGCAACTCACTTTCAAGCAGCCTGTTGAAATTCGAGATATATCGTTTTTCGTAAACAGCGTGTACTTCCGTCAAAGTACGTCCTTCCTTTTTTTTAATTTTTTTTAAATGATTTATTGTTCATTTTTGAAATGTTTTTAAGTTTTATATAATTATTGATTTGTCGAAAAAAAATGGAGTTTTTGGTCGAGTTTTTGTTTGGGCGATCGGGTGTATACCGCTACATAAGCGCTTCTTCCTGAAAAATATTCAGGAGTTGATTTTGAAACGGAAGTTTCGAATGACTACCGAATCTCAATGGCAGCAGATTTCTGTTCCCAACTTTGAATCCTCTCAAGGCTTTTTACTCGCCGTTCTTCATCGTGGTATTTTAGGTGTTCGTTTATCAGATAAGACGGAATCTCCAAACGGGAAGGCATTGAAACGGCTCCTAATTAAAATCATAATGCGCCGAACGCTCTTCGAAATTCATCGAAGAATCAAAATATCAAGGAAAGCTGCCGTAAAATCGTACATTTCGCTCCAAGATTACACGCTGTTTCCCGTTGAGTACGAACATTTTTATCTCCACATTAGTTAAAAAACTTTGATTCTGCGATTTGTGCTCAGAGATGCTCGAATGAATTTTATCGTTATAAAAAAATAAAAAAATTATTTTATAATTAATTTGAAAATGGGCAAGATTTTCATCTCAGGATTCTGTAGATTCATCAAGGAAGTTAACCCATAACAGCCCAAAGTATTTCGAAAGAAATTTAGCTTAAGAGAAATTCGCAGGATTTTTCCCATTAAATAACGCAATTTCAAGCTCTAGAAAATGCCTAAATAATTAAATTTCAGATTCGCAGAGGGGTGATATTTTTTAAATTGTGACAGCACTGAACTGAAAAGATCCTCTAAAATACGTTTTTCGTTTGCCAAACGGCATCGCTGGGCGGTAGTAAGTTAATAAAAAAGAAAAAAAAGCCGCCGATCAGAAGGCTATCATGGAGTATTAGCGCTCAGTAGAAAATATTACACGGATTCAGCTTGTGTGCAAATTGTGTATTTCCTCCCGAGCTTACAAAAATAATAAAGTTCGTTCCGTTTTTTTTTGTTTATAATTATTTTTTATTTTTGGCGTGAAATGATGTGAAATGGTATTTCGGAAGTGAATGTGGACCCATGTTTCGAGCAAAGTTGAGGAAGATGTATTTTTAGTTGTAGTACGAATTAAATGAGTTACGAATAAATTATATTTATATAAATGAATGAATACATCAACAAGATTTTCGTCGAGTGAAGATTACACAGAAGACAGTCGCAGACTTGGGGGATCAATGAGGTAATCTTTTAAAACTGAGTGAGTGGTATGCTAAAATTCCTGAAAAAATTCATTTAAAAAATCCTACTTTTTGAAGAGTTAAGTCAATTTTTGATGTTCTGCCATATTATAAGCGTTATCGCCGTCTCGCCCGCGTGGGATAGTCTAAAGTGTAATATGGAGAAACTTCAGTGAAAAATTTTGTGTTAAGGGAAAGGCGATCAGGCGAATATCCGAAGGATTCTGATAGCTTCCCCTTCACAAGTCAACCTCATCCACAAAGTCAATATTGACAATAAGTCCGGTTTAACAATCGGTCCCGGTTCTGTTAACGTTTTCCCGATTCTCGAGAAATCGCTTTTCTGACCTTATTTGATAAGGGAACGCCCTGCAACGGTAACATGTCGGTCGGGTTTTCCAGACCACTCATTTCTCTTCCTTTTTTTTTTTAAAGCTACTTTTTTTTTTGTTTCTAAGGCCTCAAACCGCAAAATTCCCACTTCCATCAAAGTGGGCGATTCGGTGAAAACATTTCGACAATCAAGATTCAATCACCCATCTTAATACACTGTGACCAAATTTGGTGATTAAAAAAAATCAATAAAAAATCGCGGTGAACTGAAGGACTTTATAAAGATTAACCATTTCGTTTATTACGTGTTTTCCAATCGCTCTCGAGCATATCAACCTTAAAATGCTAAATTTCTTGGTCCTTTTTTTATTTATTTTTTATTTTTACAGATTTACGAAATTTTGAAACACTACTGATATTGAGACAAAAATTATTGGCGGTAAAATATGGTTGAGATTGTTTCTGGTTGAAGGAGACTATGCGTGATTATTAGCTTGCGCCGGCAGTTACAATCATTAAAATACTGTTCACTTTCTATTAATCAAAACCAAACCGTTGTGCCGTTCAGTTGGACTGTACAATTAAGCAAAACGCGGTGTGGGGTCTTAATTAGAGTCGATAGTACCGAAAATAACGTGGAGAAACATAAATACCCAGTGCAGCGCGCTGCACCCATTATGAGCGGAGAAAATACTCGCCTACCATTCCGACCGACATTAGTCATGAACACGGTACCTGCCCATGAAGTTGTCTCCATGCTCGTTTTTTAACGGAGTACTTTGCTATGATGATTGTAGAGTCGAAATATACAATGAGACAGCGTTCCATTGTTTTACGACCAGCTTTATTATGTCAACAACCCACTCGGAGCATGGAGTTCCATCGCCTCGTCTATCATAGATTACTGTAGTGAATTTCTGATAACTGGGCCAGACGCGCTTTTCAATGCAAATTTTATCTCCTGAGATGTGGGTTCAAATCGGATGGTTCTTTGTCAGAGAGGCGTATCAAACGAGAGAAAGAATGCCTTTTAATAAATATTTTTAGTGCTATCGCAGCGGATGTGGACCAAATGGCGTCTTTTCCCGAGATAAAATCGCTTTTCAGGTATGAAGTTACAATTTCGGATATTCGCCCAACTTTTATGTTGATTGAAGTGCGCGGAGTTATGTTACCTTGGATGAGCCGAAGTTTGGTCAGCTTGAACTAGGTAATGTTAAGTTTGGTCAGCTGAGGTTATGTTGCGTGAAGTTAAGTTTGCTTGCGTAAAGAAAAAGCTAGCTTTTCAAGTAAGGTTAGGAAAGCCAATTATATAGGTTAGGTTATTCTAAGAATGGGTAAGGCAAGGTTAGGGTTTAGTAAGGCTTTGTAAATTTTGTTTAATTTGAATTATATTTTAAATTCGGTCGGAGTTTGGCAGTACGAGAAAAATGCCAGTATTACGGAGCGTTAAAGGCCTGGATTACTTAATTGAAGCCTTTTAGTTCTGTTTGAGAATCAGGTCGTGGGCTGTTGCATTTATCCAAATCATTCACATTCACACGATTAGCTATTTTGTTTCCTAAACTCCCCGCCGTATTCATGCAGTTGATTTATTTATTCTTGTCTGTACAGTAAGGTTTGCTACTTCCTTACTCCGATTTACAAGGCACCAAGAAATTTCGCCTGTAGTTATTACTGACAGGAAGGTTGAACAGCACCTTTCCGAAATCCCTCAGAGGCATTGTTTCTTGTGATATTTATGAGCCGCCATTTCTTCAATTACTTTTTTGTGAGGAAAAGGCGAAAAGCGAGAGTGAAAGTCCCGCACCTATTAAAAACCTAGTCCTAGTCTAAAGCAAATAGCGTAATTACACACTTATTGGTAGAAGGGATCAGCAGCCGGCGCAGCGTGACGCGCGATGGGGGACCCTTCGCAGGGCGCCTCACGGTGGGCGCCCTATCATGGGCGCCCTGCGATGGGCGCCTGTGCCTGTCGTGCCTGGAGCCGCCCAAATGTAGGTCGCACGAAACGAAATTCGGTTTCCCATTTCGGGAGGGGGCTCACAACATCTGTGGTGGCCGCCAAGTAGCTATCTACTATGACGTCATCACCATTTCCTCACCAAAGCAGATAATTTTCGAACCGAGAACAGGACAGGTGCGTTGCACGCGCAGGTGCTCAGACGGAGGTGCGAACGGGGTGGGTGCGCGCTGGAATTCTCGACGTTACGAGGGCCCTGCTTCAGAGGAAAAATAAAATACCTAATCTACTTCGTCTCAACTAGACGAAAATAACCTAACATCATCCAACCTCAACCTAACCTTATCTAACTTAACCTTATCTAACTTAACCTTATCTAACCTGACCTTATCTAACCTAACCTTATCTAACCTTACCTTATCTAACCTAACCTTATCTAACCTTACCTTAGGTAACCTAAACTTACTTGACCATATCGTACATAACCTCATCTTCTCTGATTTAACATTTATTTGTCGAATGAAACCGAATCTTACCTAGCATTATCTATCTTAGCCAAGCTTAATCTAGCTTGAACTATCCTACTATTGTAATTCGTCTCACAATCAGCTACATCATCAATCTTTTTGCGTATATTGTTCAAGTCCTTCTTGGCGCGTCTTCAAACCTCGCAGAAAAGAAAGGGCTCTTTGTTGCTGATGAGAAGAATATCTCGTCCGGGCCGTTTTTTCTTGATGCCTTCGGCATCAAGAAAAAACGGCTGCGACACGTAAGACCTGTGGCTTGTTGTCGAGATCGGCCAATCAATAGAAGGTCTTGGTGAGAGCTTATGGTTATTGAAAGGTCCATTGCGTAAAACCTCCGAAAATTCAATGCAACTTACAATAGTTTCGACTTGACACAAAACAGTTGGAGCGCTATTCAGAACAGTAATTTTTTGTGAGTCCTGGCATGAAGACGAAAGTATCAAAGCCTTTTGGGACTTGTTTCTGATTTGTCGTTACTCAGTAAGATATTAATCCATCTACCGGAAAATAATTATACTGTAATTAAAGGGGGAAACTTCAGCTCGTAATTGCTTCCGAAATTCTCTCCTCTCGCACGGCGTTCGTTATTATTATTCTTTATATATAATTTTAAGTGATGTTCTTTTTTATTTTTCTCCAAAGCCTTCTCTTAATTTCTTCAAGTTTTGATTCGTGCTAACAGCATGAAATCTCAAATCTTACATCAAATAAACGAGCTCATTGGTAATTGAAGTTTTTAACCAAAAGATTTGGAAAATGAAGTCTGTCTTAAAGGTTACTGTTCTACTTCTTGTGTTCCTTCCTGGTTCTACCTCGCATTACATCATGAACCGGGTAGGTTACACGGAGAAAAGGACTTTGTTGCCTTACAAAACGTTTTGTTCACATAGCCTCATTAAACCAGAAAGGTTGTGGTGACCATACCTTTTGTGACAACGACAACTATAATTATTTTGGCATTCATTTTGTTCTAACAATTGAAAATGTCTCCACAACAATTCTAGTTTGCTGAGGCTATACTGACAAAATGTTTTGTTGAGGCAACAAATTCATTTTCCCCATGATGAGGTTACCTTAAGTTTGGTCCCTCGCTATCGCTCCTCTTGGCGACTAAAATCAGAATACAAGAAAAAAAAGTCACCTTCAAAGTATACTTTGTTCTAACAGCACAAGAAATACTTTAAAAACACAGAATGCGGGGGCTGTATACCGAAATTGACGCATATTGACATGGATGTAACAACTGGGATTTGGTATGTAATTTGAGATTTTGATCAAAAGATTGGAAGCGGAAAGAACAAGCCGGGTGCGGGTGTTGTTTCAAAGGAATATTAACCTTGGGTGGCCTCCTCTCTTCCACGCAAAATCAGGTCCACAGTCGGTGGTTTTATGGTCCCTCACTGATTTAGCAACGCCTGCTATCGACTGGTATGTGTAATTACGAGATTGGCAAGGCCGTCGACAGGCTAACCGCGCGTGCTATCCTTTCGTCAGTAATCCGAAAGGAGTTAAAGTAATCGGAGCAGTTGTATGGTTATCCGATTAAAATGGATTACTGCTAGTCACTCGACAGACACCATTTATTCGCTGGGCCAATATATTGCGTCGAGATTATAAAATTTTTGCACCTTTTCAAGTGCTCTTTCCTTGAAAGCGAAACATCCGTCGAACGCAATGAAGCAACAGAGTTTTCGTACGTATCTTTTTTCAAGATTACCGCATGTCCAGTCACATCAATAGAGAACTCTCGCAGAAACCTTTTGAATGATATTGTTGAACATAGGTCTATGTTGAAAAAGAACCAAAATACGCACATTTCCGTTATTTTTCAAGGTAGACCTATGTTCAGCCACATCAATGGAAAGCTCTCGCCCAGACCTTTGAATGATATGGCTGAACACTAGTCTAACTTGAAAAAGAAAGTAGTACGCACCCCCGTTTTATTTGACACCCAGGTATGAGAACTCTTAGGTGTTTTAGTTTTAGTCTGTTTGAGAATCTTTTTTGGTGAAGAATCATGAATGTGTGGAACGTATCAAAATATATACCTGTTTTGGGTAGCCTCTAACCTTCAGGGAGCTAAAACGGGTAACAGGTACTGGTTTGTTCTCAATACACCTATCCTTAGCAATCAAACAAAAGGAGAGCTCTTCAAATGATAGTTCAATCTCGGAAACTAACTTTAATCCTTCACAGCCCAAAGTATTTGGAGTGAAATTCAGCTTAAGAGAAATTAGAAGGATTTTTTCACTAAAATACGCAATTTTAAGCTTTTAAAAATGCCTA
>Ga0058701_10003056_pt1 | contig 13058 bp, 6 predicted proteins | sample AgamicOrMae_FD_97039 | JGI IMG/M metagenome (GOLD analysis project Ga0058701, IMG submission 97039) | Agave microbial communities from Guanajuato, Mexico - Or.Ma.e | ecosystem: Host-associated > Plants > Phyllosphere > Phylloplane/Leaf | place: Guanajuato, Mexico | collected 2012-06-04
ATTCAAGCGGCATAAGATTTGGTGAATAGAGCGGAATGAGGCACAAGACAGCCATTGGCATTCCGTCGTTTTTTTTTCAAATTGGCGTCCCTAGAATGATGTTTGTTCAGTACCCTCCTCCCGCAACGACTAGATTGTGACAGAGAAATTTAATCAAAACCGAGATGAAAAAGTCGTACATTTTTGCGCACTTTCTGAAAATATTTATTTTTAATAACGAAGTTCTAGCCTATTCTTAACCTTCAAACCCACCACGTAGCAAGGTATTTACTTTTCTAGGCGAAAGAGCCTCTTAAGAAAACAATAAATGAGAAAGAAAACAGGAAGACTTTGACCAATCCCAGGCCGTTGAATCAGGCTGCGATCCCTTCTCCCTTAGCACCTTGCAATTGAGAAAGGGCACTTAGGTAAATGTTCAAATTTGCATTTTGAATGAGCACAAAAACGAGCTGCACGCGCTCAGCACAAAAGCGTAATCCCGCCTCAAAAGCGTCTCCGCCATTTCATTCTTCATTTCGCGGTTCAAATATTCTACTAATTAAAATCATAACATTTAATGAAACTTTTTTTTTTCTTTGCGAAAATATTGTCGCGCAAACAAACAATGAAAGGGGGTGAAAAGGCATTAAGATGATGAATGCTTCATAAGGCGAAACGCGCCGGCCTCCCGAGAGAAAAGACGGAGAATCGAAAAAAAAGGGGGAAAAAAAGAAAACACGTTTCTTTGGAAGGAGGCTGGCTTGCATATATCGTGATAATGGTTCTGGGGAGAAGAGCTATTGTAAATAGTTGACAAGACTGCCGTTACGGCCACTAGGATAAATAAGGAAGCAGGGGAAGGGGGAGAGGGGAGGGGAAGGGGCTATGCTGCGGCGGAATACAGAGAGTGGGTGGCTGAAGGCGTACCATCATCCTTGGAAAAACATAGCCTTGAATAAAATGTACTTATTCATTTTCTTATGATTCATATTGTTTTATATATTACGGAAGCTGTGCCTTACGTCTCAAAGATTTCTTTTTTCAGAATCTACGCAGTACTTTTCTGTTTTTTTTTTCAGAGAGGTACATACAAATCGTTTAGAATTTTGACTTACCGTTCAGCTTATCTCGTTTTAAGTAAAACGAACTCCTTGACCTGAACTCTATCTTAGGAGAAGAAAAATATCTCTTAGTTAAGTCCAAACTGAACCGCTAACAAGGAATAGCGAGTTTTCGTACATGAACGAGTCAATCGTGTCGAAGATCTTGTTTGTTGAGCACAATTTATAAAATAGATACAATTTCAATTTATTTCGATGTTTTTTTCTCATTTTTTTCAAATAAAAGTGATTGTTAAAAAATGTTCGAGTGATACAACGACAAAACAATGCAACCAAAGCTCCATTATTTCGTTCCTTCAGTCACACTTTTTAACAAGCTCTGCACGAGATGGAAGACCTAACGCTATAAATCAAAATGCAGTACCGATTTCTAAAGAAAAAAACTTTCAGTAAAATTCCACATAAAATAAATAAATATATTTCAGCAAACAACAGGAGTTTTCCTACATGAAAATCTCTGTTATAATTATCACGTAACATTGAGATGATATTCCCGAACAAGAGCATCTTCGGCGGTGGGGAGGGGGAGGCAAACGAACCCTGCTCACAATGTCACGTCCCTTCCGGAAAGCCCCACGTTGGAAGTTTCCGCCTCATAGCTTACAAAATATTTGAGCTCCGAATATCTCGGTTCAAATTTATCTGGAACGCAATCGCAGAAATGGACGAGAGATGCTTCCAGCGCACTCCGAAAACAGCATTTTCGCCTGTTTACACTTGCTGCCAATTACTCAAACCGCGTTGTCTAGGCTCCACACAACTACTAACAGTATTGAACGTTTCTGAAAGTCCGTATAATAAAGGTTGCATTTTCCAATTCTGTGTTCTTCGTTGCATCGGCAACATTTTTTAATTTCTTTAATTTATTTATTTTTTAATTTATTTTATTAGAAAAATTACATTATTTTGTTCCTTTTTTTAATAAATTTTATTTTGGGAGTCTATTCTTATAACAAATTTTGAGTCTCCATTATTGAGATCCTATTAGATACGGTAATAAACACTTAGTGGAAATAGAGCATGTTAAGCCATTCAGGAATTTAAAAAAAAACGAAAATACATGGTAAAACTTTTTTTCGCTAGCTACGATTGATACTAATCTCACACATGCGTACGATTTGGTGATTTGCTCGATGATAGATTCTGCCCTGTAATGAAAAATTCTGAATAAAGAGCAGCATTAATCGCAATTGTGGTGTAACCTACACATGAAAAAATGCAACGCAAATTGAGCATAAAACTGCTGTTTCCATTACTTTAGTTGCTTCTTGAACAATAAATTTATTGCAACAAAGAATAAATAAACAAGTAGTGCGCAGCGCTACGGGTACCAAACATCTCAGAGGGTTTGGAAGCGGCACAGCCGCGTAGTATTCTTGTCCGTCTACGTTGCCATAGCAACTGGCGCGGTGCCGAAGCCTCAGCCAATCAGAAGGCTCGCAGGGCCTTGAAGGCGGACCTAACGGCTTGATGAATTGCCGCGCCACGTCGTCTTGCCCCGCCCACTTCAATTGTTTATCTTAACATTTATTTTAGTCTCTGTCTCAATCAAATACGAAAAAAGGGTTCCGCCATAGAATTGATTCGGTTAAGGTTTTATGGACCTGTTTTGTGGGATTAAGTATTTATTTAGTTGTCAAAAAGCGGTTGATGGGGAAAAAACGAAAAGAAACGACTAGACGAATTTGGATAGGGAAAATCTATGTTTCGGGGAACAACATTCGCTTGCCATCGGTGCAACAGCATTCTTGTCTGGCAAAGGAATTGTTAATTATTTCGATCAGGCCTAAAACTCTGATGTTGAGAGGAAATTGGAAAGCCCATCTAACAAATTTTATCGCAAAAAAAATTCCTGCTTATGACAGTTGTAAAAATTCCAACGGATCTCTGATTCTTCGCGAATATAATTTAAAATATTTATATTCGTGGGACTGTAATCGTTTGATGCAAGATACTTGGGTCCTTCAAATTTGCACCTTCGATCGATTTCAGCTTGCTTCAAAGTGAAGAACAAGAATGTTTTTGCACTTAAAACGAATGACAAGTCTTTCATGATTAGCCCTGAATGTATCCTTTCCCATACTCACTGAAAACCACATTGTTTTTCCAGATCGAAATATTAATGATTGGGCAATCATCCGCAAAGAGCTACCTTTAACTTTTTTTTGGTATTTGATTTAATAGTCAAGGATTATCATGAAAATTATCATAAGTTATCTCTTAGGGATACTAAATAAATATAAAACAAGGAGGGAAGAAATTAAGTATATTGAAAGGAGGGGAGCGAGCGAGAGGAGGGATGAGGCAGCAGACCATGCAGCTTCTGGAGATTGTCGCTAGGAGCAGCACTTTGCAGTACTTCCGAGCGCCTAATGACAATTCACAACTTAGTTTCCAACTTTGCTATCTTAAATTCCGACGAGGCGAGGGCTGTATCTCAACGTAATGGCGTCGTTACCCAGGCCTATAATACCCCCGGAGCGAAACAGAACAATCTCCTCCAAGTTTCACTACATTTTTTTTATTATTTAAAAAGATCAACTTTGCACGATTTTTCAAACCAAATCATGTCATTGCAAGCTCAATTCGATGCAAAAATACTCACAAGCCTCAACAAGAAGGAGCACAGAAGTGGCGTTTTGTTCGAGTATCAATTTTACTGAATAAATTAATACATACATTTTGCTGAATTAAACAAACCAAAAGTTAAATTACACAGGGCTCGTTTTTTACTCAATGAGGAATACGTTTCCAAATAGGACAAAATAATAGAAAAGAATAACATTCATTAAGGATACATTTTTTAAAAATTAACATCATCTCGCAATTCTTACTTTAGAATGAGAGCGACTTTCAGCGAAGGGCTAATCAGAGAGTAAGGCAAATGCAATCCCACCGAGAAGTAAAAGCATCTCGAGGGTATAGAGAGCAATAAACCAGTTAAGGTCTTAAATAACAGGCCAGTCAACGCATTTTAGCGTTCAATACACACAGCTCTATCCACCAATCACAATGAGCCATTCTGCGGGCACCAAAAGAGGGGGAACAGGTTTGCGAACACCCCTTTCCCCTTTCACAAGCTCTAATCGCCATTCCAGTACCGTTCCTACTAAAAGATTATGTTCACATAAACCGTTTATGCATCACACTGCGTTTTGGCCTGTCTGGCCGGCTACGGCGCGGCGGCGGCCACGCGGCGGCCACGATGGCGGTCACGCGGCCGGAGACAACGCTTGTGGGACGCTGTGGTTGCAGTCGACGGGCGTCGCGCCGTCTAGGTAGGCAAAACGTCTGTCAAAGCGGGCTTTCATTGCCTATAAAACGGGGGGCAGCATCAAGTGCTTGTTGCACGGAGAAATTTCTCATTACGTCGCTATACAACGTCGCTTTCATAAAACCGACACCACAGCCTTGCTGGAACTTATTTTTCGCATATTAATTAGCGTAAAAAGCTTTCTACTGATCAGACGACCTGTCAAAACTATGGAGGGTTTCCAGCGTAAGAAACTGCAAAAGTCTTTCTGAAGAAGACTTCTCAGAAGAAGAAGATTCTTTTTATAGGGAAGGCAGAAACAATATCAAGAAGAGCTTCCTTACAATATAATAATATATTATGATATGAAGTAACATGATATTAAATCATTATTTTGAGCTAGCTAAAGTAAAAAAAAAAAGAAAAACAGCTAAATTTGTCACTGAATATCTCCAGAGCCGAAATGAGTCAAAATGAGTTCTTGTGAGGGACAGAAGAAGAAAGCTTTTTCTAAGTTCACAATGATAAAAATCAGTGAAAACATGAGCTATTACAAATATTACGATACAGTAGTGTTGTCATATTTGATCTTATGAGTACAGCATAAATCCCTCTTTTTTTAGAACTGAAATGAAGGTTAAAAACACCTACAAGAATATACGATCAAAACGGTAGCTATTTCCCCAAGAAGGTATACTAACAATAAGTCGAGGCAGCATATGTACCTTATGACATTTAATCGAAAAGAAAAAGATCTAATAAGAGATGCATGTTGCACGTTAAAGTAACCTTGTCTTTACTTTGCTGCTATACTAAATTAATGTTTGACGTGAATACTAAAAAGAATTAAATATTGGACATTAATTTTAGAGGATGTGAGAAAAGAGCTGCATTCACATCAAAAAGAAAAGTATATTTTATAAGTTGCTTTCCAATGAAATGCTTTAGAGATATCACACCTGCAGACCCGGCCAACCACAGAAAAGCATTCCTGGCCAGATAAACACTCCATCAGTGTCATGTTCTCTAAACAGTAGCAACGAATGACAGCGTTTCAAATGGACTCCTACGCTCCGATATAAAAGTCACTTCAAAAAAGGATTTTGGCTTTCTTTGTCCACTTTCTCCCGCGTCGTTTGGTATGGCGGACTCCTTGAAAGAGACTTTTAGTGTTGTAAGACTTATTTATGACTCCTCGATTTTCAAAGGAACCAATCATGGCAGAGGAGCTTTAGGCTGGCAGCCCATACCGCGTACATGCCAGGTGGGTTGCCTACTCATTCGGTAGGAATTCGGTGCTTTCTGTTCCGCTCATGCCTTGACGATATCTGGGCTGCCGTTTGTTGTCTTTGGTCGTATTAAGTTGATACAAAAAATCTTCTATCCAACCCAAGAGTATCATTACGGAAATCTCTGATTCACTTATTTTGAAGGTTTTAATAAAAATCTACTTTAGTACTTTTATCGTTCGCACTTAAAAAAGAAATAAAAAAGATTTTAAGGCAGTTTCCAAAATATTTTAGGCAATGTAACCTGAAATAAAAGGCTATTAGATGAGAAAAATTTATTGAAATTTGGCTTCAAAATATATTTTTTTAAAATATGTCCATTGGAGTGTTACAGGCTTACTGACGATTTTACATCGGAATAAGTCAGGGTAAAGACGCGATAGTTGTGCATAAGCCCGGCCCCTTTCAAATCCCTTCTGTAAGCTCCATAGACGGAGCTTAAGCCGCCGCGCCCCTTTGCACCCCATTCATAGCCACCGTAAATTGCCACTCAAATCGCCCGGATTATTTCCCACAGCTGACTTTCTAAACCACTGAAATATTGCCAAGACAAGCAAATAAAAACAAGTGCACACATTCATTACGACGAAATGCGCGCTTTTTTACCGAATAAAAATAAATGTTATGAATTTCGTTTAAAAATGAAGTAATGATATAAAGGATTATATCGAAATCGTGATTATGTCAGGCCTAGCGATTGCTTTCGCATAAGCGAGCTTATTATCGAATTATTTAATTATTAATTATCGAATAACTTTCACCTATTCTATTACATACTTTAACATTTTTAGAGAAAACACACTTTTAGATTTCAATTGAGCTTTTTTTCCAGTTAAAATTCCAGATATTAACTAAAAGTAACACTACAGCAGAAAAGTATTGTTTATATAGAGGCTCAACTCAAATTCTCGAAACGACGCAACATGAGTATTAAATTGAAAGAAAATTCATATTTAGAGGTGAATGCTTTTAGCGATTTTACCCCGGACTACGCACATTTCAAAACAAGTATATTTTACGCGGTTCGAACGTGTATTTTTTGAATTTATTTTTCCAGATAAACGTGACCTTTCCCTGAAATGTATTTTCAGATAAATCGATGACTTGCAAGCAGGAATATGCGCGGTAAGTTTGAACGCCATTCCGTGCGGCGCAGCGTGGCGCTATCGTGGAAGCCGTAACGGCGCTACTAATGGCATCAAACTTGGCCTGATATCATCTTGCGATACTTCGACGCGAACTTGGAACCTACACTGAAAGCAAGATTTCTCTGCAAGGATTGTGACGCTCTTCAGGTCTACCTCTTCAAATTCTCGTTCTACTGAAATCTCCAGCATATTTGAATTTCCAGATAGGGAACTATGTAAAACTATCAATACAATCGATTCTTGAAAAATCGTTCTTAAGTAGCCTTTTTTAAAAACTAAAATTAAACACAAAATCGGGAGTACAGACATGTGCTACAGGGATACTCTACTTGGTCAAGTGAGCTTAAAATCCCTACTTTGCATAAGAAGCGACAAAGGATTGGGGAAAATAGCTCAAATGAAACCCAAGTTTAAAATTTTTGAACTGTTTTGGTTATTTTGAAGAATTTTGAATGGCTTTTTATATTATCAGTCTTCGTTAAGAAAAGAAGTAAGAACGTGAACTCTAAGAAAGTGCTCAAACATGTGCCAAACCGATTGTGGGGTAGGAATTCAACATTCCACTTTGGGATCGATATGAGGATGGAATAGGCAATAAACAACAGTTTACACCTTTTTTAGTTCTCCGTAATCATTTCCAACCATAACGTAAAAAATTCAACAAATAATTTTTGAGTGGAATAAAAAAAAGAAAGGGTTACCCCTAGGGTTTTTTTTTATTTTTGTCAGAAATGTTTTGTGAGATATTTATGTTCTGACGGCTAGATCTAATTGAGGGACTCTTAAAAAGGTTAGAACCGATGCCTACTGCTGACTTTGTCGAATTTAAATGGACAGGGAGGGTGAAAGAGTTGTGAGGGAGAGGTCGGAGGGGAACGAGTAGATTTGGTATTCCACTTTTCGACGCGATCAATCTACGAAATGAGCTAACGACGACGGTAAACATCATTTTTAGTTCCCTCTAAACACTTTCAACTATCAAACGTTAGAATTTAACAAAAAGTTTTTTATTTTATTTTTACTTTTTTAGGCGACAGGATAACAGCATCTTTGAGCCTCCATTTCCCAGAACCCTCCATTCTAGAGGAAGATGTTTTAACAACCTGTCAGATATTAGTTGGTTATTTTTTAAATAATTAATTATTCAAGAGATAAATGAAAATCCGGCGGTAATAAATATAGACATTTCTTTCAATACGATGCCGAACTAATCTTACAAAAAAAATCACCCAGGTCTCGGATTTGAATAATTATTAGGTTTGAAAAGTGAGATGGAGTCAGTTTATGGGCGAAAAAGGTTTTTAATCTGTGTTGAAACTCATTTGGATTCCGCGCCTCCTAACACGTATTCGTGTAAAAAATCTTGAGGATATTCGCGATATTTCATTTATACCTGATGGCTTCTTTGGCGGCCGAGCTAATCAGAGGAATCGACAGACCTGAGCGTAATCATTTTAAATTATTCTGCAAACGAATCTTTGCAATGTTGCCCTAGAGAAAGGAGGACACCCTTCAGCAAGCTCATAGTTGGGCTCGCAAAACTCATAACGTTGTCCCTACTGTTTAGTGATCAATAACGATAAACCTGCAGAGGCACTGAACACAAAGCTATAGCTCTAATAAGCAAGAGAGCAAGCCTTGTAGCATTTTTCCACCGTAAAGAAAAAGAAAATTGGTCAATCACTGCGTTTAAACATTTGCGGTCGAAGCGACTGCGTGAAGTTTACCAGGAAACACAAACGGATTTGAAGGGATAACAAATACGATCATTGCGGGTTATAAGAGCGGTAAGTACCTTGATATGAAACATCTCAATAAAACTTGAAAGCAAAACGACGTCTCGTGGATGCATGAGTAGCAAAAGGATACTAATAATTTCCTCCTGCTCCTCTTAAATTGGCCTTTTGCTCGTTTTTCGCAGTGTTGTGAGACGCCTACGATGAGTCTCCTTAGGTAACACGCACGGCGTTGGTATATCTTGGTTGCCCGTATTACGGTTGTCAGGCGCTAGGCGCTCTGTAAGCGCAACATAGGCAACCTCAACCCATCAATGCTGAGTCAGTTGCCTATGCTATGCTCGGCAGGCGTTCCGTGGTTATAAAAGTCTCGTTCCTCACATTGGCATACACTGCCTCCGGTTCAGATCAGAAACCATGTGAGCATCGCAAATTCGCGCAGAAAAATGCCCTGTACTAGCTGCCACCTTTTTTTAACGGTTTGAAAATGATTTTTCTTAGAGGAAAAAATCTATTAATAAGCGTACAAAATGCAATTAATCGAGCGTTCCTGTCTGCACTAAAAACGCAATGATCACGTCTATGCATAATGTTCAAAAACTGTAAAGGTTGTCTTATATCACGAGAAAAAAAGGTTTATTTTAACTTTAATAGGATCTACCAAGCTAGCGGCCGTCAAAATGAAAAAAATAAAATTAACTATAAGATTTTAATAGGCAAAATTACCTCACTGACTTGTTAGAAACGTTTGTTAAACTGCAAGAAATCTCTACTTGATTCGTGTGATGAAAATTACTGTATGTCTGTACTCTTACTCTGTTAATAAATTCCAGAGTATCACTTCCAAAACTAAGAACCAAAATTACGAATGCTCATTCCAAAAAATCTAAGATTTAGTCACCAGCCAGTTCGAAAATCCTGCTTCAACAATCAACATTCGAACAACATGCCGAAAAGGCTCATTAAATATTGCAAGCTGCCAAATAAATAGAACCATATAATTTTTTACCGTGTTGGGTAAGATCAGGTGAAAATAGGTTAGGTTGAGTTAAGTAAGGATAGATTTAAGACAATAGTAAGCAATAGAAACACGAAAGATGGGGAGCCAGAAATGCAAAGAGAGCACATAAACAATTGATATAAGTCGAAGTGGCCTTGTAACGAAGTGTGGTTGATAAATATTTGGACGTTTCGACTTAATACTTGATAGAATCGTCCTCGTTCGATCGCCGGAGCTGCGCAGCTCCTCGCTTCGCTGAGGCCGCGCCACCTCGGCTTTTCTCGCTTTCCTTAATGGCTTTTCCCTCCTCCCTGACCAAAAGTTACTCCTTGTATTTGCTTCTCGAGGCGTTTCGAGCCATCCCCACAGAGAAAAACACTTTCATGTAATCAAAATAATAAATTTCTTTCTAAATGTACCTTGCTTGATCTCTTTTGGCGCTTTTCTTCTCATTGTTGTGCACGCATTTTATGGAAACAGACACTGCCAAGTAGAAACGTGCAAACTTTAATAAAGTTGCTTTACTCCGTAAACTTCCTCAATAACTCAAAGAGTGTAGAGCTTTTGCCATGGGAATGCAAACAGTTGAGCGTTTGCTGGCGTCCGCACTCAGGATGTGCTCTTTCAGTACAACATCGCCATGTTGGCACAATCTGTTCCTCCGAACATAACTCTCCTCGAAAAAGGAAATGATCGTTTTTGAAGAGAGTAGCTATCCGTTAAGTATTAAGATGTATTACATATCTAGAAGCGCTTCTGAATTAATTTTACCATCATATTCACAATCTTTCTTTATAATTTTTGTCTTTTCATTTCTGAGGGATCAGAAATATTAACCCCTAACAGCCCAAAGTATTTGGAGTGAAATTTAGCTTGAGAGAAATCGGAAGGATTTTTCCTAGTAAAATACGCAATTTTAAGCTTTGGAAAATGCCTAAATTATCAAATTTCAGGTTCCCAGAGGGATGATATTTTTTAAATTGTGACAATGCTGAACTGAAAAGATCCCCTAAAACAATTTTTTCTCCGAATAGCATCGCTGGGCGGTAGTGCGTTAATTTGAATATTTATTCTCAAATCGGAGGAATCACCTTTTGGAACAAAATCAATTTACGTATTATCCTAGATGAATTAGAATTTTTCGCAAGATATAAACGCACAACGTTTGAAACCGTGGCAAACATTGAAAGCTAAAGCAACAAAACTTTTTCGCCAACACTCATGTGAAGAAGGAAACAATAATGAGCTCTCGGCTTCACTTACCTCAGCTGCAAGTTTTTCAATTTCCTCCCGTGAGTCCTAGACCCTTAGAGATCCCGACTGTAGTCTCCGATCCTGCCAACATCCCACAAGTAAACTTTTAGTGTCACGTTCGTTTAAACTAATCGTAATACGATGCCTTTAAAATCTTTCAACAAAAGTAGTATGTACGACCCATAATTCATCATTCGTACGTATGAAGTATTCGGTAGTGGACCAAAGAAATTAACCCACTTTAATGAATACTATCTTTTGATATAATTCGCACGTCAGGTGGACATAAAATGCCTGGGTTTGAAGTCCAACCAGAATTTTGAGGTTGATTCAGACTTAACACAGCATGGGGAGAATTCAAGCCGAGCCAGAGTACAGTAATTCGACTTGATTACGAAAGTGCTGTGCATAGTGAAGCTTCATTAATAATCGTAGCATTGATAAAAATAAAAAAACGCCCTTTAACGGATTATATAAAAATGGAACAGTCTATTCGGTTGAAGTGTAGGTAAGTTTAGCCAGGTGGAGTTCATGCGCGTTATTATTAACTATGGCCGGTTACCACGGGAACTCTAAAACATAGGCACTTCGAAAACGAGGATGAAATTATCTTTTCCATGCTGCTCTAAACAAATATGTAGCACTAATAACACAAAACACCGCATAGTTTGCGATGTGGTTCCATTTTTGTTTCAATGGACAACCAAAACCAAACTGCATGGCACAATTAACACGTCACGCATGATAGTTTTGTGGTCGCGATAGCCGTGTTGTACCCACACAAGTTTCCCTCATCACAGCTTCACAGAATAACCACTTCAAGTGAAAATCGTGTTTGAGTACACCTAATCACTGCACTGCACACAAGAACAACTACTTCCCTCGAGGTCTTGATGCACGCCGATCACGGTGAAGAATGACAACGTGCAACGATTTCTGGAGGCAATAACCCGACTTGAGCAACGAGCAAAAAGTCTTGCTATTGGGCAATATTCAACGGTTGTAAAACCTTTCGATGGGGTGAGGCTGATGCGGCATTCGAATAAAAGGAACCTTTTGCTTGGATCCCGTTCTGCACCCGCCAACAGGTCATAAAACGCCACTATACTTTCTGTTTACAAAAAAGATCTAAGGTACGGTCTCTTGTGAAATCAGGTGAGTGCGGGGACTGGTAAGGTAAACGGGACTTCTCAGGTAATCGGCGGGCACTGGCACCGCTCTTTTGAGTTTTCTGCAAAAGGTATCGAGAGTGCATTATGTAGAGATATTTTCTTAAAATTGGACAAAATTATGACGGCATTGCAGATCTGACTGTAGAAAGAATTCTGCTCATCGTCGGATATTTTTCGCTCTATTTTTCATACAGATATTAGCAGGTATTCACAATTCGTATTTCATAGTTCAGGTGCGTTGGGGTAAAAGCAAGCAAAACCCCACCAGGAGTTGACTTAACACGGAAAAGTTGAAAGACTTAACATATTACAGTTTGTACAAGTCAAAAAGTTGCCGATTTTTTCCCCTCTAAAGGCCCGGTGGAATATGAACTGCCAATTGATCACCATCTCTGCCACGAAAGCGTTCAGATCGCAGACAAACCATTTTAAGTGCATTAAAAATCGAGCTAAAGTAATACCTAAATTGAGACCACCATTCACTACACCGAAGCCCTTGATTAAAAAGCGAAAAAAAAGAGAGAAAGAGATCGAGAGAGAGATTGCACGAGCAGCTCTTTTTGTATGATTTACTAGAAGCGACCTCCTAGCGTTTGAGTACATGATGGTACTAACAATCTTTAATGGAAGCGCGGATGAAATTATGATTAAAACATTATGTGTCTAATACAAACTCAATTCTACCATAAAGCGGGTAACCATAAGTTTTGAGTCAAATCATATGGCGTGGTAAAAACTTGGGCTTAGCCTTAGTTTGTAACGTGGTAAGAACTTGGGCTTTGCCTTTAGAAAACTTTATATCACAGATTGGAGCGAATGAAATCGTTGATTGCTCAGCAGCGTGTTACAAGACAATTCAAAAAAGCCGCCAAGTCTCCACAGCCTTTTACGACTTCCACTTTTGTGGCGCTCCAAAACTTCCTGGTGCTGCCATCTCTCGGAGCGGCCAAGACCTCCTCCTTCCCCAGTCGACCGCCAGTCTGCGCCACGTCTCAGAGCAGCATGGTCTCGCCATCTCTCAGAATTTTATGGTACTACTTTAGTTTCACGATTTCTCGATAGATTGTAGGCAGATCGCGTTTGGTTACACCATTCCCTAGATTCAC
>Ga0058701_10003057_pt1 | contig 13058 bp, 6 predicted proteins | sample AgamicOrMae_FD_97039 | JGI IMG/M metagenome (GOLD analysis project Ga0058701, IMG submission 97039) | Agave microbial communities from Guanajuato, Mexico - Or.Ma.e | ecosystem: Host-associated > Plants > Phyllosphere > Phylloplane/Leaf | place: Guanajuato, Mexico | collected 2012-06-04
AAGAAATGGCGAGTTAGGCGGATGTCTCAATTTCCTCTTTATAACGCGAAAACCCTCTTTTGCTGTTGTTCCAATGTTAAAGAAAAGGGTGTTGCCATTGACCCGACATGCATTAATATAGGGAGACTTGAACGCACGGAGCCCAACTTTACCCATGACAGCCAAAAGTATTTGGAGTGAAATTTAGCTTAAGAGAAATTGGAAGGATGTTTTCCAATAGAATACGAAATTTTAAGCTTTGAAAAGCCTAAATTCATAAATTTCAGGTTTTCAGAATGGTAATATCTTTTGAATTGTGACAATACTGAACTAAAAAGGTCCTGTAAAATATGTTTTTGTTTCTGAACGCCATCGCTGGGCGGTAGTGGGTTAATACATTTTGTATAAGCCAGTCGGGTCAATAGATACTCCCTAAGAATAGGGTGTTGCTATTAACCCCACATGCATTTATATGTTAGTATGTTTTAAAGGAGGTCTTTTTTTTACACCGAGACGGATAAATTTGTTTATAAATAAAGTTCTAGTAATATGTACCATTTTTCCAGCAATGCTCAACTCGGCTCAACCCGAAAGCGAAGCGACAAAATTTAATTTGAGTGAGACGGTGCCATCCGCGTTTGATCCCACCCACCGCTATAATATCGAACGTTTCAATTTCGTGTGTGGAGGATCTTAAGGGTTGAGTCAATCATCGCAATGCTGTCAAGGAAGGCGACAGCCCCTTTGATTGACGTGTGCTTTGCCGGGCCGCGGCGAGGATGTGCTACGTAATTAATTGGCCTACTATGCTCGGACGCGCGCGACTCGCGAACAATTCCAAGAGCGCAGTGGACATACGGAACGCTTTTTTTTTCAAACCAAGACTTTTTTTACCGCAGATAAGATTGCATGTATGCCAGAGCGCATCGGTTATAATTGAGGGTAGCTGTCATAAGCGCCAATCCGTAACCGCCAAACGAGAAAAGTCGCAAACGCCAAAGGTCTTAACTGCAATACTAACCTTACCTTACTTAACCTAACTTAACTTGACCAAACCTATACGAACTTTGGCGTTTGCGACTTTTCTCGTTTGGCGGTTACGGACTGGCGCTTGCGGCGTTGGCGCTTGTGGTTTTTGGCGCTATTGAATGCCCCCTCAAAATTGAAAGCAATCTACTAGCCGTGTGGAATACGACATTCTCCGATCTCATTTTTGATTGTCAATGCGAGCGTCTGATGAAACCACTCCGGCGATAATAAAATTCCGAAACCCTTTAACGACATTATTATGCAGCTCTTTTCTAACGATATTTACTTGTCCAACACGCGCTGATTCAAATTCTAAACCTGGATTCGAGGCGACATAAATTTCAGATCGATTCCTTTACAACGGAACGCTTAAATTTATTGGGAGACGCTTAAGAAGTTTGCTGTCAAGCCGGTTCAAAAAATCGCGCCGCTCGAGGAACCACACCGTTGTGGTCGGGGAACGATGAGTATAATAATATAATAATTCACAGCCTCCTCGATGCCGCAAGTATGACGTCACACTCGAATTTGAAGTAGAACAAGTTTTGACACAACAATGGCGCTCAGGCGACACCCTTTCGGCTCTCACGAGATTACAATATCGACGTGGAAAATTAAGAAACTCGGCGACATGTGATAGTAAATCATCTCGGAAAAATTCAGCGCACTCTGACAGGTTGTGGTTCACAAAAAAAAATGTATGATGGCGTTTTATAAAAAATAATGGTCCTTGTCTGGAAATTAAGCATGGTGTAATTTTATGGAAAAAAAGTTATGATCGTCGTATTCGAAATGTTTTTTAGATAGCAAAAACGTTTCCACTACATTTGGGATTGGTATGTGCAACGGTAATAACCAGATATCATTCGGAAACGATTTCACAAACATAGCCTCGTGTGAAAGGAAACAATAGGTTGGAAAAAAAGTGTTATTGCGGACTTTTAAGAAGAATACTCTTGGATTTTTGTCATAACGCGAATAATACATTTTGTTAAGTATAGTTTTGTCAAGCGTAAACGTAAGAATTAGGAGAAAAATACTAATTTAAGATATACTTCGATGGCTTCAAATAAAACTGTTACCAGTTGTACAGGGGAGAAATTCTCACCTGAGTTGTAAATGCTGTTTTAAAACTGTACCAATTGCAGTGTATAAGCACAGGAATTGGTACATTCTTGAACGAACATTTTCAAGTAGTTCAGTTTCCTTTAAAGCCATCGATTTGACTTTACTGGAGTTGTTTTAACTAGCCGGTGTTTTGAGGTCGACAAGATAAACCCAAGTTTGATCACGTAATAAACAGCACTCATCTTGTTTGTTTTTACCTTCAGCATGGACATTAAAAGCCAACATTCAAAGTATTTCAGTGCAATACGGACTGAGAGCCAATATATCGCTAACCTCGTCCGCCGACTTGCGGAATGGACAAATTGATTGCATCAAAAGCAGTAAAGTCCACGCAGGTAATAAACAGTAAATAACTTTCTTTATTTACACATGATTATTTACTTTTGATTGGCGAGCTGATACTGATTGATCGTAACGCTCTATCTCCGACATATAATTCTGCCAGAATACAAGAACAACAAATCGTGGCAACGCGGTTGTTACTTGGGCCATGAAATGTGAAGAACCCAGAACCGCAACTCATTGCTACCAACGGTACGTTATCTACCATTCTCCACTTGAGTGCTGTACTTGCAAAGCGCCTGTTCCTGGGGTTAACTGTGGCCAAGTTTGCGAAATGTTGGGTTGTTATCAATTCTCCTGGGAAAATGGAAACTTCTAGAAAACTTACGGAGTGCGACCTCCAGCGCACCTCCGCCTTCTACAGTTTCAAGGTAGTTTAATCGAGACGTGATAATAAAATCGGGCTTTATAAGGTTATGAATAGGTCTTTGCACCGCACTGGATAGGGCAGTCACAGCCAAACTACTTTCCTACGGTAACACTTCGCACAACTTCCAACCGATCGACGAAGAGTATACTTGGAATAAACTTTGTAGTAACTTTTTTTAAATTATTTATATGATAAAAATAATATAACACGTTAGTAAGCACTTTTTCGTTATGAGCTGCATGTCAGTAAAATCTCGGAGCATTAAAATACCATGAAATCTATAATGGCGTGCCAGAGAACTGCGATTTGAATACGAAGCACAACTACACTTTATTACTGCCCGGATAAATTAATATTTTTTCTCGAAATATTTTAATATTTTCTCCTGGGTTATTGCTGTTGGTTCAGGTCAGGCTGTGAAAAAACGTTTTCGTTTTAGATGCAGTGGCAGGAATATCAGCCAAGCCACCAAGTAATGTGCGCTCTAAACAAGATGGCTTGTATTTCCAATATTTGCCGCTTTTTCACAAAAAGAGAAAGAAGATAGACGACTCGAAGCGTCTGCGAAACCGGCTGGGTTTAAAGGTTAAATTCGATTAAGTTATGTAACTTTTTGGAGATGCTTGTCAACACTCTGTAATCAGTGATTTGTTATGGCAGAGGAGACCCATTGTGAGTCAATGACACAAAACGCTGATTGAATCGAAAACTTCCTCGCCTGTTTATTGAAAAATTACATTCTTTCTTTTGACTGTTGAACATCAGTTTCCTCTTGTTAGACTCCTCATTATTTCTGAAATGTGGATTTATAGCTGGAAGCTAAATTGACACGAAAGTTTCTGCTTTTAGAATTCACCTTAGTACATCAGTGTATTTACCGGAGGGCTTACCTCTTAGTCTTTTGTATAAGAAATACCAGTTCAGTGAAGTTGCATATGTTACCAGGCTGTGGTCAAAGTTTTGTTGTTTCTCAGAAAAAAAATGAACAAGTCCGCAAAGAGATTGGACCGTTTTGGTCTGATTGATTGCTTTGCTGACAAACAAACTTCTGTTGAGAAAATCCGCGAGTGCACGGGACAGCCAAACTGATTAATAGTTGTTTGCATATGTGCTGGCAAGCGGTATGGGATGATTGATCTTTGCTCATAGAAACATCGGCTGGAGGTTGAGTTGGAGCCAGTTAGCACCCTCTTCTCGAGCCAGCATCCTGAACTAGGGGCCACAGAAATGACTCGCTGGTGAAGTTGGACCCCAAACATTACACCAGCCACAGCCGAGGATAACTTTAGTACCCTTGTGCGCAAGGTTGCTTCATGTCTTCGAGTAGTTAGTCTCTTGTTGTACCGATGTCATTTTTGCGGTTACGCTGATACATGTTTGAGTTTTTATTGTTTTGACCATGACGGGTAACAACACAAAGCCTTGATCTAAATACGTAATGTAGGGTGACTTTTCATACAACGTACTAGAAGACTTGGTGAAAAGGAAGTATCGACTACCAGCTTCAAAATTGTGCGGGTGTTTTTATAGTGGTTCACATGCAACATTTCCTAATGTGAACGAAATATTGACGCTGGTTTCCAGACATGGAAATCGATGTTCCAAGTGTCATAGTACATGAAAAAATGGACTTTAAAATTGTTAGACTAGTTCATAATATGCTTGATTTTTTTCTTATCCGTAGACCTATGCTATGCTAATAATGATGAAACGTAAAAAGTTTTTCAAGGCCGAAGGAACGGTATTGGGTAACGTTGGAAATCATTATTTGCTTCAGGAGGCGGAGATAGCATAGATAATTTGTTCACACTGATTCTATTAAGGTCATCATAGCAAGAACACTTCGAGAACTTCTTGACGTTAAACGCTCATTTTCTGGACGTTTACAGAAGAGTAATGCTATTACGTTAAGTCAATGCGAATCATGAAGAAATTTGAGCTGCCACTCGAAGGGGCACAAATGCCTCGTTGTGAAAATGCTGCATCACTTATATTTTGTCCTGAAAGAAATAGCAGTGGTTTACTGCCGCCGTAAAACAATGTTGGGCAAGCGATATACTTCAAATGAAGACCGCCGTTTACCGCTTGCACAAACCTGTAAAAATGGAGTTGGGATTACCTTTGAAAGAACACTAATAACGCTCAATCTTTCCTACCGGAAAACAAGCATTGTTCTGGCAGTGCGTCCCCATATTCCTTCTTCGATTAATTGATTAAGATGGATCAGGTGATTAAGAATTGAGATACGAAGCGGGCGGTCTCGACAAAAGAACTAAAATTGACCGATGCATGAAGACATCATCCAGCCACGATATTCTTAATGCCCCAACTGTCCTGTGGGTCCATTCTCTGCCTTTTTTCCACTATCAAAACGCGACAACATCCGGTGACAAGTTTATCGTGTAGACTAAAGTAAAGGCTGGCCGAGGTTTTTATAGCAATTTGGTCTCCATGAAGACATCAAACAGGGTTATCATCAATACACGCTCATGCTCTTTCCCCAAGGTCTGGGAACACCCCGAGCGACCGGGTAGCACTCGGGTGGGAGGTGCAGGTACCCAGATTTCCCAGTAAATTAGGGCTTTCGTGAGGGAAGCACCATTCATAAGAACAAAAACATGAAGGCGGTAGTAGCTCAATTCACAGGTGTATTTGCCTTGGGTATTATTTTTGGTGTGGGCGAAGATGCCGGCAGCCCAGTCCCTGGGACGGATCTAAATAATGAATAGCCCCGGAATTATTGCTGTCGGCCTGACTGCGGGAATCCGCAAGGGTCTGCGAATCTCAGAGCTCTTTCAAATGTCGTCTCTGGATCGCGACCTTTATTTTGAGAAGAGAGGGACCCCTGTGGCCCTGCCGCCTCAATGTTTCGCCGCAACTTGTCTGCTATAACAGCTTTGCTCGTAGCTCTCTGAAGAAATGCCCACTACCTTGCTGATGTCTTAGATGCGAGGAACTTGATGTTGTGTGATGTGAAGTTTGGGGTAAGGCAAAATAATCACTCTCTTTCTCTAAAGCCCCTCTCCCTGAGGTGACATTTACCATCCGAAAAGACAATCGTCTGCTTAGACAATTAAGTTTTTCTAATTACATTCACCAATCACGATCGAGACCTGAAAGAATTAATCCTGCTTTGTAGCAACTCATCTGAATTGACAACGGTTCGTTCTGTAATAAAAGATTGTGTTACGGTTGTTACAATCAAGTGTATGCTTCGACTTTACATTATTCATCTTTTTTATAATCAAGGTATGCTTACCATAACACATATTTCTCACATCTATGGTCCACTCTTTCAGGGTAGCATTAACCCACTACCGCCCAGCGATGCCGTTCGAAAACAGAAAAAATATTTAGAGGATCTTTTCAGTTCAGCATTGTCACAACTTTAAAAATATCACCCCTCTAGAAACCTGGAATTTAGGCATTTTTCTAAGCTCAAAGTTTCTTGTTTTAATAGAAAAAAAAATCCTACCGAAGCTAAATTTCACACCAAATACTTTGGACGGTTATGGGATAATGTACTAAAAATAAAAACTTGAGGATGGAATCTTCTAAATGAGAGACAATGGGAGTTCTGTGGGGTGAGATGAAGTGGAAAGACTGTCTAAACAGCAGCATCCGTCCAAAAGGACGCTTGATGATCGTTAATTACTCCGAGACAGGAAACGCTTCAGTTTCAAACAAACTGACGCTGTAATAAATGTGTTATATTAGTGTCTTCCAGTTTGTTCTCCGTTGGATCGTTTTTTGACGGAAACCGGGCAATTCTCCTCAGCTTGTGCGGGTCTTTTCAGAGTAGGACTACACGGCACCGACGAGACGAGACAACCATGGTGGCCCTACGATTCCGGGGTCGGGAATAAATGAAATTGGACCAGATAAAGTTTCACTGCATCCTGGAGGCTCCCACTATGCTATCTTTTCAATTATACATAGATGCAGTTTTTATTTATATTCTTTAGTTTCTAAAAATTGCATTTCTATCTTTTTTAATTTAACCCACTACCGCCTAGCGATGCCGTTCAGCAATAGAAAAAAATATTTTAGATGATCTTTTCAGTTCAATATTGTCACAATTTGAAAAATATCACCCATCTGGAAACCTGAAAGTTATCATTTAGGCATTTTCCCAAGCTTATATCGCGTTTTTAATAGAAAAATCCTTGCAATTTCTCTTAAGCAGAATTTCACTTCAAATACTTTGAGCTGTTATGTGTTAATCATGTTTCTATATTTTTCATGAATCTACAAGTAGTAACCAAATACAGCAGCATACAGATTGGAAAAGGCATGTTAAACCTTGTCATCGAACCGCTTGGCTTGTGAACTAGAGGTTGAACAGCATTGACGGCAGAGAATGCAAACGTTAAAACTATCGACAAGTGTGTCAAGAATGTCGTAAAAACTATTGTAGTGTTGGTTAACTACGATTCCTCCTTTTACTCATGTTTTGTTTCGGTACTTCTTTGTTACAGCATTCCTTTTTTTTCTTTGTTTTCTTTTTTTTAGAAAAGGCGTTTTTATTTAGATTGTATAATGAATTCAGCAAGTGTAGCTTCCTGTTATCTAAAAAGGGTGCGTTACCACGTAGTATCTATTCGGTTCTGTGTGGTCTATACTGCGAGAATTCATTTCCGACGAGCGTTGCACTTTTTTTCCAAGCGTAGTTACGTGATGCAACCGGGAGCAGGTACTTATAATTGGATTTTTAAATTGAGACCAGCACGTCACGGATTGGAACAGTACGAGATTGCAACGAGCGCATATTTGGCTGACCAGTGGCGAGTGCTGATTTACAGTGAGAAATCATTCATTGATAATTGCTATGTTTCTTGTGGGAACTTCAATTCCTTAAGTGAGTTTCACCAAAGAAAAAGTAAGTGTTTTCTCTCAAACATTCCGCTTGGAACTTCATCCAAATCGGTTCCGAAGAGCGTCAGCCTGTGAATGACTAAGCCTTCTCCTCGAAGGATATGTTTAGTTTGATTACTGTCAGCTCTCCGTTTTCGGTTGTATCCACGCGTCCCCCATTTCCATTTACCTAGGCCAGCCCGCCCAGCAAATAAAATGAAAAGGTTGTCTGGCTAGACAAATGATAGGGGTATATCCTTGGAGGCTGCTGGCGGCGTCACCGACTGGAGTTCCTGACCCTCCTCTCCAACTCGCACGACCCGGCCTCTACTTTCAAGATTAACCTGGCTCAGATAAATCTGACAGTCGCCACGGCTGCCGGCCTTTGTTTGACAACCGCTGACGCAACTTTGCCGCACCGTGCGATTTTATCGACCCATTCTTCCGATTTTCCATGTCTCTATTAGAGGTTGACCGCCTGAATGTGTTTTTGATTTTAACAGCCGGAAGCGAAAAAAAATTAAGTCTCCGGACACCTCTTAAAAAAATCATCCACATATAAAAACAATGTGGGAATAGGTCGATCTTTTTTTTTACCAGTGTATGCATATACCAGATTTTTAAATGTCTTTTTTTAGAAGTCTGTAACGATTAGTTAAATGTATTTTTAGATGTACAATTTAGAGGTGATTTCCGGCGTTGAAGTCAGTTTTAGCTGTGTGTAGTTTGCAAAGTAGAAAAATCTTCATAATCATCCTCATTCTGAAAATTAAAGAAAAATGGCGGTGTTAAGGTCAGTTACTTCTGCTCTTCACTGATCTTGGTTATCTTGCTTACCTATATTTTACTCGCAATGCATATCTTTGAATTAAATAAAAAAAATCTTATAGATAAATTGCTATGATGTTTGGTGTTACAGAGAAGCGGCACCATCCGAAAAATAATTCATCAAATACCATGTGACGGAAAATGTTACTGTTGGGGCCAACGAATTTATAGGCAGTCAGGTGCAAACCAAAACTGTCGATTTTAATCAGAATATACTCTTAAGATGTTTGTGCATCGCAACTCTTCCTCTAAAGTCGGAAATAAAAAAATATCAGTGTAAAAGGGCCAAAAGGGGGCCAGTCTCGGAAATATAGGTCTGCGGTTCAGACGAATTAACAGGACAGTAATTAGCAGTTCCGTTGAACGATCTCAGACGTAAACACTTTTGATTTGGCGATTCAGGCCACGAAATCGTTTAGAGTTGCATGGGTCAGAGGTGCATCGTCCATTAAGACCTTTTAGTTAGGTTATAATTTACTGGCTAGTTTAGTACCCATTAGGCGTGCGCTCGTGCCCATGGCAAGGCTTTTATAGGCTGGGAAGTCGAGTAGAGGAAAAAAGCTACTGTGCATGCTCCAATTGGCAGAGCGAATAAAACGCGTTGTGTTGAAGGCCGTATGCATATTAGCGTTCTCGACGTTATGGTAAAAGCTAAGTAAGAATGGAGTCCCCATGAAAGCTATTTTGTGGGTCATCAGGATAACGCCATTTTTGCCATTTGTGATTCTTTCCTTCCAAAGTCGTGACCTTCAGGTAATTTCTCCAAGTACCCAAATTATTTGACCCCCAATTTCATTTTTTGTTCAGTATTTTCTTTTGTTTCTCTCAGTTCTTTTCTCTTGTGAGCAAGATAATATCCTGGATGTTTGATTTTTTTACGCTACGATTCTACGATTACTTCTGGCAGTAATTGTACAGGGTGATCATTTATAAAAGAAGGGCTTTATGTTGGAGACTAATATTGTTCAAATCTTTTCCTTTTCTTTGAAAATGAGGTGATTTTCATTTCTTGTTTTAAAGGAACATAAAGAAATGGCGCTAAAACATTTTATAACAGAATGTTGTGCTGTTGATGAAGCGCTCGAGTATTTCTGGCCCTTCAGGCAGTTTCCTGTTTAGTTATCCAGGATCCAAGAGGCAAGCTTATTTCATATCATAGCAAGATATGAGGACCACTTCATCATATCAACAAAGGCCCCTATCGTCCGATTCTAAGTTTCAGTCCAACCACTTTAAAATTTCCCAGACTGAACAGAACAGTCTCTCTCCGACCTCGGCTTTGAGTGGTGGAGACTACCCACGGGCTAGGTACACTTGAAACGTGCCTTCTCGAAGCTTGAGCAAATTCCCTTCGTTTCAGCACACATGCAAAAGTCCCCCATCGTGAAAATGACTACGGCACCACGGCAAAGTGAAAAAGAGCGACAGTTTGGGAATTGACCCACATTTCAAGCGCTTTTCCAGTCCGGTCACGTGAGTGCCCTGTGGTGCGTTCTTTTATTCGATGTAGTCGGCCTTCTCTTTGTCTGAAAAAGACTTTGCCGTCCGAGGAAATATTCATGGCAGATGCAAGATCACATTGAGCTGGGAGTTTTCTTTAATACTGCAGTGCAACATTTCAGAAGAGAAGTAGTCAGCTTGGCGAGAGGAAGCAAAGCGAGAGTGCAAAGACCGATCTGGAACATAACTTAAAGGCGCTCGCATATTTAGATTAACTTGCTGTTGTTACCTACAAAACAAACGGTGACGTTTGCCAAAGGAATACACGCATCCTGTACCAGATACGTGTATTGATTATCTATACAGTCTTTGATGTGGGCCTCAGATGATACCATTGATCGGTGATCTGCGCGTGGAAGTCAAAGCTCACGTCTGGGACTTCGTCATACTCGATATTCCAGGTAAATGTGAAGAGGAAATCGTCCCTCACTTTAAATCTGACCGAGGAATTGAAAGCCCACAGTTCTGTTAAAAATCGCTAGCACTAGGTTATCATAAGGAACTATTGTAACGCAGGAACAGCGAGCCAGTTTTTAATCTGCGAGAACGGTAGTTTAGTTTCCATGCCCACACGATGGTTTAGTGTCTGAGAAGTATCCTCTAATATTTCTTCATATTGAATTTCATCCATTGAGAAGAAAGGAAGCCGCTAATTGACGGATTCAGACTGTTACAAGTTTCAATCAACATCCGAGTTCTCGCTATGACACGACCAGCCTCATTAATATCTTCTTCTTCGCTACCCACATCTCTTGAACAAGTAGCCGAGTCTTACCGTGACAGCTTTGAAGCTGACAAAATGTCAGCGAACGGTGAACATTTCGCGCAAAGCGGCTACTAGAAGTCCGCGACAACGTGGTCTGATACTCATGTTTCCATGAAATGCGCCACTCGAGGTGACGGTCATATTTACAAATAAATACCAGGTCATCTTAGTTGACATGGGATTAGACTACCGATCATTGTCAACCGAAAACGTTGTTGACGTTATAGTTGCTTTCGTCTAACGCGATAACAGATGCACTTTGCCGAAGCTCCTAGCTTGTGAGGTGTTCATTAACTTGCCTAGGATCGTTGCATCGGGATGTAATCGAATCGAAAGGATTTGCCACAACATCGCGTGCGCTTTAAGGTGACCACAGCACGCGAAAGTATAGCTCGCGCAAGTTGGATATCATATCCCTAACAGAGTTCTCTCTAAAACCTTCTATTCTCAGTGCATGTGCCGTCAGTATTTGCTGATAGAGATGCAGAAGATGATGTGATATTCCAAAGGATAACCAATTCGAAGAACTCGGCGAAAAGCCTGGGTGAGCTGAACAGTCCTAGGAGTGCATCCCCTTTGTTTCATATTCCAAAGTGTTAGACTGAGACACCGCAGTCGGGTCGATGTACTCCCCAATAGCAGCCGCCCCTTTCAAAGCACTTGAACGAGGCGAGGCCGGGTAGCCCACTGCATTCACTTACTGAGAAGAGCGCTCATACAAGGTTTTATGCAAGACAGAGACGTATATCTCCCCATTGTCAGGACACGCCCAACGAGCAAATCATAATGGATCGGCAAACAGGAACAATTTGCCTCAGCAGGGTCCTCAGCAAACCATCTGATATTTGGTTCAGATCCCTCCCTTTGCAAAGGCAACTCCCATCCTCAACTTTAAATTCTCATATGCAATGCACAGTAATACCTATGAGCAAAAAGCTGTGTTTCCCTTTGGTCCGTGGAAGTAACACATGATTTCAAAAAGGGTTTTATGGAAAGAATATTTTCATGAGACAATGAACCTCAAGAGACCTAAAGAAGTCACTTATCCAGTTCAAGAGTTGTCTCCGTTTCAACCGTAGGATTTCACTCGATTGTTGTTCATCCCTCTTCATACAATTGCTGAACCTTTGATAACGTCAAAGAACATCCGCGTAGGGCAGGCTAGGTTACGAGCGGCCCTATAGGTTTAGTAACCTCTACGCCGCGCTGTCACTTCGCCTTGCTATATGACAAAACTTCGAGCACAAGAGGTGGGAAATCCCTCGCGAATTGATTCAATGGGATCGAAAAGAATGGTCACCGCAACTTACCTTTGTGGGTGCTCCAAGTATTGGTACTAGTCGCTCAAGCATATCACGTATCTTTAATGACCCTTAATAAACGGTTTAAGCAAGGGAATTGGCAATAACTGCCTTTTGTTTTTGCAACCGTTGGCCTTTTGCACATTCTTTCCTTTACATCATTAGGAAACTCCAGCAGCTTTGATGTTTCGACGTTGCTGTGAAGTGTAGCTTGAAGGTATTCGAGACTCCGGGGCGTGGTTTTCAATAAGCATGAGCTTAAACCACTTGAAAACTGTCATTCTAAGGCTTTGTAAATATTTTTGTGACTCTTGTTATCAATTTTGAAAACATGAATCTTACGTAGAAGAAAAGGAATGCATACGTTGGCAAGCCATTTTTAAAGCAAATTTATAATTTTCTTTTTGTTTCAGGTAAGTATATATGTTCTTATCGGAGGCAACTCAAAAGGGGAGATTTCATCGAAAATCTTCACCAAATTCGTAGGTTCCAACAGAAGCCAACGATTTTATATAGATCTAAACAATGATAGCAGTTCGACGTTCCAGTTAGTCCGTTCAAATCAGCTCTTAAACGCTCCCATTCGAAATTGCTGTTATTATTTTGATAACATCGCTTTTCGGGATCAAGTATACAAACCTTCAGCTTAACTGATGACACGTGCTAACCAGAAATCCTTAATTACTACAGACCTGCCTTCAACGTTTTTATTTAAATTTCCTATCGCCACGATAAGACGCACCCAAGTTACCTTTAGAAACCATGGAGACCGAAGTAAATCAGATGTAGGTAATGATTTGTTCGATAACCCGTTATATTTGTTGCGTCGATAAAATTATTTCTACCGAGTACACTCCCACAGTAATATTATATTTAGGGAATTTGGTTTCCCTTTACCTTTGTCTGGATTTTGAAAATAGAGATGCAAGATTCGTCGCTGTTCAGAAGCAGAGCATACATC
>Ga0058701_10003058_pt1 | contig 13058 bp, 7 predicted proteins | sample AgamicOrMae_FD_97039 | JGI IMG/M metagenome (GOLD analysis project Ga0058701, IMG submission 97039) | Agave microbial communities from Guanajuato, Mexico - Or.Ma.e | ecosystem: Host-associated > Plants > Phyllosphere > Phylloplane/Leaf | place: Guanajuato, Mexico | collected 2012-06-04
AACCTAATACATTTTAAATGGAGCAGCGTGTGAATAGTCACTTCGGAGAAGTATTAACGCAACGCAAGCTACAACATTTGGAGTGTAAACATCATTCAAAATCCCCATCTTGTGATGCGAATATCTTGTAAGTGTAAATGTTTTTAGTCGTTATTTTTCATTTTTTTCTTACCCTTCGGAAATCGCGATGCTCGGCACGCACCTGAAGACATACATCGTGAGCTATGAGAGACTGAACCCGGTTACCTCCACTAGTTTGATTAATATCGTCATATCCGGTACCGTGGCAATAAATGTCACGTTCTTATCAAAGCATGGATTATTTAGTGTGGCTCTTAAATGCTGGTTAATTTGCAAGCGTCTACAGCCAGCAAGCAGCGGGACCACCGGTCTTCGCTTCAATTAACACATTTTTAAATAAAACAATTCCTTATTAATTGTGTTGACAAAAGCAGGCCGCGGACGCCTTTGTTGAGCAAAAAATAAAATAAAAAAATAAAACAAAAAATAAAAAAATCAACCAAAATTCTTTTCTCTCTTTTTTTTTTAATTTAGTAGCGACAATGCGAGGCACTAATAAAGAACAACTTAATTGATGTGCGTTTTTTCTTCAAATATATATATTGAAATCAAGATAGAAAAAAAAAGAGACAGGTTTATTGCAAGGTAACCCGTTAATTTTTCATCCGAAAAAAAAGGTGCTTAGTGTATTTGTTTTTTTTTCAACTGGAGGAGACAAGAAACCAGGAAGTTAAGTCGTCATTTAAGCGAATAGAAATAAAATGTACACAGAATGAGTTTTCATAAACTCTTCACTTTTCATGAACTAATCTTTCTATCGCTTATTAAAGACGAGCATGCAAAATTTTAAAACAAAAATGTGTGAAGCTTGAAACCTTTATTTTTTTACAAAAATCATCATGCAACGTCTTAAGTCCAAAATTTTCCATCATTGCAACAACGCATTTCCTCTTCATGCACGAGCAAATGCATATTGCTTTGATGCGTGCTCTGAAATCCCCTCCCAAGCAGGCTCTTTTTACATGGATCAACATTTTATTAAGAAATAGAATCCGTTCATAAACGAGATTGCCCGAAAAGAGATGACCACCCAAAAGTCGGAATGTGCTTTTTAACCTTCCGGTTGCGCGCGAAACCAGATCCTGTCCTTAGACGGTTAGTCTTTCCGTCGAAACGTGCGGAAGGTGCTCTCATCCCTAGTCTGCTTGGCGCCGTTGCAAAGCCCAAACCACGCCACCAGGAAACGCCAAACCGACTGATTTGCCACGGCCTTGGCTGCGCGGACCTGGCGCAGGACCCTATCCGTCAAGGTTCGCCCGTGGACCCCACATGGCGCGCTCCGCACCAGCTCCACGGCGTCGCCGTCGGTCCGCCGCCGAGGGGCTGATTGATTCTCCGTGGGAACCAGGTCGCGGCGTCGGCGGCGCCGTTGTCAGGGACCCGCCCACAGCCGCAGCCGCCTCGCCTTGCATCACAGCTTATGTTGGCTAAGCAGGCTTAGTCATCTATGTTGACTGGTACCTTTGCCCAATTGCTCAGTCAACAACCCATTTAATGGATCCCATTTTCGTTCACACTGAAAGCAGTTATTATGTGTTCACCTTCGATTTCTTCCGGCTTTTAACTGAAATACTTTCTTTGCGAATTGTCCATTCTTATTGCATTTAGTTTTGGAAGATAAGTCCTCGTGGAAGTGGTGCCTTCTACGATAACATGCCAATGAATCATGGTGTTTAACTAGACTTCGCTATATAATAGAAACAAATGACAATCAATGCCTCCGTATCATACTCCAAGAAGATGTTCCCAAGGACACCTTGCTGGAAGTCTGTACACCGGATATTAGGATATCAAGGATATCAGAGGTATAATGAACGGATATCAAGAGAAAATTTACCGAATTTCAATTAAATATCAGACAGATTTCAGCAGAATATGAAAAAATATCTGCTGTATATACCTATATATTAGATATCAAAAGACAGTGGTAGCGTAAAAAAAATCGCTGAAAACAGCCATGTTTCGACCGAATCCAACAGCCGCATATAAAGGATATCAACCGGATATCAAGGCCTTTTGTACACCGGATATTATGAGTTGTAACCCTTCGTCTCCCTCTCCTTAGTATCTTTCATTCCGGCATTCAAGGGAATGAAAACAAAGCGATAGAGGCACGTTGATGTTTAGAGAAGTGCAAAAACAGTGGACCTGCTCCCATATCACCCTTTCGCGCACGAAGCACCAGGATTTATATCTTCATCGGTTATGAGTCAGCTGTGCAGCGTGTCGTGGAGCTGGCTGCTCGGGCTAGCCGGCGGCGCAAAGCTGCGACTGCGGCGGCGCCGGCCGTGGGAAGCTGGCGCCCCACACCGGCGCCGCGGCCGGCGCGCCGCACAGCCGCACGCCGCAACGTCGTTGCGTGCGGACTAAATCTTTCTTTATATCGCTCGAATTACATGTCAATTAATGATCCACTTCTAGACTTGCTGATTTATGGCGGTATTTGTCAGAGGGATCTTCAGCGCTAGCGCTAAAAAACAGCGCCTTAGCGACGTTTGATGAAATGTTATTTTTGTTTGCAGGCTGCGGTGCCGCCGGTCCAGATGGAGCCGGTGGATTTAAGCATCAAAACTCGTCAACCACCTCAACCAGCAATCACGTCTCCCATGCAAATACCTTTAGGGCTAGGCCTACCCTTAGGACTGGTCAAATCAGTACCATCCGTCGTCACAGCTAATAAAATCAAGGAGGAGAGGATTACAGGTGAGATTACTTCTTTTAAAAGCCATCTTCGTTTATGTCGTTTATCCCTCTGTATGGAATTTCATCTTTCAATCATCCCCCTTTCAGTCGACTAGGGCTAAAGTTGTAACCAACGCAGCGGCTTCGGTATTTTTTACCCACCCCTCTGTCGACATCTTCCCACTCTTCATGGAGCACCCCTGCGTGGACCCATGAATAACATCAGTTAAATCGCGTTCAAAACATTCTTCTTCATGTGAGGTTCCTTTCGTTTCTTTGCTACCAATATGGCATCGGGAGGAAGTCGACTGCTTCATCTCCCAAAACGGAACTCCTTCTTTTGTCTCCAACACCTTCAGAATCACCCATTACATTTGCGTCCAGCACTTAACATCACCTCCTCCGTACGAGCCAAACCTGGGAACATACTACCTACTTTCCTTGCCAATAACAGATTGCACCGCGGTGCAGTGCAAGGCTTGGCGGCGCCTGCCGCGCCGGAGACATCCGACGTCTCTCGGAGGACAAGTGGCCTCTCGGCGCCGAGCTCGGCGTCGGCGCTCTGCTTGGCGCAGCGCGGCCGAACGAATCAAGAAGACCGCCACGCGGGACTTTCCCACGCTCTTCACGTTGTCTCCCACACTATTCCGAAGGATGTCACAGCCTGGCGCGTTCGCGAGCTACACGCAAAGTAACCAGCTACTTCTCGTTTGCAACCTCGGAATATCTTCCACTTCCACAGGGACTCGTTCCAAATCAAACTAGAGCCCGCTTACGCAACAACAGCCCCGGCGGTACACTTTGCTTATCAGCAGCTAACAAAAATCTCCTGGTGGCTGCTCGATACTTTTTAATACCCACAGTTTTCAGACTAAAGAGTGGTTTTTCCCATAAAAGTTCCCCGGAGAGAAAGGGTCGTTAAATAGTTAATGAGTTGCAAGTGATAATAGTTTCCTTGCTTAGAGATGTGTTCAGGATAGTCTTTGAAAGGCCACACAGAATGCATGCATTCTGCCTGGATTGTGCAGTCTACTCAGAAGAATAAAATTCAGACTAGTAAATTTGTATGTTTTATTATCGCGATCGCGAATCCGACGTTTACGACGAGATTGAAAGTACGCCGTCGCTCGAAGACTCGTCTGTCATCTGTTTGCGCCTTCAACAAGCTTTACAGCAAAAATCACGTAACTATCATCACTATACGGAAGATGATGTCAGTATGATCCATCTTTGCGGAGTGGATGTAGGCGAAAATCTGAAAAGCTTCCACGACCGCGGAGACATACCAGCTCGGTCGTTTTCAAGAACGCAAATTTCATCTTCCTCTTTGTTTTCATAGTCCTCTTTATCTTCTTCATACATTTTTTACGATCAGGAACGAATTGAGTCCTACGCTGATCATCTTCAAGTAGGCCAGTCTTTCACCCTCTTGTTTCCATCATCTTCCGACATCAACACGTCTTACTCTCCTCATCTTCTCGTTCATGATCATCTTCCCTTTCATGATGATCCTCTTCATCATCATCGCCTCCTTCTCTCATCCTCTCTATCATCATCATCTCGTAGGTACATCCTTCGAGCTATTTCTCACACGGCGAATCCCCTCGAACCGTATGTCCACCTACACAATCTGATTTTCAAGATGTTTGCTCTCGCCGCTCGGTACTGTATTTACTCAAGACGCTTGAGAAAAAAATAAGATCCGGGAGGGGAACTCATTAGTATCCTCGGGATATTCCAATCGCTTAACAATAAATTTTCCACAACGTTTTTTTGTTGTTTTTTCGCACAGCCAGGTTTACGATACTGTGAGTGTATTGCCTCCTCATTCCGTAAACCCCTCACAGGTTGAGAAAAGCGAAAGGACCACTCCCTCACGAAACAGATGAAGTTACCAAACCTCGTGAAATAAAACCATCGAAAACTATCCAGTTTCGCCTCATCAAAAATTAATAAACTTGACCTTACTCAAGCTACCCACGAGATTAATAGCATTGTGAGGCGGCAGTCGCCAGATACAGTTCACTTGCTTTTCATTTCTTAACCAGAGATGGCAGAATGCGTTCCGGAGCGAAGGGCTGCAAACTTCTACAAAAACGTAAACCATGCTTTTTCATTTCAGTCCTTGCGCGGTTTAGCGGCTTAGCTCGGCGAATGCACGTTAAATGAGAGTATTTAAGCTTGCAAAAGTCTGAGCAACACAATATTTGATAAATTAGACATCTAACATGAGTCGGTATTAAAAATTACTAAACGTGACATCATCAAGCCCTTTTTTTCATAAGTTTGGCTTTGGACTGAATGAGTTGTTCTGAATGTGTAAAAATTTATCTTTTTTGATAGGGTCGCATTTTTTTAAGAGATGCTGCCAACACATTTTCGTTTTTCAATACATATTAGACTTGGGTCAAACTCAGGCCTCAAATAGACTCACCGGGGTTCAGAAGCCATCACGGGTACGAGAGTTGTCTTCTTAAGTGTTGCACCACTCAGGAACCGTCTTAAAATTCTCATACGCCAAAAAATAAAAATCTGTGCCCTGTCACGGCTTGGGACCGCGACGTAGGGCAATGAAGTGGGCGGTGTTCGTCCCGCTGGGTCGAACGGTCCTGCCCGGATGGTCCGGGCGGGCACAGAGGACCCGGCGTCGAGAGCGCGACCCAGACCCGACCGGACCGCTCCTCTCGAATGATGTCACCCGAAAGGGTGTGGTCAGGGGACCGCGCCTGCCAATGTGGCTGGGCTGGTCCTGGCCGGGCCACGCCGCGCCACTGCGCCGGGTCAGAGATCGCCAATGGGGCTCTCTCGGATCGTCCAATCAATTCATAGCTAATTTCTCAATTCGCGCCTCGCCTACGCCAATATTTGCATCAGTAGATTTTTCCCCGCCCTGCTCGCTCATTTGCCGAATCACTGATTCGCGAACTTTTGCTGGTTAAGCCGAATGATTATATCGCCAAATGCATTTGTTTGAGGATGACTTCAATGCTTTAAAGAGGTTGGAGAGGAATTTCCAGGTGAGGGGGTGCATCAGAAGTTCGCCTGTGTCCATTTTTCAAGGACCCCCATCTGTCTAGGATGTTATACCCACTGTGTTGTTACAACATTAGCCCGGCATAGGTAGATTGAGTCTCCGTGGAATTTTGGAGATGGGATAAAGTATGATTGTAAGGGTGAAGAATGACCCAGTAAAACTTTCTGGATGATGCGTTGAATGACAGCAATCGTCAAGATGGGAAATTCTCACACTGCGCGCCATAAAGTATGAAATTTATTCAGCTCTTGCAGCCCGTTTCTTCTCTTTTTGACCCTAAATATCATTAAAAAAAAAAAAACTTTCCTCGTTTTTTCTTTTGAGAAACTCAATTTGCCAGGACAACGATTTTTCAATTTCTAAATCTTAATTGCAAAGTTTCGAGCTGAAAATTTCTCAGAATCGACATTTTATTTAAATTTTAAGTCAATAATAAGAAAATAGCATTGAATGAGGCTTTAAAAATGATTGTGTAAATACCACTGCAGAGCGCGAATAGGAAAGGAAAGTCCGTTATACACCGCGTCAAACATGAATGGCAATGCTGCCAAATTTTGCGACGCCGTAAATTTTGACCAAAATTAACTCGAAGACCATTAGAGGTAGCCTAAACATATGGGTTAGGCATATTATCGACTCCCAGCCGAGCTATTCAGAAATACGATTAATCACTAGACGATCTTTAGAGCATAAAAAATTAACCGCATCTTAACAAAAATATGGCAACATTGGCGTAGAATAGGAATGGGCTAATGACGATCAGGCAAACAAATGCTTAACTTTCAATTCCATCGAAGGAGACAGAGTCAACGCGATCCCAGTGCGTGATTACGCGATCGAGTTTGTTTTCAACAAAGGAAATAATTTATGTTAAGGTCGTGATGGCGATGAGAAAAAAAGAATGTTGAAGGGGCTGGGCGACAGATGAATAAAGGAAATTACCAAGGCTTGGTGCCGCTCGAGTTTTTTGCTCCTCGTATGCAGCCTCTGTTAAATTAAAGGAACGAATTTTAGTTATTTTCACTAGCATACAGGCTTTAAATAATTATGATGCATTAAAATCAAATTTCCATTATCGCCGAAAACGTGTTCGCAGCGGCAACTCCGGTTCAGACTAATTCCTTGGGTACCGCTCTTAATTTCTGATCCTATCAATTAATAAAACGAGCTAATTAAGTTAGCAGGTCGATGAGTAACTAATTGAATTACGGATTTTTTTTAAATGCTGATTGGGTTCCGTGTTTATTAATCGTTACTGGAAATGTTTAAAGGTGTGGCACTTTCTAACGCGGATACAAAATTATTTTCTACAACATTCACATTTCGATTTCTGCGCTTTCGTCAAGTTTTCAATTAATTTGTGCTCAGAGAATGTTCCTATCTGAAAACGAAACCATTTACTCCATCCTATTTAAAATGAATTGGCGACTTTTTTGTGTTTAATTAAAATTTAGCACGACTCAAAATTTAATTAAGTTTAAAATTCAGTAATTTTTAAAAAAATAATTAGCTAATTTTAAAATTTGGTATTTTTTAAAAGATTTATAGCTTCTTGCTTGATAAAAGTCAATCCAAATCTAATAGGAAAGAAAAGATTTTCTTTGTTGAGTGTATATTTGTACAGATGGGTGTTGCTATTGACCCGACTTGCATTCACATTGAGCGCATTCAACGCTCGCCGCACTTATATATGTCGGAGACTTTAACGCACGTAAAAAGACTTATGTATTTTAAATAGATCGTCGGGTGAATAGACAACCCGTTTAAAAATAACAACAGCTCGGCAGAATGAGTTGCAGCCTCAAACCACTATGAAGCAACTTTCAGGGGAACATAAAAACTAACCTCAAAGCTAAAACAGTACATTTTAGAATCCTAAATCAACGTCGCACACGACAGCTGAGGCCAGCGAGGATGTCCCTTTCAACCCCGTCCAGGGAACCTTCACCTCCGCTGACTCCACTTTCAACTCACGTCCGCAAACGGTTCTCAGGAGAACCGAATCCGCACAGCCGTCTAATGGGACAAACAAACGCTGCGCTCTCTATTCTGAAATGCTCGCGGAAGTTGACCCCAGGACCCGGCTCTCTAGCAAAGAAAAGCAGCTCTCTAGGCGCCGGCCGGCACCGGAAGCGGCCTGGTCGCTTTTTATGGGTCCGGGGCGAGTACGCCTAATTCCTTGTTTAACCACACTTGCACATCGCGCTCGTTTCTTTCTTTCTCAGTAAGTAATTATGAAAAGAGCGCAGGACTACTTCGTGATTCAATTTGGTCCCCTGTTATTATCCCGTCTCTAATTTGGTGTATGATTTGATTTTAAAGAGCCACCCCACTGCCCATCGCTGCCGCGGCGCGGCGCGACTCAGCGCGGGCCCGGCCTCGCGGGCCCTGCCCAGCTAATGAAGAAGCTCTTCTGGGCGCCATGACGAAGCACCTGTATTTGTTTTGCTCCATCCGCTCTCCAAGGACGGATTTTCAAAATCAACTCTTATCTTACGGATTTTGCGCCATCACTTTTAAAATTAAGCAAAAAACTCGCGTTTCCTAAAAAATTAGAATGCCCGGACCTGTAAAAAAACACGAAAATATTCACTGTGCTGATGGAGCATTTTTGATTTTTTTAGTAATATTAAAATTCTTTTTTTTTTCCATTTTAGACTTGTCACAACGAGTGGCTTACCCCTCAACTTTGAGACTAGACTTCACTTTTTTTAAACAGTTTTTGACAGCTAAACTAGTTCATGTTTTTTTTTCTCCGTCTCAAGGTTGGCTATTCTTTTTAACATTTTCAATGTAGTTTTTCCTTTTTTTACATTTACCTGTAAATTGAAGGTATTCAAAACTTGAATTTATTGTGGGCGTTTTTTTATGATTTTTATTGATGGCTTTTAATAATATGGCAGGCCTAATATACTTTTTACCAGACTATTCTTTCATGTGTACCAGACTCTTTCGTGGTTCTGATTTTGCGCGCCGGGATCTAAGAAACACCTCTTCAAATCATACCCAATAACATGCATGAATAACATGCAATATTTTAATATTTTCAGTAAAACAATCGCAACAAAAATTATTATAACTCAAAAGGAGCACAGTAAGACTTTTTCTTTGTAGTCTTCTTAAACCCACATAAATATCGGCGCTAACATTAATTGATATCGTCTAAACCTGTTGCGGAGCTTCATGACTGATCCCAGCCAAATACCAATTAACCGACTTTTTATATTCAGAAAAAGAGACCGATTTCAGTCGACTCATGACTCGGCTTGACTCTTCCAGACACGTTTGACGCAAGTATCTCAAAAAAATCTGCGTTCGAAAATTCGCACAGGGTTACCCGGACTTTCGTTGTAAAATATGAGCTTCATATAATAGAAGCGATTCGCAGACCAACTAGTGGCACTCAGATTAGTTGATCCAACTAGTTTCCATTAATAAACCATAACGGGTACCGAATGACGGTCAAACTAGATTTTTTCGCTAATTTCTCAAGTGGTTTTAAGATGTTTTTGATCGTTGAGTTCGGAAGGGTTAGTAACTGGGTTAGGAGATAAATTGAGTTAAGGAGAGTTGATGATACCCAAGCGGTACTGTCTGGATGGTTACGTGAGTTTGAAAGACAGTAGGTTAGTTGAGTTTGAATAGATGTTCAGGTTCAGTTACGTTAATAGTGAATTGAAGCGGATTTGGATTTAAAAAAATAGTTAAGTTGGGTTTTGCATTAGGTTTGGGGGAGTGTTATTTAGGCGAGCCTTGGTTGAGTAAATTTTGGTAAGGTGAAGCTTGACCAGATGAGTTAAAAAAAACGAATAAGAAAATTGCTTTTCAAACAACATTGTTATGGAGTTCCTATTTCACAAAAATTCCTTATCCAGTTCGAAGAAGAAAAGAAAATGCGGGGAAATGAAACACCCACGGAAGCATTTCACTTTTCCCTCCCGCTAAAATTCTCGAATCTTTCGCTAAATTTCGACATGCATTAAGAAAACAATATTGCGATAGTCCAAGAGCGATGCCGTGGTTACTCGGGATTTTAGTCTTCTTGATTTTCAGTCACCATTTTTTCTCATTTTCGGCGTGTTTTCATCGCGCAGATGAAGGCATCGAAGCTGTCAGCAAGGTGTCGGGCATGATGCCATTTTATTAAGTGCTCAACTAAACGTCATGAAAAAGTCGAAGCGGGTTTCGTTATAAATCCAATAACGACACTAATTCGAACTTGTTCGGATTCCGATAAATTAAGTGCTTAAAAGCGGGTCGGAAATATTAATCGAACGTGGAGTGTCTTTATCAATGTCAGGTAGTAATTACTGCAAAAATTATTAGACAACTATTTTCGAACGTTTTACTGATGTTTATGGGAGTGTCTTTATTAAATGGTTCGTAACGAAGTGTGCGTGCCGGCGGCGCCTCGAGTTACTCTTAAGGCTGCCATGTTTCAGTATAAACTTCGGAAAACAAAACGGTTTGCGATTTCAAAAACTGTTGACGAATGATTACCATATGAAACAATGATTTTTTTTTCATTTTTTTTTCTCTCGCCAGAGCAGCACGTGGAAAAAGAGATTTGATTCAAACTGCACGAAGTTCCCTCTTATGGTAGTTCTCAAACGAAAATTCAATACCAAGCTCTCATACCTTCAGTTATGATTTTTTGATTGATTTTGATGAGTGTTAACTTGAGTGGAACTCAAGTTCTGAGTAATCGAGCGCAATGTGTTCGAGGGCAATCTAATCTAACCAAACACGATAAAACAAAACGACCAAACCAAACTTGACCAAATCCAATTCGACCTTGCCTAACATAAGTACAGCCATTTCATCTACCTTTAATCAAAAAACTTTCACTGCATTCACTCTTTTCCGAGAGAAGAGATTTTCATTTTCGCAGCTTTTCCTTTCCTCGTGTTTGGAGAAAATTCGAACAAAGATGCAGCAAAAATTCGAAGAAATCTACTCCATAGAGGAAAGATTTTCGCATCGTTGACCAAAAGCACCCTCCTCCCCTAAAAGCACTCGATGTCCGTAACATTTAAATGTGCGCGCGCGTTTAAATCAATCGAATAATAGAGTTGCAAAACAAGCGCTACATCGGGGACAAAAGGCCCACAACACGATAAGCATCAGGTTGTGATCAGTTTCGCTTGCACCTGCTCAATTAATTTCCTCGTGAATTAGTTAATCAGCAACTATTAAAATTAGCTTATAAAAAGAATCACTCACCAGTGAATCCGTGTTTACACGTCGGCAGCCGACCTCGACCTTAATGCCACTTCATCTGGAGAAGAAGAAAGAAAAAAAAAACGTGTTGTAGTCTCGAGACTAGCACGACTGCAGTTCTTCGGGAGCAAGACTCCACCAATCACTGATCCAGATCCTAGACACGGGATTTTCACTTTGGCGAGAATCTTCCAGGACATCCTGGAGAAATAAGGAGACTTTAACGAACGGCAGCACTGAAGTTTGACACTTGTCACCCTAAACTTTAACCCACTACCGCCCAGTGATGCCCTGTTCGGAAACGGAAAAAAATATTTTAGAGGATCTTTTTAGTTCAGAATTGTCGACATTTAAAAAATATCACCTATCTGGAAACCTGAAATTTGATAATTTAAGCATTTTCCAAAGCTTAAAATTGCGCGATTGAATGGGAAAAATCCTTCGAATTTCTCTTAAGCTAAATTTTACACCAAATAATTTGGGCTGTTATGGGTTAACGTCTGGTTTTTCTATTCTTACTTTTTCATACAAAACGAAATTCATTCATCGAGGATGGCCTGCGGATGTTTTACGGAGTATTTTTCCGTGGCCTCAGTTGTCAACTTCGTTATGAAGTGGTCCATTTAAAAGCATCCGCCGGTCAATATTTCGGAAAGAAAAACGAGATCGCATACAGAGATGATATCCACAAGATTTTGTTCAAAACTCAAGGAAAAATAAACGTTCCGCCATCCAAGTCGCGTCATGATAAATAGAACCACAGTTTTAGGATAACGTGATTTTATTTTGATAACACATTATTTATTTTTGGCAACCTGTTCTCTAGAACGTTGACGTACTAATTGTAGACATTTTGGTCCAGGAAACCAAGCGGACAAAGCCTTGGCCCATTAAACTTTTCGAACCTGTCAAATTCAAGAAATGCAGTGAAACCTGGTTTCAGTCGAGCCTTTAACGTGTTTTGCAACATCAAAGCTTAAGTTAACAAAAGTTGTTAAATTTTTAGAGTGTTTCTTGTTAATTATTCTTATCAAAAATATAGACGTTAGATATTCACCTACAAGATTTAAAGGAGTTTCATCATGAGAGAAGCCTTCTCTCATGGTTTCATAAAAAGGAAATCAGTAAAGGTGTATAAAAAAGTTAGGAATACGTTTTTTCAGACTATTGTACTGTATTACTTAGCAATACTTCTCAAATGCAAACTCAATCCACCAAAAGGGCTTAAAAGAAATACATTGAGTAGAAACGATTAAAATTCGGTTAGTTCTATTCGCACGCCAATGTTAATACAAGGGAGACTTGAACGCAGGAACCGACCTGATGTATTTCAAATACGAGGTGCCTTGAGCGCACGGAAACAAACCTAATACATTTTAAGTGGGGCAGCGTGTGAATAGTCACTTCGTTAAAATTTTGACTCAACTTCTGATTCGAGAAAATCTTGTTGTTTGGCGCAGGCACGTCACTACGACGGGCAATTACTTTGACATTGAGTATTTCGGTATACGGAAAGCCATAGCGTTTCGTCTCGTGGGAGGTTTACCTTTAATTTGAGGCAATCTAATTCAGGTAGTCGGCACTTGACTACCGACTGTGTAGATCGTAGACAACAGACTTCTTGCTCGTAGGTAATCAACGCGTGACTTGACTACTATACCGTCCTCTCCTCCGCCGGCAGGCCTCCTCCTCTCCGAACACGGAAACAATACACCGAGCCGCATTTACAATTTTTGGATAATTATGATTCGAGAGTTGTGTGCGCCCAAATGATATCAAACACGCCCATATCCAAGTATAGTATAGATGTCTATTACACAGCTCGCTATAGCCCATCGTAGCCGCTCGACCCAACACTGTAATTTTCTAAGGTAGCATTTTCAACCTTTTAGTTTAAATTTGGTGCTACCCTCCGTCATCAAGCCGAGCGGAGCGATAGCGAAGCGAGGCACAAGGCACCTAACCTAACCTAACTTAACCTAGGGTTACCCAACTAAACGGTCGCCAAGCCTGATGCCGCTTACTTCTCGGCGCCCGCTCA
>Ga0058701_10003059_pt1 | contig 13057 bp, 14 predicted proteins | sample AgamicOrMae_FD_97039 | JGI IMG/M metagenome (GOLD analysis project Ga0058701, IMG submission 97039) | Agave microbial communities from Guanajuato, Mexico - Or.Ma.e | ecosystem: Host-associated > Plants > Phyllosphere > Phylloplane/Leaf | place: Guanajuato, Mexico | collected 2012-06-04
CAATCAGCGCCTCACAATTCCGACTGCGCTTATTATTGATCAGAGAACCGTATCTTGCCGCTGCCCTCTAATCTTTGAGTACCTTCGAAGAGTGATTGGTGGAAGCTCAAGCATTGAATTTGAGCCAACGTTTGCATCTCGGCTATCATTTTGTTCAATCAGACGCCAACATTGATAGAGGATCAACCAAACTAAGAAATTCGGAGAGAAAGTTCAGAGTACAAGTTTGAGTGTCGGGGACTCAACCGAGTGACCACTCGAACATCATGCCGATAGCTTTAGCCAGTTGGACACTCATTTCGAGTGTTGCAATTGCAGGTGAGTAGTAGAGGAAAGTCATTGGACTGGAATGAATCCTACTAGGCTGAGTCGCTATAAGTTATTAACCAATCCTTGATTATCCTCCTCAATCCGTAGTGACACTGGTCATGGCACAAGTTGTTGGATTCGACACAAACTTCGTGGAGCTAGATGAATCAAAAATGGTTCATACGAGCGATATGAATTTTGCAATAATCCAGCCAGGATTCCCCTACAATTGGCGCACAGTTTCGGTCAACGGTGATGAGATCATAATCGCAACTAAGGATAACAGATCAATGAGAAAGACTCTAGGCTCTCTCGTCCCAGAGGAGCGACAAAGCTTGGAGGCGACGAAGATAGGGCTCACATCAGTTATAAAATTCGGCCCATTCAGTGCTCGCTCGAGAACGGGCTTCGCAAAACTCACCACATTCGACAGAAACGGTGGCTCCTCAACATCCGGCACTGGTGGTGGTGCATCTTCATCCTCATCATCATCATCTAGCGCAGGTGGGGGTAGTGTAACAATCCAGAAGACAGGACCAAATTCGTTCATTGTGAGCAAGCAAAATTTCCTCTTCAACTGGCACCGCGTATTTGTGGATAATGATGTTGTGACAATCGTTTACAAGAATGGAAGAGTAGTTATGCTGCCCGAAGTTCTAATGATGGCAGACGAGAAACAACAAATTATCGCGCTCAGGCAAGAGATTCAACAATCCGGCAGAGTGACCGAGCAAATGCAACAACAGATCTCAAGATCGCTCGGTAGCCCGATGGATTTCGTCAATAAATTCTTTGGCGGTATGTTTGGTTGAGATCAAATCATATCAGTTGTCGAATAGTGGAATTGCGATGGAACAATATTGATGTGAGGAAATGCAGCGCACCTTGAGCAAAAGGCGACCCAGACCGTTATGTCTATGGGATGGAAAGGTCTTCGAAACTCTTTCCTCTGCTAACATGAAGGTTAACATAAAACAATAAAGTTGACTAGAAGATTCAAATTGTTGTGGCGTCTCATTTCAGATATTGCCACCCTTTTTGATCTTGACTAATCTGGCGTCACAGATACACTGCTGTGTCAGCCTCTGGATGATCAGAGGGATGTCTTAGCAATATGCGCTTTCTCTTGATCATGCTCATTGAGCTTCATTATCACCTGAGAATTTAGAGTTTTTCTCCCATGGTCTCGCGCCAGATCACGACTCTCATCGTCTTGACTTATTCTTAGACACCCGGTAGAACTTTTTTGAGAAGCTCGCGTGGAGGATGTGCCAGAGGAAGAAGTTTTAATATGATTCGGAGTTATGGGATCGAGAATTCGGACGGGGAGTATAAAAGACACAAGCTAGCCAGAGGGCACTCTACAGCAACCGTAGCCTATTGTAGCTAGCTAGTTATCGTTATCGATGAGATACTGTGGTGTCCCATTGATGGATAGCGGGACCGAGCCATCACGAGCTGAACCGCGCGCAGCAACAATAGTATTGACCTCGCGAAGTGACGAAGGCGCGAGCCGCTCTCTGGAGGCAGATTCGAAATTTGCGCGCAGATGCGGCTGCGCGATGGCCACCAAATCAGGCGCGTGTTCGCAATGGACTGAAAACTTGCACATGTTTAGTGGAATTTCTATTACTCACTTACAGACTTACATATTGACAAGCAAAATACAAACACGCAATCTTTTCTGAATAGATGTAATATATATATTATAGGCTGTCCTAGATCCACACAAGTATGGCGTCGTTTTCCGACATGGCCGCTGCCTTAATGGAGAATTTAGACAATACAGGTTAGTATCGAGAACATGGGTTAGGCTTCTCCTTTTCGCATCATGAGCTAACAAGAAATTTCTCTCACTTACACAGACCCAATGGCATGGGGCCCAACGCGAGTTCCAGAGAAGTTCAAGGACATGCCCTATCAACCCTTCTCGAAAAATGATAAGGTCGGTAGGATTGCGGACTGGACTGGGCAGACTTACTCTGATCCCCGATTAGCCAAGAAGTATCAGCCACACTTTGGTGGAGGCCAGCAAATATACTTCGCTGATGACGATGATGGAAACTATCAGCTTGTCGATGCAAGCCGTGGCCCTGTCACTAGTAGAGTTAAAACCAGACTGTCACGTATGGGCCCTGGCAGGGGACCGTGGAGAGGTCGTCAAGGTGGTCGTCCCAATGCCCAGCAAGCAATGATGACTCGCAAAAATCCTCGTTCTCAAGCCAACCAAGTTAGATCTAAGTTACAGGGTCGACAAGACACAAGAAGACGATTCGATAACAAGAATTCCAACATGAAGAAGCGTGACGCGAGTGTGTTTGTGCAACCATCATGGGAGATTCTTGAGGAGATGGATTTTCCCAGACTTTCGAAGCTTACCTTGCCTGGCGTAGAGGATCCGGAAGATCTACTCGTCTGTGGCGCTCTTGAGTATTACGATCGCTCTTACGATCGTGTCAATTGTAAGCAAGGCAAGATCTTGCAACAAGTCAATCGCGTGCACCACAAAGTAACAACAACCGATGATCCTATCATAAGGAATCTCTCTAAAACTGAAGGCAATGTGTTCGCTACAGATTCAATCATAGCGACGATCATGTGTGCACCTAGATCAGTCTTGTCGTGGGACATAATAGTTCAGCGAGTGGGTGACAAATTATTCTTCGATAAGAGGGACCACTCGGACTTTGATCTACTAACAGTGCATGAAACTGCTATCGAAATACCCTTTCTTGATGATCCCGCAAATAGTGTCAATTCACCTCGACATTTGGCTTTGGAAGCAACGTATATAAACTTCAATTTCTCACAGCAGGTCCTGAAGATGGGTGAGCAAAAGTATGAATTCCCCAATCCTAATCCATTTGTCGATAAGGATGAAACAAACGAAGTCAGCTCCGTGGCTTATCGATACAGAAAATGGAAACTTGGTGACGATGTCACGTTAGTTGTTAGATGTGAGCATGATGCGGTAACAACAGGTCCCAATGATAAACCACAATTTATGACTATAAAGGCATTCAATGAGTGGGGTGATCCGAAAACGACCAATACAATTGACTGGAGACAGAAGCTCGATGTACAGAGAGGAGCGGTTTTAGCAAGTGAACTAAAGAATAATTCTAACAAACTAGGCAAGTGGACAATACAGGCATTGCTAAGTGGATCAGACTATATTAAATTTGGTTACGTATCTAGGGTTCATGCTAAAGACTCTAGCAAGCACATTATATTAGGAACACAAACTTTTCGACCTAAAGAATTTGCGGGTCAAATCAACTTGAACATGGATAATGCGTGGGGAGTTCTTAGGTGCTTGATCGATTATTGTCTGAAACTGCCGCAAGGTAGATATCTCATCCTGAAGGATCCAAATAAGCCCCTACTAGTTCTATACAAGGTTCCGGATAACGCTTTTTCAAGTGACGATGAAAAAGATGATGATGAAGAGGAGGAGGAGGAAGAGAATAACGATGACGGTGTAAAAGATAAACAACCATCAAATGAAGCCCAAAAGGAAGGTGGACCTACCAAAACAGCGTAACGGCCCACACCAACAAATAAGCCATCCCAAAATTATAACTAGTAAAAGTTCAATCCAACTTGAACAATGTTGACTAGCTTTCTGCTCACAGCCGTTTTTCAAACTGTTATCCCGTCTCTGAGCTTCACCATGGCTCTGTCTGAAGTCCCTTAGTTAACCCAGTTTTCTTCGTCGAGAGAAACTTGAATTTCAGCAGGTAACCTCAATGGATGAGTCTGTAAATCAACTGACTCCGAGGATCCCCATGAGCCTTGACACTCTGCCGTCGCATAATCTATCGCCTAGACCACTGCTGTGCGCGATTGCAGAAGTTTACTCTTTCGACTTTGTCCTCATTTACAGTTATCTTACATGGACAGTCCACGGCCAGCACTCCTGGCTTGCGCTACAAAGCGGGAGGTTTAAATCAGTGTGTGTGTGTATGAAGCAGCAAACAATCTCCTACAGCCTAATATTCGATCAGCTGGTCGTGAGCGGTTCAACCCCTCTGAGCACCTGCTTTTCAGTTTTATCAATCACACAATCATATGTAATAATTAATAATCATGCATTCCAACTCACCCCGGAACAATACAAATCATCCCTCTTTATTACTTAATCAAAGCCAAAATAATCTTGTATTCAGTTTGTTAGGTAAAAGATGTTACACTTTAGCAACAGCTGTAGTTCAACTAGTCGTAACCGAGCCAAGATCTCTCACCAAATGGTCCCTAAAGACAACTGGTGTGGTTTGTTTCGTCAAGGATCATCCACAAAAGTCATATTTTATTAAGGTATATGATTGTGATAAACGAATACTAACGTGGCAACAAGAAATCTATCCATCATTTGAGTACAAGACACCGAGACCCTACTTTCATACATTTGAAGCGCATGATTGTATAGTCGGTCTCAATTTTGCCAGCGAGCAAGAGGCCAAAATATTCAAAGAGACAATAATAGGAAAGTTGAAAGATCGCGAAAGGAAGCGAACTGATCGACTCCAATCGTCAACACACAATGGTACAAGTGCAACATCAATAAAATCAAATAGTCAGCAACCTAATAATTATTCGAATCATCTAACAAATAACAGCAATGGCAATATTAATGGTGATAATTGGCTCAGGCCTACTCAGACAGGTGCTGCAGCCAGTATACCTATATCAACTATGCAGAAGTCCCAATCGGCCCTGTTGAATAATATGAACAATCTGAACTTGTCGGCCATATCTAGTGGTGGCGGTCTTGTCTTATCAAGCGGAATGAAGGGTGATAAGAAGAAACTCAATAAGAGAGATATTGGTTTGCCGACGAACTTTCAACATGTGACCCACGTAGGCTTCTCGCCGCAGACTGGTTTTGATTTAGAGAATGTGAATCCATCTATGAAGAAAGATCTTCAGAAACTATTTGGGAACTCTGATCAACCGCAACAACAGGAGCAGCCCACTCATCAATCGCAAGCAGCTCACCAAGCGCAACCCGTTCATCCGCTGCAATCCCAATCTCTGTACCAATCCCAACCTCAAATCCAGATTCAACCGCTACTGCATCCTCACGCCCAGCTACAGCCTCAGTTGCAACCCCAACTCCAGCCCCCTCCCCCTCCGCCGCCGCCGCCGCCGCCCCCTGTTCCCCCCATGTCGTCACCCAGTATTTTGAACAGGGCGAAGCACTCCCCTAACGCAAACTATCAAGCTAATCATAAATCTGTCAATGGAGGCACAAATTACGTAGACGGTCCAGTTGCTGGTGCACCACCCGTTCCACCTCCGCCCCCACCACCACCTAGACCCTTGCCACCCGCCCCACCTGCAGGTTCCGGTCGGCAACCTGGTGTCTCAAGTATACCGAAATCGAACACGAATAGTTATGCTCCGGCCGTCTCCCATGGACACAGCGTACCCCCTACGCCACCATCAACGGCTGCTCCACCCCCTCCACCGCCTCCACCACCACCACCACCGCCACCACCGCCGCCGCCACCTCCCATGCCTGGTAATCTTTTGGTTCCTCCTTCAGTCACTTCTCTGAAACCGGTTAACAATCAACCACAAAAGTCCGCAGCACCTCCTAGTCAAACAGACATGCACGCAGCCCTCATGAGTCAGCTACTCAAGGGTAGGCAACTGAATCATGTCGATCCTGAGAAGCGCAATCAGCGCCCCACAAAACCGGCGCAAACTCAAGATGATCCACGTACAGCTTTGATGAACCAAATCAAAGCTGGTGTAAAACTCAAAACTGTATCCACTAACCAACCGAAGCCAGAATCAAACACCCAACCTGCTTCCGCTGGTAGTGGATTAGCGGTTGCGCTAGCCAAAGCCCTTCAAGAGCGAGGAAAAGTTCTACAACACACCGATGAAAGCTCATCAAGTGATGGAGAGGATGATGAAGACGAATGGGATGACGCGAATTGAAAACGCCCCCCACGTCTGTTTTCAGACCATGGTCCAGATCATCTTTGGCGCCCCGAAGTTCGAACCGCGAGTCCGCGCGCATGCGCTCTTGCGGTCACCCATTTTCCGCTCTATGCTTCACAAGGTAAAAGCATGTGCGTTCGGCGTCCTAGCCTGCGGAGCGACTTTACCAGACAGATTGTTTTTACGAATAATTTGGATGAATATTCACCGACGGCCTCCTTTCATCTCTCGATTCATAGTCATAGAGTACGAATATAACTTATCCTACTCAATCTACCACATATTGATAACATGGCGAAGCTCAACAAATTCAAGACGGCATCGAGGAGGAAAATGCGCAAAGCGCATTTCACGGCCCCCTCTCATGAAAGGAGGCGGATCATGTCAGCTCCTCTAAGTAAAGAGCTTCGAACTAAATACAACGTCAGGAGCATGCCAATTAGAAAGGATGACGAAGTTCAGGTGAGTTAACGAACTAACCCATATCAGGAAGCCAATAATCGCCAACAAAAAAGTCCATCACTAACATGCATTCTATGATATATCTAAATTTGCACAGGTCGTCCGCGGTCACTTTAAGGGTCAGGCTGTCGGCAAGGTAATACAAGTTTACAGAAGCAAGTATGTCATTCACATTGAGCGAATCACGAGAGAAAAGGCCAACGGTGCCCAAGTATTTGTCGGTATCCACCCCTCAAACGTCGTGATCGTTAAGCTTAAACTAGATAAAGACAGAAAGGCTATTCTCGAAAGGAGAGCCGCCGGCAGACTCCAGAAACAAGGAAAGACGAAGGGCAAGCATACCGAGGAAAGTGTCGCGGAGAAGGCAAAATAGTGTAAGAAAATTAAATACGAATGATCACTATGTTGGAAAAGCTCATTGTCCCTTTGTTTATTTCCTATTCAAGCCGAAACCTTGACCTTTTTATTTAGCCCTACACTAAACTTAGATTTTTTCTTGAAGCTCACGGCTGGCAGATCAACTGGAGGAGGATTTTCAAGACCAAATGATTTAGCAACTGCGACCAAGTTGAGGGTCTTGATGTCGAATGTATCCTTTAAGCTATGAGAGTTGTAAGATCTGACATAAGACCTGTAAGCCTCCTTTGCTGAGAGGTTCAAGGCGTAGTTCTTAGCCACTAGTTTCTCTAACTGAGATTGGATGTTCGCCACCTTTTTCTCAGACAGTTCATATTCTTGCAATGGAACTTTTGCACGTTTGAGATACTTAAGAAACTTGACCTCCTCTGGTCTGATTATTAATAGTGCATTCCCACTCTTGTTGTCACCTCTAGCAGTTCTACCCACTCTATGAATGTACTCTTTCGGATCATCCGGTGGATCGAATTGTACTATCCAATCCACATTTGGTATATCAAGTCCTCGTGCAGCGATGTCTGTACACAATAATGTGGCTACATTCGCATTGCAAAACTGGGAAAAGGTCCTAGTCCTGACCGATTGCTTCTGTTTTCCGTGGAGCGCCATGACAGGCAATTCAATATAGTTGAGCAACTCGTAGTAGAATCTGACTGCGTCGCAAGATGATACAAACACCATGATTTTCTTCTTTCTATTCTTTCTTAGAAATGTGTACAATATCAAGAATCTGTTCTCGCTATCCACAACCACATATCCCTGCTCAAGACCGGATACAGTAGCCTCATCTTGAGAGGCGGAATCCACGCCGATGTAGGCAGGATTCCTTTTGATTGCGAGCTGTATCAGGTCATTTGTGTTAGATGTAATCGTTGCGCTAAAGAGCATAGTTTGTCTATCTTCTGGCAACATATCCAGTATCTGCTTCATATCCTCCTCGAAGCCTATGTCTAATATCTTGTCAGCTTCATCGATGATAAGGCACTTAAGGTTCTTGATTAGGAATTTTTCGGTGCTCTTCATGTGATCTAGAAGTCTGCCCGGTGTCGCTACTATGATGTTGACACCTTTTGCTAGCTTAGAGGCCTCCTCCTTTTTGTCCACGCCTCCAATGACCAAGCCGTAGGTCTGACTGAAATTTCTCATAAGGGATCTAAGGACTTTAAATATTTGCAGGGCAAGTTCGCGTGTTGGAGTAATGATCAGTGTTCCCGTGCCCATCTTGTGGCCAAATCTCAACTTGCTCATCAATTCAATGGCTGGGATCAGGAATGCGAGTGTTTTACCAGAGCCAGTCTTGGCGGCAGCTACTAAGTCTTCACCTTCTAACAAGTGTGGGATCGATTTTTCCTGTATTTCAGTCATGTGTTCGAACTCGATCGCTTCCAATAGTTTTGAGTTCACCCGTCCCGATAGGGAACTGAATGGTGCCCTACCAGTGGCTTTGCTCTGGTGGCCCGACTCCGCCATCTTGCTATTTAGTAGTTATAAGTGATAACGGGATCGAAGATTGTAGACTGTGGTTGATTACATGAATAGAGAATTGGCAATAACGAGATTGGTAGGCAGTCTGAGAAGCGTGTTAAGCACGTGTTTATGTTGTAGAAGTTTGGCCCAGCGATGGTGCGCACTTGTGTTGGCAATTTTGATGCAGCACAAACTTGAAGCTTCCTGAGTTGCGCACTTCCAATGGCACAGCTCGGCTGTGTTGTCAGTTTGTTGACAACAGGTTGAGGGTTTAAATCAGTTCTCCCTATCGATTACATAATACTTCACAGCTGAGAAATTTAGCTCCATCTTGCCTTCACGAACAGTCAAAGATGGATCTACTTAGGTTACAAAGAAAATGATTAAAATTTTACCCCCATTGGCTTGGAGCTCCTCTACCTCGTATAGCACAAATCTTTGGGACCGAGAAGCTCTGACAAACTTTTTAGTTGATCTTACATGTATAGAAGCTTTCAATCATGACCCATAGAGATGAGTAATGAGTTATCGTGACCAAAAGTGATATCCAACTCTCAGTGGGTCCAGATGTTCGTTCAGTCACTCTCAATGGTATACCAGTCATGGAGTCCGAAAAAGATTCAACTGAACCCAAGTGCATTACTCCGGAGTCAGCAAATCCCTCATCATGCTCAGATGGCCCATCATCGACTATTGAAACTCCCTCCTTGCAATCCATAAGTGATGTAGTAGCTTTCTCTCTTTCTTCATTATGTGCAATAAGACTCAACCACTTATATCCTGAAGAATATCATGCCCCCTTCAAGAAGTCCACCATACATTTAATCGTGGAACACTTCGGACTACCCAATCGAGTAGAGAACTCTATCCACGAGTTCATTGAGGATGATGAGTTCACTTTTCTCAGCTCAATTAAGCACAATCACGGTGAGAAAGTATTCCAATTAATTGAAGAATTAGTACTTCTATGTATAAGCACGGGTACTTATGATGCTCGTATGCACTATTTGATTATAAATGTAGCCGAATTATTGGGTATCCCGCGTGAGCTGGTCGAAATTCATTGTGAGTCAATCTATGATTTATTGTTGCATGCAAGCCCAACGGGAAACTTGAAAAGTTCCGACACCACGGATACAGCAAGTGGATGCGCCGACGACCAAGATGCTGAGTCAAAAAGGTATCGCGAAAGGAGAGATACTCGGAAGAGGATAAAGAAATATTTGATGATTGGATTGGCCTCGCTTGGAGGAGGAGCTGTGATAGGTGTGACCGGTGGTTTGGCAGCCCCAATAGTGGCGAGTGCCTTTGGGGCGGCGATTGGTGCTGGTACTTTTGCCATGTCGTCGGCGGCCGCCGGTGTTGTTGGTTCATTGTTTGGTGTTGCGGGTGCTGGTCTAACGGCGTCGAAGATGCAGAAACGCATTGGAGACTTGGAGGAGTTCGCCTTCGAATCGTTGAACCCCAAATACGACCAAACGTCATTAACGATAACCATTGCAATCAGCGGTTGGATCACCGAGGAGGGAGAGAACCAATTCTTGCGCCCTTGGAGATGTCTGAATCACTCAAAGGAGCAATACTGTCTCCGTTACGAGTCAAAGTACCTGCTTGAATTGAGCCAAGCGATGGACTACCTGTTGAGCTTTGTTGTATCCTATGCAGCCCAGGAGGCATTGAAGTACACCTTTTTGGCGGGCGTGATGGCCGCCATTGCCTGGCCAACGGCGCTAATATCCATGGCCAATATAATAGACAACCCGTGGGATGTTTGCGTGGGACGCTCCGCTGAGGCTGGCAAACATCTGGCCGATGTTCTAATATCGCGCCAACAAGGCCGCCGGCCAGTCTCTCTGATTGGTTTCAGCCTTGGCGCTCGTGTAATATACTTTTGCCTGCAAGAGTTGGCCCGGCGGCCCAATAGCGAGGGAATAATCTGTGATGTTGTCCTCTTGGGCGCTCCAGTGAGCGCCTCACAGGACCAATGGCGCCCATTGCGCCGAGTGATAAGCGGCCAGATAATAAACGGCTACTCATCGAGCGATTGGTTGCTCAAGTTCCTCTATCGGACCTCGTCGGCGGCCATCCGAGTGGCCGGCCTGCAGCCGCTTTGTTGGCAAGACAAGAAAGTGAAAAACATCGATTTGACCTCATTGGTTGGCGGCCACATGGACTATTATAAGAAATTGCAGGAGATATTGGAGTTTGTAAACATTGGAACATTTGCCAAGGAATCCTTGAAACAGGCTGCTTCTGATGGTGATAGTCATGATGTTCATGAAGGGCGTGAATTGGCTCCAATTTGCCTTAGTGGGCAAACGGTTTTAGTGGCTAGCCCCGAGGAGGTTAGAAAGTTTGAGGGCAATAATGAGACCATTGAATTGAATGGCGGCAGCCAGTCGACGAGCAGCGGAATGGGTCGCTCAATATCACAACAATCGGCCAGCACAATGGAGGAGATCTCAGCCTCATTTAGTCAGCAATCGCTTGTTGCAGAGCCATCAGTTGTAGCTGGAGCAGGAGCAGTAGGAGCAGCTAGCAGCGACTTGGCGCACCAACAGCAACAAACAAAGGAGCGGGCAATTGTTATTGATCCATTAGGCGCGTCTCAAATGGCTTCGTTAGCGCCGCCGGTGAAAGGTGGTGCGCTTGACCAAGAGGAGGCCGACTCACCAAGGCAACAAAGCGGGCGCACATTAGTTGCCGAGGAGGCGCAGACCAAGATGGCCACCACCAGCTCGGCCGGCAGCTCCATCACGCGAACAACAATGAGCTCGCCCAACAATGGCGGCCCAACCGGACGAGCCGGAGAGGAAGCAGCTCGCCGAGGAGGTAGAAGTGGCGGCGAGATGAGACTGGCGAGAAAAGGCTCACTGACGCCGCTTAGGTGCCCAGGCTCCAGGCCGGGCTCATTGGCAAGCAGGCCTATTTGTTTGGGCCAGAATGGCTCGGAGGGTGGATATGAATTGGCCAGTGCAAGAGTGCCAGAGGAGAGCGCCAACGAGGCCGAAGGAGGAAGGGCAGAAGCGACAGAGCTTGCCAGTGGCGCAAGTGGCTCGGCGCGTCAAGCTTTGGCTGAGGCGGCCGCTGCACGACTGCGGCCAACAACAAGTGTCCATTTTTGCAAGCATAACGAGAAACGACAACGCACTAGAAGCGCCTGAGAGCAGCCCCTTATACACTATCTAGTCACTTGGGCCGATTTTCTCTCCAGGAGTCGAGCCCAAATTCCAACCGAGACACACTGTCTGAGAAGCCGCCAGCCGCTTGAGACTATTCGTCGTCGGCGAGAGGAAATAGATAAAAAGAAAAAACTACAAACGAGCCACAACTCCTACTCCTTCCCCTTCGCCCAAGCTTCCTGTCTCCTTCTTCCTCCATCTTTGGCCCACTCATCCTCTGGGCTCGTCAAATCTTCACCTCCATTTGCTTGTTTTTGTTCTTCTTTCTTCGCTGCCCCTTAGCTTCTCTGCCTCAGCCTCTCTGCTTGGAACAAAACAAGCAACCAGTGAGTTCAGTCGGTCTAGACGCGAGAGCTAAGCAGCTGCACTCCATCTTGAATGTTTAATCTTTTTCTCGCTCAACCATTTTATTGCCATTCTAGTTTCCATTTCTGTCTGTTTGTCTTTCTCTTTCCATTTCTCTTTCTCTTTCGCTTGCGGTTTGCCCCTTCGATTGGCTTTCCATCTGGCTTGAGGAGCAGAAGAAGCAGAGGCAGAGGCAGAAGCAGAAGAGAAACTGGCGCACTCGTCTGGCCACTAAGTGGCCACAGATTGACTGAGTGGCGCTCAATCCGACGGCTGCTTATCAGCATCAATCGTTGCCTGTCTCTGGCATGTCCACGCGGCCGACCAGAAGCACAGTGAGCGGCGAGTGGCCAGCAGTAGTGTCTGGAATGGGCTCCAATGCTTGCTCATTGGTCAGGATGGATGGTGTTAATCAGCCAACAGAGCAGCAGGTAGTCCGATTGGCCAACGGGCGAAAGGTTCTGAGAAAGCGTTCAGTGAGCATCAGTTTTCTGACTTAGTTCTGCTCAGTGGCCGCATCTTGCTACCCAAACAGCTCCCCCTAGACTGTCTCCGAGGGACTGCAGACGACTGAGTGTGGGCTGAAAGTATCATTGCGGCACAAAACAGGCACAAGTGTGTCGCATTCAGCCTCAGGGCTCCCCCAAGCAGATAAGGCCCTCGAGTGGCGGCCTTTCGCGCGAATGGGCTGCCTGTGTGGCATACTAATAAAGCCGGCCGAGTGCACTCTGCTCTCGTTTGGCCCACTCCACTCGGGCTTTGGATGCCCGAAAGTGGCCCTCTCTTGGACGGTGGCAAAACTCGATATTGGAGTTGTCATCATGTGGCTGTGACACAGTCCAGTGGGGAGCTCTGGCCAGTCTGGACTAGGCAGTTAGGACTAGACTGGTCCAATGGCAAGTGGGCGAGAAAGGCCGCCCAAA
>Ga0058701_10003060_pt1 | contig 13057 bp, 6 predicted proteins | sample AgamicOrMae_FD_97039 | JGI IMG/M metagenome (GOLD analysis project Ga0058701, IMG submission 97039) | Agave microbial communities from Guanajuato, Mexico - Or.Ma.e | ecosystem: Host-associated > Plants > Phyllosphere > Phylloplane/Leaf | place: Guanajuato, Mexico | collected 2012-06-04
AGTAAAACACGTGCTCCTGAGATGAAATTTATTTTTTAAATTAAGTTTAAGGATGGGCGTAATTGATTGAGTAGTTGGTTGTCATTAGTATTCTTTGAGAACAGGTGAATCAAATGTTATGGCTTATTCCGGAGCCTGACGAAAAAGCACTGTAAAAAACATATAACGCAGCATTCAGCGAGTTTTCACAGGAAAGGTAGTTCAGTAGACAAGTTTGTCCTCGCACCAATAGGGATAAATCGTAATGCCCATATCTCATGCAGAAAATAAATAGTTCTATATTTTAATTTCATTGGTGCACTTCTGTCTTTTAAATTCAGAGACTACAAAGTGATTTGTTTAGAATCACTGCAGTTTAAAAAAGAACATCTGAATTTATAAATAAGGAGTTAGTCTTGAGGTACTTTAATAACTCAGAAAAGAATTTCTAATGCAAAAAGGTTTCATTGAAGTTCTTCGATTAAAAAAAGGGTTAAAAGCGAATGACGCCATTTAAAATTTTATCGAAAAAAGCACCATTTTACGGTTTCAGATTTTGAAAACTAATTACGTCACTTAAAAGCTTGAGTGATTCTGCTGTTCTAATTTTTTGAAAAGGTCGAATGAGTACATCTTTGTATGTTCAACCAAGCGCAGTCAGCACAGTTTCTTCTCTTGGAGATCACAGACTTCAATGTCGGGCTCTCCACTGATATGACCTACTGTACGTATACATGTGACTTTTAAGTTCAATATTCAAAATTTAGAGCGTGAAGTAACGCGCACCATAATCGCCTACACCGAAAGGCAGAAGGATGCCCTTCGTTGGGAACTACGTTACATGATAAATAAATCCACTTCAACACAGCGCTAGACAACGTGAGGCCACAGGAGTACAACCTTTTTAAATTATCATTTCTTAGTCTTTGCTTCTTGGAATAAAATGACAGCCCAAAATTTCAATATCATTTCCTCAAAAAGAGCTATGTATTTCGAATATGTGCCAATAGCAGACGCTCTGACAAATTAATGGAAGTCTCTCAGTGCTTGGAATCAATTCAATTACTTGGCATTTCCTGATATTCCATATTTATGAAATTATAAGGCGCTGCAAGAAACTCTTTCTGGGAAAAAGGTAAATAAACGAATTTTTGGTACCCAAAATCAGGTCTTATATCGTAAATTTCAACGGTCAGTTTCCAATCTCCTAAATTTCACATTTCATGGCCAAGCTGCGCGGAATAGCAGACGACACTTGAGCCTTGATACTTACAAGGGAAGGTTACCGAGTGATACATTCATATTGTCGTGCTACTTCAATCGACGGGGGACCATACAGAAGGAATATCCTTGCCCGGAAAAACCCTCGATATAGCCTTGATGGCCACGATGTGTCCTATACCTGTTTTGGGTATGAAACTAAAACGGGGGTATTTCGTAATTTGGTTACTGTATTTTTCAAGATAGACAGATAGACCTATGTTCAGCCACATCAATGGAAAGCTCTCGCCGAGATCTTTTGAATGATATGGCTGAACATAGGCCTATCTTGAAAAATAACCAAAATACGCACCACCCCCGTTTCGGTTTCACACCAAAAACAGGTAAAGCATTCCCCAATATGGGATTTTTTTACTGTGATGAGGCTTGCCTAAATATAAAAGCCACAATAAACACAAAAAGCGTTTCTTTTTTTCAGTAAATTTATACACCCTCTGAAATTCGTACCAATGAGGGTTTCCTAGAAAGAATAAATCACCTATTTGCGCTTTAAAGGGCGAGAGACAAGCGTGAATAGCAAAATTATAGAGAAGGCGTCCTCAGCCATGCGTCTCCTGGGCCAAATCGCTAGGCCATTAATTTCTCTTTGCATTCGTCTTCCCGCGTGTCGGATGGTAGGTGCCGCTCTGCGGGTGGGAACTGGGAGAGTGGCAAGTGGGCGGGGTGGGCGCCAAGCCACACCAGCCCAGGCGGGTCCCTTCACATGCTGCTCACATGACACACGCCCGACCACCGATCAAACTTTACCTCCTAATTACTCCAATTTAACCACATTATTGAAAACGGAATCTCCTTTGTTGTCATTGGCAACGTCTTTGTCTTCTGTGCTCCTTCGCACTGTTTCTTGCTCGCTACGCCAAAAAGTAATGTGCAATTAGAATACAGTTTGAAAGGAACGCAAGTTGCGTATTTCTACGTATATTAGCCCATAACAGCCCAAAGTATTTGGAATGAAATTTAGCTTAAGAGAAATTAAAAGGATTTTTTCCATTAAAATACGGAATTTTAAGCTTCAGAAAATGCCTAACTCATTAAATTTCAAGGTTCCTGAGGGGTGACATTTTTTTAATTGTAACAATACTGAACTTAAAAGATCCTCTAAAATATTTTTTTCTGTTTCCGAACGTCATCCCTGGGCGGTAGTGGGTTAAGCAATTTGTAAAACATAACTTTTTCGATCTCACGGGAGCCTTTCGTTTCGTAAGAAAAATCCAAACATGAAAAATAAAAACAAAACAAAAAAGAAAACAAACAAAAAAGCACTTTATCATCAGCATTAACCCCATATCGGAAATGAGCGCGAGATCCCAAAAAATATAGGGGAAAAAAGCAGTGGACCATACAAAAAATATTTTTCAGATTTCATAAAATGTTATTTACATCCATTAAAAAGGCCTTGAATAGAGTGGAGCGACTAAAATAGCCTCCGGTACCACCCATGGCAGGACAAAGTACTTCACATTAATATCATGTTTAAGAAAGCCTCAACATAGGTAAGAGTCGCACAGTAGGTACCGCCAACGCCCAAATCGTGATAAAATTTGTTTTAACTTTGTAACAAGTTTACAAGAGCAAATTAACAAGGTGTATAGCAAAGAGCACTTTGTAGGATATTGATGAGGTACCCTTAAAATTACGTCTTCAAACTCAGTAACTTTTAATGTACCACGTATTATACTTGGTGGTTCAGGAATACAAGTGATTCTGTGTTACAGGAGACCGAAACTTAATCGTTCACTTCAACCATAGTTGTGGCTTTTGCTGTGTGAATGAATACGCACAAATATTAAATTAACGTTCCATTTCAAAAATACCATTTTCTCTTTCTGATTTTCCACTCCAATTTCATGTTAAGACTAATGGCATTCATTCACGTAGGTTTAGTTGAGGTTAGGTTTCTGTGTGTCGTGTCACCACCGTTCTACTATCGCCATGCCTGATGCAACTTCCATCAAGACCGTTTGGTGATGGTTTGGAGCCTTGTGTCTGCTGTCACTCGATGGAAGGTAGAACACGATACACGTAAAATATCAAAAATGTTGGTCAGCGTGTAGTGTTTATATTAATCCGGCTTTGGAGAAGGTGCGACATTCGCAACTGAGACGAAAATACCATCGAGACTTTGCAGAGCAGTGTTGGTAGCTCTCCTCGTTAGGGCTACATTGTGGGCGACGAATCAAGTGGCAATACAATCAAGAGCCAATCATGGCGAGGACTTTCAATCAGGAATACTTTTTCATTTCCATCCACGCTTCTCCGAGCGTCGAGCATTCAATTTCACTTATTTACCACCAAATAGTACTAGTTAGCTCGGATTACACCTATAATTTTTCGTAATGAAAATAGTGAGAAATATCTTGCTGTCGATTGTTGCCATTAACGGTAAATCAGGCTGTTCTGTTATAGCCTAGTTAAGTTTCTTCCATAATGAAAGAAAACGACATACAAACGCGTAGGTTTGTTAATGAAAATTAGTGTTTGGTAATGAATTAGAAGCCTTGTGTCTTCATCGCTGCCGCTCCACTTGGATCTCGCCAATCCTTTTTCCACATCCAAGTCAGTCCACTAGGTTATGAGGCGGAAGGTGTAACAAAAGAGATGGGAAATTCGAACTTTCGTATCTCACGTCAGCGCGAAATCTTTCAAATGAGGTGTCGGACAGGTATTATTGAAGAGATGCAGTGCAAAGTTAGAGATATGTGACAAGTTAAATGTTTGAGATGAAGATGGAGGGGCTTGGCTAAATGAACAATGTGACAATGTGAGTTGCACCTCTGGTGTTATGGACAGTTGTCAGGACTCGAATATGATTGTGATTGATAACAACGTGACTTTGTGGACAGCCTTGAAACCTGATTGACCAGCTGGTCGATTCAATAAGATTAGATTTATTTTTCAATTGATCTGATTGGTTGAATGATGTCATTTGAGGTAATGCAATTAGGGTAGGCCTGATTGGAATTCGCCGATAGAACGGCGTCGCCCCGCTCGGGATCATATTCTACGGTACAGTTTTGTTGGAGCATAGCACTATTTTGTTTACGCTGACCTACTTCAATGGGCCTGTTTCAAAATTAAGTATTGACGCGGTAAAAAAGCCGCAATTTTTATAATAATATCCGAACAAAGGAAGATAATTCTACGTCTAATGACTTTTTTGGATTCCTATAACCAAACACAATTTAGAAAGGGGGTTCAGGCCCCCTTTCTAAACTGTGTTTGGATAAATACGCTCCTGTCTAAGGTAGACCAACACTTGTTTGGGGAAAGGTAAAACAGAGGAAGAGCGTAATATGGTTATCTTTTAAGAAAATCACATGAATAATCATATCAATAGAAAGCTCTTAACGAGACCTTTCATTGCTATGGTCGTAATAGGTTTATTTTTTACAATTAGCCAAATTAAGCTCTTCCTTATCTTGGGACCCAAAAATGGTATGGGAACCTAAAACAGGGATTAATATTTACCCTGTTATCATTAATACAAATCCTTTTATATAGTCGGTGTTTTGTTCAGCACCAATCACATCCTGATAGAAGCCAACTGAAAACATTTGGAAAACAAGATCAGATATTGAGAAAGTGAACAATGAACATCAATAAAAGATAAACAAGATTATATAAACACGACGTACCACTTTGTTCACTTGTTATGTTGAACTTTTTGACTGAAGGGTAAAATTCCATTATATTTTTGTTAAGTCATGCTTTGTTAAATTTTTTGATTATTACCAGCGTAATTTATATTAACAAAGGGTGTAATGTCTTCCGTCCCCGTTCAATGAACTTCATTTCAAAAAATAATCCAGAGGCTGAAAGGGCGCAAGATCATTGTTGTTGATGCAGACGACAAAGGGAGACCGGACAACCACCAGAAAGGGGTACGGAAGTCCCGAGAAACTTTCCCGCTCTCTTTACCAAATATTACTCATCATAAATATTCCAGGCGTACCTTTGATTCAAAATGAGAGTGCTGTGTTACGCCCCTCCACGGTGTATTTATTAAAAGGAGTAGAAACTAAAGTGATTCTTGCAGTCATTTAGGTGTCCAAGGGGAAATTTCGGGCGTTGTCGTAACCATTGAAGGACAGATCCTCAAAATTGCCTCTCGCTGCAACTTTGCCTTTTGTATTTTTCATAACGACCAGCAGAGCCCGCCAGTGTCCTCCTTCCAGACAGAGATTCTAACTCAAGACGCAACATTAATATGGACGTGCGAGGTGCAAAGGAACTTGACTTGAGTACGTGCAAAACGTATCAACGTATATTCGGATGATATCCTCCTATGGTTGCATGCAACAAAGAACTCAACGAGAACTCGGCTCCTGGTCTGTACTCGTAATAAAAAAATCAAAACGCCCAAGTCCGATGAAAATAGTTATTAATTGAACACCGGGACATTACTGTATATATATAATATTATATGGATTTTAGGAGATCTTACATTAAGTAATCACCAGTCATCAAGCAGTTCCCGAAACATTCCCCTCCAACACAGGAACAGAAACGAGACACTATTATCTTTGGTTCTGTCTCACCTACTCGTAAAAAACATGTTTGCAACCTTATTCAATACACTATTAGTTCATTCAATGTGATCCCACGCCCTTCTCATCTCCATTTTTCTTAAGTTGTCGTTTTTTAAAAATCTGCGAAGCGCCCAAAATATCTTGAAGATACACGAGCAATTCTTAAAATATGACTGAAGATCCATCTTTTGATTCAGTTCCCAAGTCAAAGAATTCGTACTTGGGTCGATTCACAAGTTTCTAAATTTGAGAAATCCAATGAAAAGGTGACAGAGACTCAAAAATAGCAGCTCTCAAACTGGGGCACAAGGTGACTAACTTAGTACCGCCCCGGGCAACTTTTGCTTCATGTGGCAGACTAGTTGAAATGGCATTCTGACTTGATCATTCGCCGTAGGCGTACCACACGTAGCCCACATTATATTCAGCAGAGCAGAACGCCTCGGCGCGAATTCTTTATTCCACAACACTACACTGGAAAGGCAGCAATCATTACAGCATCAATGTTCACGACGAAATTCTCCGCAGTATGTGGAAGGATTCTGGAATCGGATCGCTGCAGATGAGCATCTTAAATAAGAGATATTCTTTTCGTTATTATGCAACTATTAATATACGGTATTTTCACCAATTAAAAAAATGCGTATTTAATTTAAACTCATTCTGAATTTTATGTTTTATTCTATTTCATCGATTTAAACAACAGAAAGGTTGAGACAGGATGATTAAAACCAAACTTTAAAAACGAACCCTGATAGCTTTAATCGACGCAGATCTTTTCACTATGCTTTTAGAGGAGTACTCATCAAATCAGGTCTTTTTTTTATTTTACTCTCTGTAAAAGAGATAGCATTTTAAAAAAAGACGAGAAGAAATAATTGAAATAGTTGACGAGGATGTTTGATGACTTCCATCAAAGGACATGCTTGCTAATCCCACGAAAACAGATTCCTTAAGCGGTTGCGGCTCAAGGTCACAGGGTGAAGACCAAACGATCAGATAAGGATACGTACCCATCGAGTATAACTGTCAGGCAATGAATCACTAGTTCCAAGTTGTAAGAGCAACATTTTGTAGCGACAATGTAACTAACAAGAAGACCGTCCGTTGACAATGACTGAATGTCTTTTCTCCAACAATGAGGACTCTCCTGCCACAAGAAAAGGTTGTCCCTAAGGCCTTCAGAGTGATCTGTTGATAATTGTTTCTTGGTGAAGGTACAGGACCATTAATGGTCGGACTGTTCAACAAGCAGTGAAAGGACAGCTAGCCGGAGCGCTTTTCAGTCGACGCAGGCGAAGCGACACAGAGGTGAGGTCTCATGGGTCAGTGTCAAAGGAAAAACCCTTCGCCTCACTCTCGTCTTTCCCTTTTCCACTTAACGCACACTTAACTCATTACGGACCTAATTTTATCTTGACTAATCCCCTGCTCTCAAGGATGAAACAAAATACTAAACGTCCCGGCGAAATCTAAATGGTTTAAGGTGCCGGATTCGAGACATTTAAATGCTCTCCGGTGAACATAAAACTACTCCTGGAATGCTTTTAAAACCGTTTTAGGTGATTTAAAATTCAAGAGGTAAATATTTAGGACACTGCTGTAGGTATTTGCTTCTATTTTAGAGAAACGTCTCTCGACGTTCAAAAGTTCAAACATGCAGTTTGATTAGGAACGCTTGAATCTTGTTTACCTTCGTGTGAGACCAACTACCTATGGGCAGATTCGTCCACGGAAGAATTGATTCTCGCGTAAAAAAGTCTTTAAAATGGGTATTAAAAACGATTTCGGATATTTTTTTTCAGTTCACAACCCACTGAGGATGTTTCCAAGCTTATCGACTTTGAAAATACTCTTCCATTTTGTAAACATACATCTCCGTTAGATATAAACATTTCCTTTTTTTAAACAAAATATTACGCAACCTTTTGCTAAGCGTCTCGAAAACGTTTCTTCCTACTTAAAAGCAAAACTTGACTCCTTGCTTAAAATAGATTAATAACAGCCCTCCCCAGTTTTAGCTCACACAAAACATCAATACGAAGGTCGGGATAGGCAAGTGATCGTCAATCCTGACATTTTCCGGCGAGTAAGTATCTTTAAGGCTGTACCCAAGGGGATCGAAGTTTTTGTCTGAAAGGGTAGAAATGTACACATCAACGCGTGTTTCTCCCTGTTTTCGTGTTGTCGAGAAAAGGGCCATTCGAGAAAAATGCGCTAAAGAGATTTCCCTTCCCTGACATTCGACATGGATTTTATGGATTGGGTTTATGTTTCGTGGGCCTGTGAGGCAATTCTGGGACAGCAAACAAGGTTCAAAAGAAGGGCTGGAAGACGCTGTCCGGTGTCTCCCCCATCCCCAATGTTTTTATAACCTTTACACTGGATGCAATGTGTCTCCTAGCACTGTTTTCAATCACAGATTTTGTCCACCAACATCTGCTGAAATATTCAGACTTGTATCATAGTTCTAGTTATGATAACCAAAACGACCGGAAATAACAATTTCGCCTTTGATAGTCTAAAAATGTGGAAATCATGAAAGGTTAACGATTCACTGATTTGGTCGGACGGTGATTCTTCCCATAAACGCATCGAGTATAGTGAGGAGCAATGTTACAATCTTTTAGTTCAGCTAAAAGGATCTCATAAAAACTGAAACTCTAGGGAGTCTTAGTACAATAAGTGCTACTATTACTACAGTACCTTCCACATATTTCTTACTTTTTGATATTTTTTCAAATGAAAATGGTCTGCGTATTCAAATTTTTATTTTCTTCGTTGAGGAAGAATTATAGGGAACAATAGTGACAAGGCCCTTTTGAGGTCTTGACAATGCAGTTTGAGATCCTAATTGAAGATTTGCGAACTCTAAGCGGCTACACTTCTTCAGAGACATCGAGAAGTTCTTTATTCAGTCATAGGCTACTTTAGAGTGTAGTGCCGACATATAACAGATCAATAGTGACTTTGGGTAATTTCAAACGGCCTTTTATTAACGAACATAATTAACTGACGCCAAAGGGGTGATGGAAGATTCAAGGAAACCGCATTATATCTGGTGAGTAGGCTACCCTGAATGTCATTCAGTGGAGAATGAATTCGTTCATACCATCAGCGCTTGCACTCAACAAGTGCGATACGATCGGGTTGTAGCCAGCAGCCGGTTCCATAGACTATAAAACGCGCCAAGCAATACTCAGCGAACGTTGTAAATGTCTCGAAAGAGCCCGTCGGACTTCATTCTTCGTCTTTAAAATATCTCCTTTCGGATCGTATAACTTCGATGTCTCATACCGAGAATAATGAATGCTTGTTTCAAAGTTTGGACTGGGTTTCAAACGAGCCGAGCTGTTCTCGGAACTTCCTCAAAAAAATGTGCTCGACATCGCGAAGGGAGTCATTAAATTCAGTAATGTTCTCTATTACGTGGTCTTTTATTGCCCCGGTCAAGGAAAATATTCTTGAAAGTAATAAATGTTAAAAGTATGGACTTGATAAGCTCACTACATAAAATCCAATAACTGTTTTGCTCCCATTGACAAAGTATCGAAAATACGCGTAACTTATAATCAGCAATCGCAAAGTTTTCTAAATAGATTTAGAAATTGCATGAAATTGAGCAGAGATGCCAATATATTCGAAAACATCGAAGTGCTTCGATGAAAGGAAGATTGCGGGAAAAGCTTAGTGAATTTACGTCCGCTGTCCTTCATTCGGAGCAACAAAACCTCTTCTCTATTTCAAAGTTCTCTTAAAATCTCATTTGAGTTTCCAGGGATATTACAGTGACATTCTTTTTAGTTATCACTCAGGTGTCTTTTCCATTTATTTATTTTTTCATCTGTGACCTTCATTCCAAAGAATTTGCAACGAACATATGCTCTGCGTAATATTTCCCTCTCTCCTTTTTTTCCGTCAAATTAAATGATGATTTTAAAAGATCTGATAAATACTTTAAGTTTGCTTTGCCTCCAGAATCCAGATCAAAACTTTACTAAGTTTCCACCATTACCCACTTAAATTTTATTACAGCAAACTTTCTGGGCATTTCATAAACAACAAGCTGAAATATACAAGAGTTGTAGTTTGAAGAAACAAGTTCAGTTAATCGATTGTTGCAGTTATACGATTTCTATTTGATGCGATCAATTAAGTTTCTTAATGGCAGGAACCAAAAAGGCAATGCAGACGCTTTTACAGGGAAGGTAGAACAAAATTCTACGTCTCCGATTGACCTAGATCAAAACCCAAGTCTTCCTCTGGACTCTAAGTGTCAAAAGCCGAGGCCACTGGCAACATAGTTTCCGCTACGTACATTATTAATCAGTATATCCCCGACTGTTGAGACTAGGATTGGACTATCTGGTGCAGAACTCGACGAGCGGCCATTCAACGTGGAGATAAGCCTTCTACTTCGGACCGAAAGACGAAATTCGCTCAACAAAGAATTGAGCCTTTGAATTTATAACAACTTCCGTCGAATTGATTTTTTTCCGTAAAAGATCATGGTCTTGGTATCTATTGCTTGTGATTAGTTTTAATTAAGGCGATATAAAGAACGCAACATGAAGTCAAAAAATATACGGATTTTTTTATCAGTAAAAAACCTTTTGGCGGGATGTACACCAAAATTTCGAGAGCTAATTTCTTTTACAGGACTAAAATGTCTATTCAATTGTGTTCTAAGGTAACAAACAAAATCTACGGAAATCGTTCATTGCCGTAACTTCTCGCTTTCTCTGAGGACGATGGTCTTCGTGGCCTATCTCCAATACGCTATTTGGTCATGTGACCAGGTCTAGCCAATAAGAAAATTTTATCATGCAGCTCCTGATGATGAGATTCTTAATCTACGATATAGATGATACTCTATAGCCTTAATAAACACGATGCTGATAGCAACAATAATATCTCAAAAGACAACGGACAAAAGACTTGTAGAAAAGACAAAACGACAATTTTTCTCGGAAAAAACGACCGTTGTTGGATAACTAGTATATTGCACGAGGCTACTCCCCAAAAATATTCTCCATTTTCTTGGTATTTTTAAAGTTTCTTCAATGAAAAAGAGTACCATTCAAACAATTGCGCAACTAAAAAAATAAATAAAATAAAAATAAAAGCTCATAGATGAATGTAAAATTTTGGTGGTGTTCCAAATATTCCATTCGTTATACGAAAATAGTAGCATATAAGGTTTCCGTCGAAGCAACTAAACAAGCTGGAGATCTCTGAAAAAGTGGCAAAGAATCGAGTCCACAAGGAATTTAGTGTGTTTGGTCTCGGACAGCCGAGGGTGAAGGGGCTTAAGCGGGACAAGTTAGGGTTAAAGGGTTATTATACGATTTGGAAGGGGGCATGGAGGCGAGAGGGGAGGGTTGAACGTTGTTGAAACGCAAATTAAGCAGCACTGTGAGTCGAGTTCGAAAGAGTTGCCTTTAATTCCTGAAGGGGAAAACCAATAATGGATTGGGGCCCAAGCTTTAAAAAGTGAGCTTTTGTTTCGGGCCAGTTTAACTTCTATTTGTTTTACGGGTGCTTTAAGCAGTAGCGTAAAATGGAGAGCTAAAAGCCAGCAGAAGTTACATATGTTAGGACACCACGCGTTGGACTAAAACGCTACGCTCAATCACGGACTTCTCAATGCGGATCAAACTTTCATTAGGCCAAGTTGTACTAAAAAGTACGCCTTTCTCTAAGAAAAGTATGCTTTTTTAAAGGGATAAAACATCAAGGGAAAGCAGGGCTGACCATTCCAGTTTTATCCGTGCGTGCAGAAAAACTGCTCTTTTTTGGCGGGGGGATGTTCATGCTTGACACTGCAATGCGGGAGTAATACTAGTTCGGTCAGTCATACGTGTACACATCTAAAGTATAGCTATGTAGAACAGAAGTGTTGGGGCATTTTTTTTAAGTTCCCAAAATCAGACGCGGGAAAAATGAAATTAAAACAGAAGCTAGAAGAGGGGGTGGGGATCAGTAAGAGGCCCTTTCACATGCGATCATCTCAAGATTGATCAGGTTCTATCCAAGTGCCTAACGCTATAAAATAAAGCTTTATTTCCAAGGGAACGACCAGTCTCCCGTTTCAAGACGACTTACTTTTATAACAGTGAATCAGGCTCACCGGCTGTAACAACGGCGACTGATCACTTACAAGTGATTTATAAGCCGTTTCAAAACTGTAAATACGATATCGACTGCTTTTCACGAAAGCGAGTGGACACATATAATAGGAAAACCAAGAGTTGGACATAAACTTTTGGATATTTAAAGTATGCGAATAATAGCAGTCACAGCAAGACAAAAATCGCCGAGATTTTGTTGACAAGTTCGGCTCGTCTATTAAATAGAGACGGTTCGTTTCACTGACAGGAAGCAGCTTGCATTATATTAAACAAAATATTTTACAACGGTTATTGCTCGGGGTAAACCTAGATGGGGGTACTGGCATTCTCTACAGCCTACGCTGTTTGAGTACCTAAAGGAAAGTCCTAATAAAACGATGGCCTCGACGATTGCAAGCGTAGAATACGATGTAAATACAGACAACCTGGTAACTGAGAATCAAGGCTGCGCTGCGGTGGCAAATAAGAGGAAGTTCATGAAACAGGTAATTTTGCCTAGATGGAATACCAAATCCACGCCCACAGGTGAGCTGGAGAAGAAGGAAAGGGAGAAGAAGCAGGAGAGAAACAAGAAGGTGAGAGGACGGGAGAAAGGAAGAGAGAGGATAGGAAAAGGGAGGGGATGAGAAGGAAGGAGGAAAGGTTGGGTAGGAGAAGGGAAGGGAAAAGATGTGTAAACTAAGGAGAAAAGAGAGGAGGCTGAATGGTACACATAGTCCTAGATTGAAACTAAGCTCATCTTGTTGATTCATAATCTCAGGTAAAAGTTCCATCGGAACTATTTCAACTTAAAATGCTCGAAAGGAAATCTTACACCCCGAGATCACATTCAAGATAGCTCAACGTAACGAACCTGTGAAGAAGAATAACTCAAAGACATTTTTGAAAATTTTAGACAGTACTAGAATAAAATCAAATACCAATCTCAAACGAGCGAACAAATGAACCATCCATACAAAATTAGCTCAAAATCCTTTAAGTGGAAAGTCACGAAGGTACTAAAACAAATATCGGAATGGATAGTTCATTTGAATAAAATGAATGAAAACAGATCAAAAATAGAGCATTGAAAACGGTTAAGTGCGTCTGTTTTATCTGTTACCATTTTCCGTTTGGATTCGTGGAGATGACGAAAAG
>Ga0058701_10003061_pt1 | contig 13056 bp, 10 predicted proteins | sample AgamicOrMae_FD_97039 | JGI IMG/M metagenome (GOLD analysis project Ga0058701, IMG submission 97039) | Agave microbial communities from Guanajuato, Mexico - Or.Ma.e | ecosystem: Host-associated > Plants > Phyllosphere > Phylloplane/Leaf | place: Guanajuato, Mexico | collected 2012-06-04
ACACGTACAACATAACCACGGCCAAAAAGTACGCATTGCACTGCTGATGAACTGTGTTAAAGCTGCCATGTTCCTTGGATCGGCTGATCCAACCATGGACGAGGTATTACACCAGGGCAGGCAGGGCTCGTCACGGCTCGGTTTGTTTTGAGGCAACTTCTTTTTTTCTTTTTGGCGGAAGTCCCTCATCCAGCCTTTGGGATCGCAGCTAGAAAACGGCGCAAGTGCCGTTAGCTCGTTTTATTTTAGATCGGCAGATGTATTATGATTGGATATTACCTGTAATATTCCTTGAAACATTCGATTAGCACAAACTAATAAGAATCCCCCGATGAATGCACTAAACGGGAATGCTAATGTTAGTAGAGAGGACCCAAGAATGGCGACACAAAGAAAGCGGTGAGCGCCATACCGCGAAGTCAGCACCCCGGCTGGAATTTGAGTTGTTAAATAGCCCCAGTAGAAGGAGCTAAGGATATAACCTTGCACTTTTTCATCCCAATCATAGGTCTGTGGGAAAAAGAAGTGATAGAGAACCAAGAAAGTTAGAACATGTACCGTAACGAATGGCTGGCGATACACTACTCACTGGTGCTAACGGTTCGGTCGTGGCGTTTTTATCGGGTACCATTGCAACGATTGCAATACTCAAATTAGTTCTTAAAGTGTAACCTATGAACGCTGCCGTGGCCAGAACTGCAACCTGCACATGCCGCACACCAAGCCCTGGGTTTGGTTTATCATCTGTGTGCAAAAGACGATGTGCTTCTTAACACATACTGATGCATTGTTTTGAACAAGAGAAAGTAGGTATAAAGGCCTTCAACTTTTAACTTTCCCACAGGGTCGCCGTTTAAGAAGAATGCTGAAGATCCCTTGAGGAGTTAAAAATTTGAAAGGGAGAAAAAAAGAAACACACTAATGAAAGGGTCCGCGAGTTAAATTCGGGACAGCTCGAACCACTGTTGAGCGAAAATCCTGAATACAAATGCTTTCGATCACGTGAAAGTTCTTGGTGAATTACAAGAGAGCTTATTTTTTACAGATGACAGCTATTAACCATTGAAGCGGCCTTTCCCACTGCGGCGGCTCTCCCCCCCTCCGAAGGAAAAAATTCCCCTCTTTGATCCAATTTTCGGTATCAAATAAATATTTAAGATACGGTGATAGTGTACAATACGGACACTTCGATTGACAGTGCTGTAGTTGCTCACTAAACGAAACACACAACTCACCTCCAACCTTCATTGATTCTTCTCCTGTTTTCGCAGAATCCATATTTTACTGTGTCGGCGTTCGACGTGATTGTCGAAAATGTGAATGTACTGAGCATCGAATTACGCTCTCTTGAGTAATGAGTCCTTCAGAAATAAAAATTTCTTTTTAAGTAATTTACATTTGGTTTCTTATCGGTTTTATCACGTTTAATTAAAAGGCATAATTAAATATGAACGGGTATACCAATAGTGGAGCTCTCCAATCGGGAGATATTTATCTGAAAAGAGCCGCTCTTGTATTGAAGTGGTTTAGAAAGACCGGACTTTCCCGCGTGCGCTAGAAATCGGATGCAATGCATATTTTGCCTTGAAAACATTTTTTTTAAAGAAGATTATCTTCATACTAATAAATGCAATAAAATAGTAATGGTACCAATTTGAAATTCTACGATAAATGTTGCAAAGGAAGACTAAGATCTCTGCGCAATAATTAAACTTTAAACTTATTCTTCTTCAAACCATAAATTATTGGAGTTCTTGGTGGAGTACTCACACAAGTTTCATCGACATTATCGACATAGCTCTAAGGAAGATCTTAAAAGACATGAAAAAGACGTTGACTTTTCTTCGCCATATTTTAAGGTCTTCTGTTGGCAATGAAGATAAAAATTGTTCAAGTACCTTACACAGAACTCCAATGGGTAATAGTGGCGTGTGTGGTTCTCACTGATGAGGTGGAATTGCATTCATTGTTACGTGGAAAAAAATGGATTGCTTCTGCATATTTAAGAGGGAGCAGCAAACATTCCGTGAAAATTGCTTGGCCAAGAAAGACACTGGTATCTGAGTTTTGCATAATTCAAGAGATGTGCCCTAAAAACTGTCAACAGAGGGTTGATCTCACAGGCTCAGTCTTACAAGAATCCCACAAGAGTTCCAAAGCCCACGTTCAATCAGGAACAAGGTGGTATGTCCAGTTACAATGACAAAGAGCGCATACTAACTCATGTCCGGAAACGCACAGTTTGGCGTCAGCAATCATTTGAGACAACGTCCAGGTGTTCGTTTGCTACCGGTATCCCACCAGAACTTTGACGACGATGGTCACTACCGCTTACAGATTTTTTTTACAAAAAATTCTTTCTTTGCTAATTTATGAGCCATTTGAGACATTAGATAAAGCCCTTACATCTGACTGTTGAACACGAATAATCCGTGGAGTATTCTATACGGACCACGAAAGTGTGCCCAGAGGAAAACCCTTGGCGTATCGTGCAGGTAATATTTGGCAAAATGTTACCTTTTATGCTCATTCCTGTATTACGTCTCTTTTACCCAGACCTCGTCTGAATGAAAACTAGTAACTAGCAGTAATGAAACAGTTGCACAGATCTCTACTGCCTTGTGAAAAATTTCAACACCCAGCACACACGTATTTTCAAGATCGACCATTTAGCAAGAAACTAAAATCTCTTATTGAAAAATATCACTTCATCTTTGAGTGGCTCTGATTGCGAACACCGCACCCGATACCAATCTTGATTATTGCTTTGATAACATTTTACGCAAGGGTTGGAAGACAACGCCTAACTCAGATAAAAGGATATTATCTCGTTACCATACGTCACGATGATGCACGTGCCAGGGATCCGCGATGGAGGCAACATAGTGCAGACATGAGGCGACATTGTACCTAACGATGTTTTAGAAACTAAACATGCGACGTTCGGGTCATGAGCCGAGGTCTACCGCCAACTCAGCGAGAGCGCCGACTTGGAAATCGCAAGACGAAGACGAATTAGTCGAAGAACCACCTACGACGATATCCCGAGAGGAACACCTGGGTGAGGCTCCTATGCGAGACAGAGTGGAAACGACGCCGCCCTCTTCGCCCCAGCGACGCTGATCCGAGACCGATCGCAAGACAGGGTCGAGCCAACATCGCCTACCCCGCCTGATCGAGCCCAGCTCCGAGAGGAACCTGATCCGGAAGCCCAACCCGAGGAAGTCCGTCAACCTGATCCCAACACCACCTCGTGTAAGCTGAGGAATGAAGCCACCACCTATATAGCTTGAACAGTATATACGTGGCAAGTAAACAGTATTCAGACCTGTATATATTTCTAATCAGATCAATTGAAACAGACTTACGTAAGTCTAATTCATTTAAATGGTTGTAATAAGCGACCAATACAGTAGATCTGATTCCAATGACTTGTTAACTCCTTTGTCGCCTGATGATTATTATATCTCTCTATTGGTCTTAATAATTGATTTGTGTTCATTTTAGCTGACGAGCCTGTCTACACGCAACGGCCCTTTTTTTTATACTTTTATACTGATGTGATTTTTTAGATGCAATGCTATAGCGTTGTAAAGTGCTCACTTAGCTCTTTGATTATTTAGCCCTTACGGAAGGGGGATGCATGGAGATCGGTTTAATATGCACCCCCTTCCATATTGTATCTTGGTCTCGTATGTCATCTTTGAGTCGTGCCTCTTGTGAAGTATGATCTTGGTTAGTGAAGAGTCATGATGGACACATCCTGATTTTCTTTGTATTAATTCACCTCATTAAATAGTCGTTAATGTGGACTCACTGTGTTATAATTTAACCTCCAATATCCACCAACGCGATACAATAGGCATACAGCAAACATGGCACAATTTTTTTTTTCAATCTCAAAGAGGCTTTTTACAAAAGTGGTGTCGATAGGAGAATTAAAGTGGAACAAAAGTTACGTCATATAAAATTGACTAAGAGTAGTTTGATGGCTGATAACATAGCTGAGACTTTGACATTGGCACAGGAACTTCGTGCTTTTGGGAGCCCACATGGGCATTGATAATTGCCAATAAGAATTGGCCTTGCAAGGAAAATGATATTGCCATGCTGATGTTGATTTGTCGGTCCCTGTTTATGATCTCATGATCGTGGATATAACTGGTGTGTACGAGATCTTCATCCAACATTAATAAGAGAACGAAGTTTACCTACCATTACCTGCCTACGGTCAACACTGAAAACGGTGCCTACGGTGAACTCCGCTTTGTTAGCCTTGACGGCTGGTCCAACTAATCAACGAGGCCATCTACTCCTGTCTGCCAACAAAAACTTAGACACATTCAACCCAGATGTCCTGATCTCAAGCGAAAGGAAATGAATCCTCGCAAGAGTCAAGAGGAGGCACCTTGTGCCTCGTTGGCTGCGGCTGCAGTTCCTGTCCTGAATCCTTGTTCTTTCCATGACAAGGATTGGATTGACTCGGGTTTTGTTAGTCACATGTGTACACGTGGGAAAAGATTTCCTGAGGTGTAAGAATCCTCTTGGAAAGATGCAGTGTGTACAGTTGTGAACAAGAATGGTGTTCCCTGTCCATGTACTGATAATGTGAATGTCATCTTGTAGGATAATGTGAATACTAACGCTAGTAATGCCATGCTCGTTCCTAATAAAGCCACAGATCTGCTTCCTGTAAGCGAAGAACTTCTGAACGAAATGAGGTCCTGTTTGATTTGAAGCATAATTGCATCTATAACGCTGAGTTCATGTCTAATTCTGGTTAAGGCCAGCGGCTGATTTCAATGATAGTGATATTGCTTGTCGGATCAATCTTAAAATTCAAGCGCTGTGACTAATAAAGCTTTTGAACAGTTTCCTGGATTAGCAAGATTGGCCGTTCCTCGTAAAATTTGGCATGAAAGATTAAGACACTAGAATTATAGCTACATGGAGACACTGGAAAAGGTTTATCCAGCGGAACTTGTTAGTACAGAAACGAAAACCTTGATCCTCGTTGGCCTTAAATTCAGGGTCAGCCTTATGAAGTCTGCTGCTAGAGCCACTTATGCTTTGGACTATATCCATACATATAAGTAAGGTCCAGTGCCTAAATCATCTTTGAGAGGTTTTGAGTATTCTGTCACCATCACTGATGACTTCATACATGTCACTTCTGTGGACTTTAGCCTTGTTTTCCGCAAGGAAGAATTTAAGTTTTCTGCTCCTACTGATGCACAGTGCTTTGAAAATTCAGTCGATATGCCGAATTCCATGGCTTTCATATTTGAATATGAAACTGTAGTCAATTCATGGAAATATCACAAAGCAAAAGATAACCCTGATATTGCTGAGGAGTTATCTCTTTTTTGTCAACTGGCATGCATTGCCATTATCAGCAAGTTTGATGCTCTCATCACGTGTTGCAGGTAGCACGACCATGCTTACCTTCTCAGGTGCTTATCATTTATATGAAAAGACTAAACGTAGTTTTTCTTTTTATGAAAATACAATTCCAACTTGATGGTTGGCAGGCATAAAATAATTACGTTCACAACAACAATTACGATGCCACTGCCAAGCTCATGACTTTTTGTATCTCAGCAATTTACAGCTTCTCCGCCACCACTTTAGCTTGCTCTCTGACGCTTCTTGGAACTAGTTCATCTTCGTACTGGCGCCAATGTCATAACTTCAAAAAGAGTCATCACCTTGTGGTAGAAAGGATGGCATCAGTAACACAAACACACCCACACGGCGCACAAACTCACACATTTTAATTTCACATTACGAGGTATATCACCATCTCATTTACTTGACCTACTTGCAGCACTGCCACAGCTTGAGTTCCACCTTTTTCCTTTACGCCTTCTGATAGATGGACTGTTGTCGCCGATCTTTGACTAGATCACATCGGCCGGTCTCCTGGCCATTCGGTGCTGATGCGGCGGCATCATGGACTGGTTTTGTTCAGGCGGCATTGTAGTCTTAAAGCCAGGACATTTTGATCGCTCGCCTTCTTCTCACTCGGCTTCCTATCCAGGCTTCCCATTGCCTTGGTTTTGGAGTCGTCTTCCTTTGCCTCTTTTGCTTACCCATCATGGACAAACATCGCGAATGCAGTCGTCTTGTATCTTCTGATGTATTTCTTGCTATCATGGATGCAACGTTGCCCATTCATGTTACACTGCACATACACATCCGTGTTAGTTGGAAGCTACAGTTTCCATCGGTGGGAGGCCCTGGAATACTTACAAAGTCTTTTGCCGACCGACAAGATACCTGGTGTGGTAGTAGTCAGGGAATTTCAGCTCACCAGTCGCATACCGTTAAGTACTTCACGTTACAACATGGTTGATTGGTAAAATGGTGGTTTCATCTCGGTGCGAGTCAATCTATACCTCATGAAGCTTACTGGCTTGAAGATACCCAAAACTTTGGTATACACTGGGGCAGTTGGAGGATTATTTATAAAATCTCTCTTTTGAATTAGGATTCAATTTTGGTTGTGACACGGTTCATCGCGATTAGAAGCATTAGCTATTGTTAAAAATGAACGCCATAATGGTATAACTAAGCACAGTTCTGTTTAAGTTTTCTTATAACGATGTATTGTCGATAAAAAATGTTTGCGATATGCTAATGATATAGTTGCAGACCAAAAGCATTGCTCAGAGATGCTCGTGAGCGACGAATGGCCGGGGTTCGTACCTATTATTCAATGCAATCTGGAAAATATAAATGTGGCTTTTGAAGGTACCATCGGTCCAAAAAGTATTGTCCGGTTCTGATCGTGCTACAAATCGGCAATCTATGTATTTCCGCATTATGCGAAGCCTTCCCACACGACCAGAACCGGAAATATCTTTAGGACTGGTAGAACTTTGGTCATTCAAAAAATCAATGGTAACTTGCATTCATTTCTGCACAAATCACCCCGAGGCTTCAGAGGATATGGTTATAACGACTGTATTATCCAAGCCAGTTATCGGAGTGGATTGTTTTGAGGTTATGTTCCATTGGCATACAAATCATTTCGAAATAAATCAGACCCGAAATATGATTTTGTAATCAAAAGAAAGAGCTTAAGAAAGTAAATCCAATAGAAGCAAAAAGTCCAAATCATCCGAAATGGTCCTTGGACTGTTTGTAACCAGTGACGGATGTTACGACAGCTTGTTATTGACACGAAGGTATACGACAGTTTGTAATTAGCAACGTATGTTGCGACAGTTTCATGCGGCGGCGGTATCGGAGTTATTAATTTGTAATTATATTTTTTCGATGCGGTGTTTGCTTTATTAAGTATTTTTTTTAAGAGCTTGCCTTGGATATTTCTTCTTTTTTTTTGTTCACACTATTAAGCTGCTGGATGAGGAGGAGTGTTGTGTACTTAGATTTAAGTTTATGAAACGTTCATATCGTTGGTATTGATGTTTTTAAATCAGAGCTCTGTAAATCTTTTCAAACAATTTTAAATGCGAGCTTTGTTTTGAGTTTCTCGTTTTTTGTTGTTGTTTTGTTTTTGGGGGGGGGTTCTAGTTTTTGTTATGATTGTCTTGTACTTTATTTTAAGTGGTTTCTGTGTTTACGGTCATCTCGTTTTTTTTTTTGTTACTGGTTCATTCATCGCTTATTAGTCTAGGAAAATGAAGTAAAAGTATTCCTTGCGGTGACCGAAGTAGGAGTCCTTTTAGCCCCTTTAACCTATAGACTCAAAATCAGCAACAAACTTCTGAAAAAATCGAAAATCGCCTATTTTCATCCCAAAAGAAAGAGGAACGCCTTACTTTTCTTTACACGTTTTAGAATAGAGTAAAAATGTATTATAATATTCTATATCTAAAATACAAATTCTTATTAAATAGTCATAAATAACACTGTACTATGTAGCCAGTCAAAAGTCATAACAAAATCTTGGCGTCGTCTTAAATGAAACCAATGAAGTGACAAATAATAAAATTAACAAGGAGATTTTTTATCGAGTTCCTCTTTTGATTGTTTTTGCTTGTAATCACTTTCGTCTGAAAAAAAAAAACGCGAGCGTTAGTGGTTGCGGGTAAGGAGTAGATAGCACGACCTAAATCATCACACGTACCTTTGTATTTTTCTGGCCAATTCCACCATTGCGTCTCTGCTGAGCCCCAAATGACATAAACAAGATTACTAGAAGCCCATACAGCGGCGAAAAAATATAAAACCATCCGCCACTGTTCAGCAGATCCCTATCAAACAGAAGGTTTGGTCAGAATTATTGAGATACCGAAGAAACACTCAAAGATATGGGACCATATTATCAAAACTCACAGTTTCAGTAACGATGTGACCGATGATGATCGGGCCACACAAGCCAAGGCAAAACGCAAAAAAATTAGCCACACTGGAAATAGCACCTGAAAAATTTGGTGCCAAATCTACGAATCCTGCTTGAACACCGGCGTAGGCCCCAGCGGTACATCCTTCAGTCATAGTCAGAAAAAATACTGACCAATATCTGTCAGTGGAATGAGCTAAGAGGATGACGAATATAGCTGCTCCAAAGAAAGCTAATGCAAAAAGAGAAAGCCGTTGAAACTCAACTGTATTGATGTTGCTCGTTAATTTTTTAAACTCACCAATTGAGTTGAAAATTTTCCTAGCTGGAGTGAGTTTTATCCAGCCACGGCGGACCAAAGAATCGCAAATCCAAGAAAAGACAAAGGAGAGGATCCATGTAGTTAAGTAAGGAAGAGCGGAGATAAAGCCACTCTGAAAAAGAACAATACGAGTACAAGTATCCTGCCCATAAGCCAGCAATAAGTTGTTTTCGACAGATTTTTCTCTGAGATCCGAATTTCTTTCCGGAAAACCCACATGAAACGCAAACTATAATAAACCATTGATAAGAAACTATTGATTGTAGGAGCGAGAATGTAACCACATTGATGCAACACTAGGTGTTACATACCTCTTTTATATCGAACTTTAAAACTGTCGCCAGGAACGTTGGAATTTCAGTTAGCAACGTCGCATAGATGGCCGTTTTGAAAATATGGCAACATGATAAAGCGTAATATGGAACGCTGTGGGCAATATTCTTCCAAGGGACCGCTCCCTGTGAAAATACAAAGCAGAAAGTAAGTAGCGTACGGTACCTCTGACAGGCAACCAACAAATACATTCCTACCTTTTCTTTAGCCCCGCCCAAAGACGTTTCAATATACTGCTTTTCTCCCAGAGAAATCATTCTATGCGTGGACGGGTAGTCAGCGCCCAAGAACGCTGCAACAATGCTAGTGCCAACCCCTACAGCACCGAGAATATAGAAGGCAAACGGCCAACCGTATTCAGAGCTTAGAAACCCTGATACCGGCGTTGCAATCACAGTTCCAAGAAGATTCGCTACACACAATGAAAAGGAAAATCAAAATTTTTGACAAGTAAAATCTGACGGTTCATTACTATTTTCTCTTACCACTCAAAGCTAGGGCACCTAATCTACTTCTCTCCGTTGGAGGTACCCACACGCCCAATAAAGCATATGATGAAGGAATGCAAAATCCCTGTAACGATCGAAAATTAACCTCAAGTTGTTCAGAGAGGAAGAAGAGTTTGTTGAAAGTGCTTCAAACATTACCTGACACATTCCTTGCAGCATCCTGTTTGCACATACGAGCTGCCATCCCCCCCAGTAAGCACATTGGGGAAATACTAATGTCAACAAAGCAGATCCAAGAATCGCGGCCATTAGGAAGCGCTGACCGCCGAACTTCGTCGTCAATATTCCCGCAGGAATTTGTGTTATCACATACCCCCAGAAGAAGGAACTCAGCACATAGCCTTGCGTTATCTCATCCCAGTCATACGTCTGCGACGAGAAGTGAAATCACGCCGGTGAATCGGGACTTTGTTTCGACTGTTAAAGGGCACTTACTGGTGCTAAAGGCGCTGGATTGGTTTTATCAACCATGGCAACGATGGCAATACTCAGGTTCGCTCGCAGAATGTACGCCATGCATCCTGCCATGGAGAGGACCATGATCTGCAGGTGGCGAACACCCAACCCTCCGGAGTAAACATGTCCTGTAGGAAAAAGATCTATACTGATGACGATAAAGTAAATCCGCACCTAAATTAATTGAACTCCAGAGGAGGAGCAGCTCGTATTCTATGCTAAGCCTGTGCGTTTATTTGGATAAACCGGAGGTTGTTTTTCACAGCTAACCTCCAGTTTTTCGGATAGGTTTTATTTAAGTTTCTTTGCACACCAACGAAAAGCACGTCTTTAAAGAAGACCGAATTGGGGCAAGAGAGTCGCCTATTTAACCGCGCAGGGTTTCGCGCAGATCCTTTGCTTCTTTACATATTTTTCTCATCCTTCCTCGTGCTTGAACGAACGTTTAGACGGAACAATATGTTTTTATTGGGGTGTTGGTTGGAGTGCGGTTAGCCCCTTCCGTCAAACATTTAAACACGACTCTCAATTTTCCAATTTTCTCATGAATTCACAAGTTATGTTAATTTTTCCGATGTTAGACCCCCCCTGTTCTGCAATATCTGGACGTCTGCCTGTTACCTTTTTACATTCAGTTTGGAGAGGTTTTTTCGTCTTATTTGTCCTATTTCTCTTGTTAACTACTATTAGTCCAAAAGGCATTGTCCACTTCTGGTTGTGCAACAGGGCGGTGGCCTGTGTTAGTGTGTATTAGGGTACGTCGAGAAAGAACTTTTTTTATGAAATTGATATAGCCCTATGCTGAAAATGTTCCTTTTTTATAGTCCTTGCAGCCTAACATGGTGCATGCCAGTCACGCTCAGCGCGTGTCATCGTTCGCACCGTTCTGCGAGAGTTGTCTCAATAACTCTTAAAATTTCACATACTGTCTGGAATAACACTATTTCACACTTCTACAGCAAAATCAAGCCCAAAAGTGCGTTTACATCGGTCTATGAAAATATTCGATGCACTAGTCGCAACGACTATATATAAAAACAACTGTGCAAATTTTCATTTCGATCGGATAATTCTTTTAGGGTACAAAACGGCCCCAAACTTTCGATAAAATGGGTAAAATGGTAAAAAAAGGAAGAAAAAAACAGGCAACCCGCCATGCTCATTCCAGCTTGTTTTTTTTTAAGTTTACAAGTCGAATTAGGTCATATTTGATGAAATAGGGCACTAGGTGCCTGCCTCTGTATGGCTAGCCGGCCTGCCTTTGGCTGGCTAGCTGGCAGGCCAACCGGCCTTTGGATGGCTGGCTGGCCGGCCTGCCTTTGGCTGGCTAGCTGGCTAGCCGACCTGCCTCTGGCTGGCTGGCTGACCGGACTTCCTTTGTCTGTCTGGCTGGCCGGCCTTCCTTCGTCTGTCTGGCTGGACGGCCTGCCTTTGGCTGGCCAGCTGGCTAGCCGACCTGCCTCTGGCTGACTGGCTGGCCGTCCTGCCTTTGGCTGTCTGGCTTGCTGGCCGGCCAGCCAAACAGACAGCCAGCCGAAGGTAGGCCGGCTAGCCAGCCAGCCAGCCAAAGGCAGGCCGGCTAGCCAGCCAGCTAGCCAAACGCAAGCCGGCTAGCCAGCCAGCCAGCAAGCCAGCCAGAAGCAGGCACCCAGTAATCTATTTCATCATGTATGACGTCATTCGTCTTGTAAACGTTAATAAAACAAGCTTGAATAAGCATGGCGGGTTGCCTACTTTTTTAAATCATTTTACCCATTTTACAGTGGCGCCCGCAGACGGAAAGCCGAGAGAGGGATGTAGCGCGGGTTGCCTATCTTTACAAGTCGTTTGCTGTGGTGGTCGCCTACATTCGGGGGCGAAGACCTTGGAAAGTTTTTTTATTACTATTATTAGCGAAATGTCTCTTTAAAAGAAATGTTAAAGGTTATTTTTGCTGTTTAGGTGGATTAAAATGCCGCATCCTTGCGCAGATGCGTAACTGAACAACACTTATTTTTTTAAAAAGGAGAAAATAATGACCTAAACTGGTTTTTAAAACAAAAAATAATGAACTAAAAAGTGTTGTAAAATACTTCAGATCTTTATTACGTAGTGTGCCTTATCCAAGGTTAAGTCTTCTGGAGGATGTGGCAAATTTGGCGACCCAATCTTCTGGATTTATTGCGTCCGCATTATCTGACTCCACGGCGGCAAACATCAAGCCTTCCAAGCGGTCTTGCTTCATTGTGGTGCGGAGCTTGCTTTTCACGAGAGGGAGCTTCGAAAATCCCCGTTCAAGCGATGATATTGTAATCGGCATGGTGAGGAAAATATTGTACAGCATTTTCAGGTCTGAGTAATGATCGGGAACTGCAGCCACAACGTCGGCGTCGCGTCGGACAACTGTTGACCTTCGAAATTTCGAGTGTGTCTGAATATCCTCCTACGTGTGATTGCTTTTGAAGGCACTAACAAGTCTTTGGAATTAGTATTTTTAGTATTTAAAAGACAATGCGCTCAAATGACTTCTTTCCCCTTTCAAAGACTTCTTTCGCCCTTTGAAAGACCGCCTTTCAAAGGATTCCAACCGCCACACCCCGGCTAGGACCTAGCCAGTGTCCAGCGGTCGGAGTTCGGCCGCCGGACCCCCCCCCCTATACCCCCTCATTTTCTCCTCGGATCTGCACGATTCACAGGGGGGGCCAAGATGAGCCGAGAGGAGGCTGGGCCCCCTCAGAGCCCCCCCGTGGGGGCGCCACTGCCATTTTATCGAAAGTTTGAGGCCGTTTTGAATCCTAAAGAAATTATCCGATCGAAATAAAAATTTACACTGTTAATTTTATATCTAGAAAAGGAACATTTTCAGCATAGGGCCGATATCAATAAAAAAAAGTCCTTTTCGACGTAACCTATTATGTATTTCCCCATAAGGTGGAGTCTTCCAGCGCGACCAGAACCGGACAATACCTTTTGGACTGTTAGTACTTGAAATCGACTTGTTAGAAAGTAATTTATTTTTAGCATTATTACACTGTGCAACAAAATTTGGGTCATGTCTTGTCCTTGGGGTTTTGACTGTCGGACTTTATTCGTTGGTTATCAAAACCACCGAAACGGCCTTTTTTTCCGCTGTGAAAATTCGTTTG
>Ga0058701_10003062_pt1 | contig 13052 bp, 9 predicted proteins | sample AgamicOrMae_FD_97039 | JGI IMG/M metagenome (GOLD analysis project Ga0058701, IMG submission 97039) | Agave microbial communities from Guanajuato, Mexico - Or.Ma.e | ecosystem: Host-associated > Plants > Phyllosphere > Phylloplane/Leaf | place: Guanajuato, Mexico | collected 2012-06-04
GTCCTTTCGGTATGCTTATGCGCTACGAGCCGCGAGCTACGTGCAAGCACTGTAACCACACGACCACCAGTCCGACCCGATAGCGAGGTGATTTAGAATCGGGCACAATCCTCGAGAATGGCCACATGGCAAAGAAAAAACTGCATTCTGTCGCCGGGGATCGAACCCACTACAACTTGACAGACGGTCGCATGCGCTAGCCACTGTGCTACGCGACCACTTTGATAATACTATTCCAAGACCGGTATTTCGACGAAAGACTTCTACAATACAAGTTAGTAGATGGTTACTAATCTGCTGAGCGAGAAAATAAAGGATTTAATTACTTCTAACTAAATGTCAGCATCATGGAAAAATTCAATAAAAAATTTGATCTCTGAAATGTTCTAACCAAGGTACCCCCCAATATATTTATCTCCACGGTTCTATTCCCACGGGGTTCCAAGATTTGAGTAGGGGGGCTCGAGCTTCCCCTAACCCCCCGTGGCTACGCCACTGGATAAGTGTCAACCTTCAAACTGAAGATGGACAGTGGACCACAGAAGTCATGACCCTTGGTTCCATAAGAAACACATGGAAGCAGGGGACATGACTTTTGCGGTTCACTGTAACAGGATCAGAGCGAAGACCTTAAAAAACACCGAGCTCAGGAGAAAGGCAAAGTCGTTGGCTGGAACTGGGGAGGAAAGTCTCAGCTCGATGATATCTCGTCAGAACTCGTCGCATATGTTTCCCCGAAGTAGATCGAAGCAGTTTATCGACAGATCTCTGGGTTTTCAGGAGGCGTGGGTTAATGGGCCCAGAGTGGCAACTTCTTTCACAGCACCTAAAATATTAAAAGGCGCGGCGCGGCCTCAAAGCGGGGAGCAGTTGACCTCGAAGGTCCACGACGAGGCGGCGCGGCTCTCACAGAGGCCGGGCGTTTTACACGAGGCGACGCAGCGGTGACATCGGCAAAGAAAAGCTTTTGGAAAATGCAACCCCTTTGCGAGGGAAAGCCTGGCAACCCTAAAAGTTTCCCTAAACCGGATAACGGTCTCGCCAACATCCGATGGGACGGCGGGGACTGCGCGGCGCGGCTGCCGATGGGGTTCGAGGGATCCCAAAGAAATTCCTCGCCATTAGGATTTCAAAGGGAGCACGGAGCACGCATGTTACAACTGCTTCATTTGTATCGAAAAAGGAAATTGAACGTAGGGCGGGAGGGCAGAGGAGGCGGACGCCCTTTTTGTCCCGAGCACTGCACACAAAACTGAATAAAAGACGAGATCGACTAATTTGATCGTTTTAGGGTGTCGCGCTGAGCGGCCGGGCGGACGCCCGCTTGCTGGGATTCTGTGTCGGCTTGATGCTGGCCCATGTTGCCGCTGAAGCCAGAGGCTTACTTATACCAAAGTTTTTGATTTTCCTGTGAATATTCTCTCGCTTTGAAGTATCAATGTCCATGACAATATCCATGCCAAAAAATCTATTCACTTTGAAATACCCGAATGGACATCCATGGTTCAGGGATATAGCATAGACACTTGGATATATATTTGTGTTCAATTAATGGATTTTTCGGCTTGGTTATCGCATGGACTCTTCAACCCGGGCAATTAAATATTTCTAGTCTATCCTTACTTTATGTATCCTGACTTATTAGTATAACTTCACTTCGCCTAACCTTACTTTGTCTTAGTTTCCTAAGCCTAGCCTTACTTTCCTAAGCTCTCTGGCAACCTAACCTTATACTTTCCCGTACTTTTTTTCGCATTAATTCACTTTCAATAAATCCAATCTACAGACCGATTTTTCATTAGGACTGGATTTTCATTAGGAGGGATCTTACAAACAAAATTCAACAGAAACTAAAAAATTAAATTAAGGATATTCCAGCGCAATGGGCTAAAATTAGACTAGGCCTTGATATTTTCAGGATTAGTTCAAAATGTGTATGTCTATCGAATGGCGAAGTCTCAGAAAATTTGACCGTTCCGTTTTTACGCAATTAAATTCTAAAGTTGGGAAAAAATGCATGGGCTCTTATGGCAGCTCCGAAAAATGGCGCTAAAACCGTTGAATTATGATTGATAGCGTCTGATTGAGATTAGATTAGGATCGAAAAAACTGTTTCCAGTGGAGATTGGAGTTTCAGAAACAATTTAGAAAAGTTTGACGACAAAACACCGTTTCGTTATTTCTAAAAACTTTAAAAACAGCCGCATTTTGTAGAAAAGTGAGTCAAATCAGCAACTTTATTATTTTTCAACGTAGGAAATAAAGTTTTACCGAGGTGAACATAAATAGCGAAGAACAGCTCGTGTAAATACTTGTCGAAAGCGATAATTTTCTCAATTTTCAGATTTTTAACACCCGTTTTGAATTTTTCGATAAACTTGACTAGTCGGAAGCGCTGGAATATCCTTAATAGTCCGTTTTTTATGTAGATATTTTTTTGGCGCAAAAAATGTTTGGTGTCGGAAGATATTTTAAGATCAGGAAAGCACCTTAACTCGAATAAATACATGAGGTCAAGGAGTACTTTACATAGAGTTTCTAAGAAACCAAGTAGGTATTGAGACGTGAGGAGGGCATCCCTCGATGGAGACATATTGCGAGCCGAGCAAAGTCGCTGAGCTGAGTCAGCTGACGGGGCAGGGACGCGCCCCAGACGGACGGGCGGGCGGCTGCGGCGGGCGGATAAGGCTCGACGCCATGCCAATCCGGCGAAAGTAATACCTCTCGCCAAGAGAGTGGTGACCGTAAATTTTAAAGGTAACACACTTGCCTTCAACCTTCCGTCGTGCAGACACCCACCAGTCGTCAAGGACTCAGCCTAGAGAGCCTCAAAGGCAGAGAGGCGTCAACTGATACCTACCAATCAGCGTTGCTGGTTTCATGCATCCCACGAATCAGCGCACACCGCTACGAATCAGCGCACACTGCGGAAGTTGTCGCCTCTCTCCATATGAAGCCCTCTAAGTCAGCCACCTGACACCAAACTAATAATATCTTATCGTCGACTTTTACTCTGATTTCGAATCAGTAAAAATCTACTGATTCTCAGTAAATATCTACAAATTTTCAATCAAAACCGAATCACTGAACACTCTTATCAAGAACCAGTGAAAGGTCACTGGTTACCAGTGACCCAGGTGCCTCCGGAAAATTCAGTGGAATACCACTGGAAATTCAGTGAAATTCACTGGTAACCAGCGAAAATTTACTGGAAACCAGTTAAACTTCACTGAATGACCAGTGCCACGGCACTGAAATTCCCAGTTGCACCTGGGTCACTGGAGCTTGCTGAGTGAAGTGAATCAGTGTTTCGATTTTGACTGAGAATCAGTACATTACAGTAGATTTCTTCTGATAAGTCATTAGAGTGTATTGTCTCATACTCTTCTGAGAAGCGGTATCACGCTTGGTGACAGCTGATTGGAGCGATTTCGAAGCGAATCATAGGACACCAGAAGTAGCTTAACATAATACACTCGGTTGAATCCGTACATCCTTTTGCAAATGCCGTTGAATAAGCTGGTAGAACGCGGGAGGTAGTAACTCTTATTGTCAGTAAAATTCGAGTGCAGGTCAGTGGGAATGGACGGTCGAGAAGTAGCGGAAAGCACGCCGCCGTAAGTGATACTACTTGTTAAGAGAGAAGAACAGGTACTTGAGTGCTGTGGTTCATCAAGCTAAGTTCTGAGCGGACTTTGTGGGCCGTACCCCTTCTTCTCGGGTTGCACTCGTTTAGGAGGCAGCCAGTTGGGGGAAAGGATATAAAATGAAACTATCGGGTACTTCAGCGTATGACAGGTTGTACTTCGTGGGTTCAAGGTAAACTAGGAGGTGTTCGAATTCGCTTTGAAGTTGCGATGTGTTAGCATATCAGGCCTGTCAAGATGATCTCATGTAGTGAGGTTGAACGCTTGCGAACTCACGTGTCGATTTCGAGGTCAAGGTCGCTTAGTTCTAGGAACATCGTACGGATTTTTTTAAGGCATGTCTGTATTCTGCGATGATATTTTTCGGCTGTTTTATTAGGTACTCGAATTGTATTTTTTAAATGACGTACTCAATAGGATATTTATGGGGGGTGGGGAGGTTAGGGTGGAAAATCTTGAATTTGGAAATCTGGAAGTAAATATATTAGAAAATCGCATGGGAAATCTTGGGTTGGGAAATCAGGTAGTAAAAAGAAAATCGCATGGGAAATCTTAAAAGAATCCGACAAAAAAATTAGTGACTTTGATGAATTTTGGTTGCCGACTCTCGTATTCAGTATTTTCAAAGTATACGGTCGTCGTTTTTGGACATACTAAAAACAAAAAACCTGTTTTAGAGAATTCTATACTATTTTTTGGGGTGTAAAACAAGGGCACTGATAATGCGTATTTCGGTTATTTTTCAAGATAGACTCATGTTCAGCCATATATTTCAGATGGTCTCGGTGAGAGCTTCCGATTGATGGGGCTAAACATAAGTCTATCTACAAAATTACCAAAATACATACAAGCGCCATTTTATGTGTAATTTCACAACCGAAACAATGGCAGGGTTCTTGATTTCTGGGAAGGATTAAACTGAATATTTGTTGGTAAAAATTCTTTACTTCAATTAACCTGATTAAGCTCCTAACTGCTAAAGACAACTAGTCGGTATGGTGATCTCGCGATTGTTGTAGAGCGCGCGAACCGAACTCTCAAATAAAGCCCACTTGATCAGGGCTTTTTACAATATTTCTATACGGCTTCTAACCTCTACACAAGGTATAGCATTCCTTCCCTCAAACGGGTGTTATGTTTAAACCTCTATAAGAACTTAATCGGGTACATCCCTGACTGGTAGGTGTACCCAAAGAAACTTGCCTCGACCAGTCTTCAATCTAAATACAGCGTTGATCTCTTGAAAAATGACCATCGGAACGAAGCGAAAACAAGTCACAGCATGGCGCCTCGCTTGCTGGCCCTTTGTTCTGGTCAGCCCCGCGTTCTTCTGCGCCGCAGGGCCGCCGTGCACGAACCAAGTGACCTTCCCAACTCCGGCTATCGCAGCCCGTTTGTACATTCTAGGTTGGCTTGCGTGCGTGCGAGGTCACCCGCCCTCAACCAAATGTCTCCTTAACCTAACTACTTAACTTTATCTGGAGTGTTTTCCCGTGCTCCAAAAAGTAAAAATCAATTCCGTTTTGCGTACTCACAATTTTAGAAAGGAAAATGCAGATAACAGTTGCATCAACTTGGTATCCACTTGGGATTCTAGAAGTCACTAGCTCGACAATTGAAAACAAAACATATGTACGATGAAATAATGGTTGATCAACCTCAAACATGGGCTCATACAGGAACACAGCAGACTTTTTCCCTTCTGAGTCGTAAAAAAAAGATTTTTTTTCCTTTTTAAAGTAAAGACATTTTAGACAGCGAACTATAAAAGCCGTTTTTTTTTCTTCTTTTTTTCTGATAACTCCCAATGCTCGCCCCTACAAAATATTTATTCAATCTACTTTTTCATTTGTGTATTTCAAATAAAATATTGCCTTAAATTTCTGGAGGCTTATTAAATCTTATAAGGTACAATGTCACACAAAAAAATAAAATAAATCTTGCTTATTTTTAAATTTGTATCGTCGTTCGGGCTTTGACGTATTTGACAAATGATAAAAAAATAAAAAAAGTATTTTACGTTTTCGAAATTGTTTAAAGAGACTTTAATTTTAACCGAATCAGTGCTGCAAGGACTCTATTTGCCAGAGACCTTGGTTTTTTCCCTTTTTTGTGAAAATGGACTACCGGTATTCAAAGAATGAATCAAAGTGTCCTTTCAAATTTAAGTTCTTAACGAGAAGGGAATAATAACACGGTGTGGAGGGGACAGGCGACCACAGGGAACGTAATTGGGAGATAACAATCACCAAATGAAGCCAAAATTTGCTTGTCTTTTTAAAAGTTGGTGGTCTAGGTATAGTGGGCGGGCTGTCTCGAGTTCTTTCCTTTACATGGAAACTTTTCCGAGCACAACTTGTTACTGTGTTTAACGAGGTCCTTTAGCCACAGACTTGGTCGCCCCGCGATCTCAACGCAACTCAGGCTTTCCGATCGACTTACAACTCGACTGTGGTCACAAACTTGGCTCGGAACTAAAGGCCACATTTTCCAGCCACGTTCCAACTAAGACGGCCATTGTTTTTTCAATTACCATAACCTCAAAAGAATTTTCCGATGCGATAGTTCACGAAGGAGATTGATTGAGCAGTCAAAAATCGTTAAGAATTTTAAACAGCATGAGCAGAGAAAAAATGCGCTTACGGGAAAGGGTACTTTGGCTGCTTTTCAGTTTCCTGCTCAAACGTACTTAAACTAATTTTCAAAATATTTTTATAACATATTTTTTTCGACGGTTTTGGCTTATCTTTGCTGAATTATTCACCTTTTCGGCCTGAAAGAATATGGAAATCTTTTCAGATTGTATGTTTCATACAAAAAAATCAGACTTGAGTTTTCCCTTAAGCAAAACTCCCACATCAACTCCGGAACGCTATTTCCTCAAATTCTGAGCAAAAAACTTCCCAAAAGAATATACATTTTTTCAGCATACGCTGGGCAGTTATTGGTTAATGACATCGTAAACAAAGCAGAATTTTCGACTTCTTGTGACCTACAGTTGAAATGTAAATCTTTACTTATATTTATGACGATAAAAGACTAAATCCTCTTAGGATAAGGTTAACCTAGGTTTGACCTAAGGTTACCAACATTACATTACGAGCCTTGTTGTTCATTTAGCTACCAATCCGTTATAACCTAGCGACGAAAAGAGGTTATCGAAAGGCGGGAAATCCCATGATTAAAAAAAGGGACGTAGCCATGGAAAAAATCTCCACCGAACCAGTTTACTAAATTTCAAGAAAAGGAGATGCGACTGTTCAAATCTGATCTCGAAAATATTCCCTGGTCTTTAATGGGTAAATGATGATATTTTCCGGTGGGAGCAGGTTGGTATTCTTGTTTGCTGGCCCCGATGCAAATGTGACCTGAGTCCGTTCGCGCAACATTATAAGCAACCCTCTCGGGCGATTCTATTGGAAAGCTTCGTCGACAAACCATTGTCAGCCGCAACGGAGGTTTGGAGAGGCAGACGGCGACAATGCAGTCCGCCCTATGCGTGTCAAACACATCCCATATGCCTACCTTTGATAATGATGCAACAGAGCTCTCTCTCACTCTGACGCGTGATGCGGCCTGGCGTGGGACTGGGACAGCGACTACAATGTTGCCCGCAATTAGTGACATGTGAAGGGGCCTTGCGGCCAGTAGTGTTGCCGCCAAATTTAAACGCGGCTAACTTCGAGGTAAATTAGCGATCGATCTTTTCTTTTGGTTGACCAGCTCGAGAGAGTTCCACGAAGGTTATCTTTAAGTTGTTCTGGAGTTAGGCGAGGTTTTAGAGTATGGTCAGGCTAGGTTTGCTCATGTATATATATTTTTTTGTATATAGCGACTAGTTAAGATAGCATTTTTTTTCCTTGCCGATTCGTGGAGGACGAAACGGCAAGGCTCACCACAAGAGAGTTACGTTTCTCTTACGAATTCCTCCGGAGTTTCCCGAACACCGTCTCCTCTCTTGGGTAACATGTTGATAATGCAATATGCGTAAATCATTTTTCTAGTTTACCCAGTCTCTTAACCTCAAGAGAATTGAATGCAAATAGAGAAAGGAACAGATGTGCCGCCTGACGCCGAAGTTCAAGGTTACTCCAAGTTGCATCATAACCTGAATTTTTGGAAAATGGTTTTTGAAGAAGTTCGCCTCAGATTTTTTCAAACTGTCCGCTACCAGCGATATTAGCACCCTCTATCATTTCACATCGAATTCATGTGTGTTCAAAAAGGTTATTAATTGCTTAAAAGAGATACTTTTTTATGTCTGGCGGATTTTTGAATACTAGGTTTCGTACGTATAATCGTATTTTTCTTTAAAAAAACTCCGGTTTTTTAGTCCAGCTAAGGCCCTCGACTAGTTGATCGTGCCCTTGACCCAGATCTCACTGCAAGGGCTCAAGTCAGGCCTACTGCATATAACAAGCCCCATATATATGTGCGTGTCGACTTAAGCACAACATTCCTCATCACGCACAGAAACGAATTCGCTTAGCCTCATCAAGCAGTCCACCCGTCCACAATCGCTGAACTTCACGTAGACAGCAATTTAGTTGTCATAAAAAATGTTCCTCATCATACGAACGAAATAATTTTTAGGATATAAAACAACATTTACTTTTCAACTAAAAACACGAATCCTTGGAAATCCTTATTGACTTGTTGAGAAGAAAGGACTTTTACAGTCAGCGAATTTCACACAGTGGAAGACATTCACTCCTAGAGTCAGTAATAACTCTCCAGAAGTCCCACACTTAGGCATTTATCATGAGAGCCATATTATGGCCTAAACTTCATTCTCCAAATCGTCCGAAAAACGTTGCATCACGAAAATAAAGTACATCTCTGATATCCCGGCGCGATAGCCTGAAACGGCCATCTCACGCAACGAACCGTTTTAACAAACGTATCCACTGTTTTATGGGCAGAGCGTGTCACCGTGATCAGACGCACTATCTATCGGAAATAAACATGGAGTTGGGCAAAAATCGTAAAGGTGGACAGAACGCCCTTGGCCTCGATGCTCTTTTATGTCCCGGAACTTTATCAATGACCGCCTCAACGCTTTTAGTGTTGTTCCCTTTTGCCGACTCAATATTACGGCTATGAATTTTTAACTAGGCTATAACTGTTGGCTCATTCATGCAGTCATAAGCGAAAGTGTTGCCGGATTTTTTTAACGATAAAATCATTCAGGAATGGTTACAATTTTAGCGCGAGAAACAATTAGGTGAAGTGTTGCAAGAGTGCGTACTTTTTGGACAACACAACATGACTAGTTGATTGTAGCTGTGAAAATTATTCACAGTCACAGGGTGTTATAAAAGTTCGCTCTTGTTGCGAAGTATTTTAGTTTCAAGTTCTACAAGGATTCGCGGAAGCTTTATAGACAATATCGCCATTTTCACCTGCAGTTTACTTTGTAGAATCTTGACACAAATGCAAATTTCGGTCTCTTTGGGTCATTATAGGTTATTCGAGGAGAGAAAGTTGTAATAAAATTGAAATAAATTAGGAGAAGGCTAAGTGAATTGTAAGTTAGATGCGTACCTGCAATGCCTTTTCAGAAAATTCCTTTATAGTCAGTCACGCGCCTGAGACGCAAATCATCTGATATTGAGACACATCCTCGTAAGATACCGAAAAACGTCTTAAAAAGACATTGAGTCTTGATTGTATGAATTACCTACTCACGCGCCTGAGACGAAAATTCTCTCATATTGAGACTCATCCTCTTAACCCATAATATCCCAAAGTATTTAGAGTGAATTTTAGCTTAAGAGAAATTGGAAGGATTTTCCCCATTAAATTACGCAATTTTAAGCTTCGTAAAATGCCAAAATTATTAAATTTAAGGTTTCCAGAGGTGTGATATTTTTCAAATTTAAACAATACTAAACAAAAATGATCCTCTAAAATAAATTTTTCTGTCTCCGAACGGCATCGCTGGGCGGTAGCGGGTTAAGAAACCTAAAAACGTCTTAAAAATAAATTCGATTAACGAATTAGCTTTTTGAAAGGCAGTTTTATTCTGTAATGCAAACACAGCAAGACTTGGGGCGTTTTTTTTGAGTATGGTGGGTTCGCTATTATATCAATTGACGCGCAATATTAATTGCTCGTGGGCGAATAGCTCGCGCAGTATTCGGCGTGACACGAGCGCACACCGCCTTTGCCGGTTATTATTAATTCGGTATAAATTAGCAGAATGAAACAAAGCAAGTGCATATACCCTGACAGTGTCAGTGTTCTTCTCTACGGGAACAGATGATCTCGGAACGACGTTACGGTGGTGGAGGTGGGGGGAGCATACCGTACATAAATCATGTCGCTTCATAAATATGAATTTGATGTGGACTGTTGATATGGCCACGACTGTTGTATTCCCTTTCCGAATGCTGTGGAAGCCGTTTTTCTCCTAAAAAAAGGAAAATGCGGCGCAAAATTTCACCTGCTTCCCGCCGCAAAAGTGTGAGTCGTTTTGAAGGTTTGCCCATGTTATCTCAGTGCCTTATCTCAGGGAGAGGAGTATGCCTAACATTTTCCATTGCAAGTAGTGACATATTTGTTGTATTTTAATGATATCTTTGAAGTCATTCAATTCTTGACGTATATAAAATGTAGGGGTGACACACACAATTTTGTATTGGTGTATTTATTACGAATGTATTTATAAACTGGAAATATCCTAATGACGTGATCTTTAGTTATTTGGTCATTGGTGGGGGTTCTGAACAGCTAGTTGGGTTTAAATTACTGATGATTATTTCTTTTCATTTAGACGATCTTACGCAGGAGTTTAAAAATATTTTTTTTGATATTAAAAAAAATTCAAACCGATTAAAAATACCATTTTGGAAAAAAAAGCAAATTAATGACTTAATCAATTTTTGAACACTCTAATACTTAAACTTTTTTAACGATGAAAAAGTTTTGAATATAACATTAATAAATACTGAAAATTGAATTTTGAACTTTCAAAATTTAATACTGAAAAATATTAACTACCGTATTAGGCTTTTAAGAACATATACAGGTCCCTAACGAACACATCCCTCCAAAAATATTGTCCATCTCGCAGTCACTTCCTGTCCGAAAATATCCCTCTCCGCAAAACCTTCACAAAGACTTATCCCTAAACCCTTAAGGAAACATGACTAAAGATGTTACCCTCAATAAAAAGGCAATGTTTATCTATACGAACTCTTAGTTTTAAAAAAGCCCGCCTCTGGGCCCTCTTTTGATGTCCAATCAAATTCTTGTCCTTTCTTCATGGGAAGAGGATAAAGCAAGCCTATTAATGTTGTGCTTCCACATACCCTATTTGCGTTCCGGATAGAACAAAGAGTAAACAACAACCGAAGATTGCTTTGTAGTTAGTTGACCGACGGGGCGGCATCGATCGAGCTCTAGCGGAAATGACATATTTAGGGGCCTCCACGCCACTCTACACAGGCAAACTTACCAGCTAATGCCTTAGGACTCCTATACATACACACTTTGCTCGCCCCAATCTTAATAGTTTGGGCGACTCCCTTCTCGTCTTCACCAATTACTAGCCTCTTCCCACTTATGCACTTTGCCCCTTCCCAACTTGAATCTTTTCTCCTACTCAAATCGTTCCCCCTCCACAGATCTTCCCTCTCTACTGAAATATTTTTCTCCTCCCCTCTCAAACGTCCCCAACCCTGAATCACTTCCCCCCACCCCTTTTACCCCCCTCCCTTCGTCTTCCCTCGATTTTCACCTTCTTTGATCTGTTTCCCTTCCTCTTGTGTTTTTTTCGTAACAGTTATACCTCTTTTAACCTCTCACAGCCCTATGATCTCCCCTCATCTTTGTTCCCTTGCGTCCGTCCTTACAGCCTCACCTAGAGACCTGGATATACTAGGGAGGAGGCACGGAGCATCCATTTTGTTTCTGATGGGACCATTGTAGCTTACTGAGAAAATTCGGAAACAAGATCGCGGCGTCCATGGTTGTGCAAGCTAATATTTAGGCCTCTACCTCCGCATCTCTAGGACCTCAACCCATTCCCTTGAACCTCAAACCATCGCTATACCTTCCTCCTCTCCCCTCGAATCTACCTTTCCTTTATTCCGGAAAGCCCTCTCCTTACCCTGACCCTACCCCACTACCCTTCCATGCCACCCCCGCTCTCCTGAGATGCCTGTCTCTACCGAAAAATACATGTCGATTAGTTGCAAAGGAGCTTTGGTCAAGCCGGTTTTTGTTTGAGTTGGGAAGCAGGTAGGAAAGAAGCTTAAACTAGCCTAAGTAAATCTTGTAACTGGGTTACCGAACTAGTGCCAACTTCACGGTTTCGCGATTCTGGGCCTTAGACGTTGGCTCAAAGCGAGGTCAGCACTAGCAGTGGCGAACTGGAGATTCAAGATTTCGCTGGATTATAAATCTTCTTGGTATTAGTCGATGGTCTACCCAAAGATTTCACAAAAAAATGTATTCTCTGAACGTCCTTATGAATTCGATTTTCAACAAAATTGCTTTTTTGATTTGTTTAAAACTGGAGTCAATTGAACAGCTGGGTTTGGCTGAAATTTGACAGTTACGATATGCTTGGTTGTTGATTCAAGGTTAGATTAAGTAATATTAGACTGAAATAGGCTTGGTTATTCTAATATTAGCTCCGATTATGATTTTTTTATGGCAAAATATTTGGTGAAGGCATTGCCCCGAAAACGACATTTACAATAATGAACCACAAACTGCGACAAGATGACTGTCGACCTCCTGCTAGAGGTCAAAAACCCCCGAGTTGGCTTTAAATTACATTATCGGTCACTATCGCCCATTTACGGCAGCAATTTCTTAGCGGAAAAACACCTCGCTGATTAACTATTTTAACGACAGTCTACCAGACCTCGTAAACGCGGGAATTTCAAATGCGATCGGCGAAGCTATGGCGGCAGCAGGGACTACAATAAAAAAGAAGGGGTTACAGATTGGCGATTGGCGTTCGGAATCGCCCCAACAATGAAATGATGCACGGCCAATGCAAACAATAAGGAACGGCTAGGCCGCTAGTGTGGCAAGATGCAAAGCTCACCTATTTAGGATTTAAATGTTTTCCAAAACAGACCCTCACCTGTAAACGCTGGCATGCAGGCATGTCTGAATGCCTGGCTGTCGGACTGAGAGATGAATTTAAGGCCTGGAGCAAACGGTGCGTTGAAACCGCATTAACATAACAATGAGGCCTATACATGTGTCACTAAAGTATTGTGGCAAGAGGGAGAGAGACGGGACACTGTGGCTTTCCTTGATTGATCATGTCAGCACGAAATTAAGAGATTTTGCACTTTTTACACTTTAAAAATATAATCTTGAATTCAGATAGAATAAAACTCAAAGCACTGATCTGAAGATGAATTCAATCCAATTATGTCCTCA
>Ga0058701_10003063_pt1 | contig 13050 bp, 6 predicted proteins | sample AgamicOrMae_FD_97039 | JGI IMG/M metagenome (GOLD analysis project Ga0058701, IMG submission 97039) | Agave microbial communities from Guanajuato, Mexico - Or.Ma.e | ecosystem: Host-associated > Plants > Phyllosphere > Phylloplane/Leaf | place: Guanajuato, Mexico | collected 2012-06-04
CTTAAAACACGCGGGCTAGTTTTTACCGCGTGGAAAATTAGTGATTCGCTTAAGCTGCTGCTGCGGCGCCGAAAATAACAAGGAGAGAGAAGCAATATCTGCTAATGAGAGCACAGCGCTGCCCGCCAGCCATTCATTCCGAAAAACGCCTTTTAAGTGGATCATATTACAAACGCGAAAACAGCCGGAATAATCAACCACATACGTTATGTTTCCCCGGTCTCATTGTAAAAGCTCGATATAGGAAAATCGTTGAAAACAAAGCGAGTTTCAGGGAGCAGGCCTACCGTATGTCTTGATCACGGTTTGTAGGCCTGGTCGATTTTGTCGGGCAGTTAGGACCTCGCTCCTCGACCTCGTATTCAGGACCTATCCACCGTCAAGATCCTGTACATTGTAGGTGCGACAGTCGAGGCCTACCCTATGGTTTCTTTGATGTCGCTCTACTTTCAGGCTTAAAAGGGAGGCATCGCTCAAGTTATGAAAACCGAGCCTAGCCTCGGTTACCTTAATCAACATAATCTGACTTGCGTTGCACAGAATATTCAAAAATGCATTTCACGTAGTCGCATGAACGCATTTCTGTAGATTCGGCTGCTTTCATGTCCCTAAAATCTCTGAATCCAAAAATTTCTTCGAAATGTAGTGAAAAACGGCGCTTTAAAAATAGCATCACTTAAAAAATGAATATTTTTAGCTTTACAAAAATCATGTCGATACAAGTTGTGTTGTTGCTTCCTTTAAGAGAGCTAAATTTTCCAAAATCGCAGTAAAAACTAATCACTCTCTTAGGTAGTTTCACACCGGTTTTGGATATGAAGGTGAAATAGGAAAAGACCGTGATTTGGTTATTTTTTAAGATAAATCCAACAACAACCATATTAACGAAAAGGTCTCGACGGGAGCTCTCTAAAGATATGGTTATTCATAGGGGTATCTTAAAAATAACAATATCAGGCTCTTCGTCCATAATGTTTAGACTTAATACCTGAAGCAGGGGGTAGTTTTTCCTCATTCCTCTTTAAAAGTAAAAGTATTTATCCCGATGGCTCCGGTCAACATGTTAATAGATGCTGACGCTCTATCCGTCAGCAACGGCGCACATATCTGGTTATGAATGGCCTCGTGGCAGCTATGGCGTTATAAGAAAAATTTCGCACCACCTACTTGGCGGTAAGGATATATGCCCGTAATGTAAAGCGGATGTATTCTGTGTTGGGCAACTCAGACCCAAGACGTTACTCCACCATGTTAACCTAACGGCGCGCCATTTGTAAATAAAGAGACGCCCCTTGAGGCGCTGGTTTTATAGAGAGTTTCGACTGAAGAGCATCATGACGCTCTTTTGCTCTCCAATAAGTGTGTCGTCAAGTAAAAAGAGATGCTCTCAGCTGGCGAATTCCGCATACTTCGCTCTCTCGACAGAAACATGACGGGTTCTTTTGGCTCAGTGAATAGCTGCGTAGGGTCTGTGTAGTCATGGATCATAGTGACTGAAATCCACGTTTAACCTAGCCTAACATTTTACGATAACAGACAGGGCAGGCTTACTTCAATAGTTTGGACAAGCCGAGTCGAGACTGACCTAACCATTAGTTTGTAGCTTACAGTTAGTCAGGGGCTTTACTTTTCTTATGGGTTTAGTACGTCACAGCGTAGGCAGTTTCGGTCACCACGACAAATAGTTTTCCGCCGTAGTTAATCAGCAGTTCTTTAAAATGCTCTTTATCCTTCTTCGGAACAATTTACCTGAAAATGCTTAAATTGAAAGCCTAATTTTTATATTTTACAACAGATTTTCCCAGTCTCTGAAGTTATGTACTTCAGAAAACGTGAAGTTCAGGGCGAGAACACGTTGGGGGTATAAACAATTTCCCTTATTGTATTATGAGAGCTCAGTGAATGAGACAGAGATAAAACCATTTGTGGGGACTGTTTTTGAAAGAAGAGAGAAAGTCTCCGCGCTGGCGGAAAATTCGAATGCGAAATTTGAATCCTTTAGGCACCATTAAGAAACGCGAAACAACGTTACTCATTCAGATCGTTCCTTTACCGTTCTCGTACTTGAATTTTAAACAGGAATAACATATGTACCGTTCCTGGAAAAAGGAACGCCTTTGTTGATGGATCATGCTCGTACCAATCACTGCCAATTAGCGCCAAGTTGTTTTGAAAGAAGCAGTTTTTTTTAAATTTTATTTTATTGGATAAATAGATTCCGGAATACGGGAAATGAATCATTGTTATGAGGAAAATTATGAGTAGGCGTAAAATTATAAATATTCCGATCAACAGGAGTCCCAATTCATTCCACATCCACAGTCACCTCGTTTAATAGCAACTGAAAAAGTCGATTTTACAAAATAGGTACTAGCAGTCCAAAAGGCATTAGTTCTGGTCATGCAACAATGCGGTGGCCAATGTATTTCCCCATAAGGCGGAGCCTTCCCGCGCGACCAGAACCGGACAATACCTTTTGGACTGCTAGTACCCCTAGTTACTTTGTTTATTGTAATCATTCCCTACTTTATTATCATACTTTTATGCGTTTCTCTGACAAACTCATGAGTAAATGTCGTTTGAGTAAGTTTTTAGGCGAAATTTCTAAAACATTTTCTGTACATTTTTGCCCACTAAATTTACGTATGTTTACACGGTTTCGTTCTATTTTACGTCAGTTTTGACAGTGTCATTTGATCGGAAAGGAAAATCTTATTAATATTCGAATCCCACTTCCTCGCCGAAAAATCACGTCGCGTGAATGTATCATACTCGCCGTCGCCGAGCCGGACGGGTTGTTTTTCATTTAATTTATCTGTCAGTATAGAGAGGGATTGGGGCTCTTCAGGTGGTCCTGCGTGACGTATTCCCCCAAAACAAAGCTCGGAGGAGCACAGCCAGCTCTTGTAATAAAAACGTACGGCCCGACCCTCGTAAGAATGAATCTCTGGGATTTATAACTTGCGAGTCGATGCGAATAATAAAAATGGTCCCGTATTTACGACGAGTTGTCCCATTTTGAATGTCAGCGCTTATGCGCGCGCCCCCGGTGCCCCCCGCCCACGCCACGTGTGTTGAGAGGAACCCAGGTGCTGCGTCTGTTCTTCGCAAAGACCACTTCTCTTGAGAATTTATGGCCGACCCCTCCTCCTCCCTTCGATGATACTTTATTTTAAGGGGCGGACTTCCAATAGTCCTGCTTTGCTACGCCAGTACAACTTTTCAGGGAAATACCCGCTCAGGACGGTGTTAGGCTGTGCATAGAGGTCTCAGAATATGGCCGCTAGATGGCGTCTACGGCTAGCTTTGTGCTCTCGAAAGTTTTGGCCGCTTCCAGAGAGCTGTGATTCGTAGAAATACACAGCCCAAAGTATCTAGGCTGAGATGTCAAGTTTAAAATGTATAGTTTTAAAGTCAAAATATAGTTAATATGTTTGATCATGACAATTATTGTTATTAATGCATGTTTTTCAGGAGTTTCCTAGGAGGGAATTCCCGCTTGAATAAGGAGTATGCGAAGTGTCACCTGAAAATACACAGAATTTTAGGGTGTTGTTTAAAATAAGGTCAGTTCTCTTCGCACGCCTATGTTGATACAAGGGAGACTGAACGCACGGAAACCAACCTAATACATTTAAAATGGGGCAGCGTGTGAATAGTCGCTTCGTTAAAATAAAGCTGTGCCTTAAACATGGTCCCTAAACGCGCTATCCTACCCGGAAAAGGGTTTTGTTAAGTCCATGTTTCGGTCTATGAGATGCACGGAGTATAGATTTCGTCATGAATGAATATTCTTGCATAAGCATTATCTAGATATCGGTATCCAAGCTTGGATTTCGGCTCAGACTTATTCATGTTTAGAGGACAGAATATTCAAAGGCTTTGAAGTATGAACATGGAGAAAGTAAAATGAGTAGCTTAGATCGTTGGTTGTATGGACTAACAACATAGATAATTACATACCGGCATACAAAGGCCAGAAGATCCGAAGCGAAGCACCCATATGGATATTGATCGGGGATTTAAGTATGAACTCTTACAAGTCAGCTTCTGGAAATCTAAACAAACTTAATGAAAAAAGTGTCAAAGTTTTTTATGTGTGAACCTCGGTCAAAGCTGGAAACTTCGATCAGATTTCTCCCATCAAAATACTGCTTCAGTTTGCCCGTTTGATAAGAGTACGGTCAATTTGCCCGAATGATGAGGATATCGGATAATTTCCTCCACGAGCTGTGGACTACTTTCGAGTTAAGGGTGTCTGAACAGAGGCCGAGTGACACCCACGAAGGGTTTAATCCGTTTTAAGGCGGATGAACGAAACTCGAAGCATAATATTATGGGCGGGAAAAAGACAATTTGGGATGCTGGAGAAATTATCTGTCCTCCCGTCCCTCTCCCGCAGACTGGGAGCAAGTTTGCGACAACACGAAAGTGTACTTCTCTAAGTGAATTCTCGTGTGAGTCGAGGGTCATCAAAAAGATAGACTGTTAGTTTGACAGAACCTGTTGCTGAGGAGAACGAAGCGATCCTGGCCCACGGGTGCCATAAACTTTATCTGCAGCGTCTGCCGATTCCGCGGAAGGCAGGCAGCCTTGATTCCGTTTCATACCTTTTCAAAGGAAGTTCGATCATCCGAAAGGATTTACCGGGGCTGTGACTTAGCAAATTCAAACGTATTCTTGAGTTCCGGATCCAAATAGGGTTTATATCCAAGGAGTCAGAGCTGATAAAAACGTGGCAGCGATTCTGGGAAACAGCTTGACGCGTGGGACACATCCTCCGCGGGAAGAAGAAAGGATTTTGCGTTTTAGTTTTGATGGCGGAAAAGATAATTGAATTTCTCGAGGAGGGGCTTGCCGAGTAAAACTCTTGAACGGGAAGTCGATATGGCGGAAGTTTTCCGACGAACAGGCAACCTAACCTAGTCTGTCTATCAATTAAGAGCTTCCGAGCCTGTTGTGCACTCTGTGTCCGAAAAGTTCCTTTCTGCGAACATCCTCCTGCCGAACAAACTCCTCTAGCATCAAGCCATAAGTAAAATGTGACGAGCTCATCAGAAATCCTCTAAAACACTGGAGGAAAATGGTCTGAATTAAAAAAAAAGCTTGTCAATGCTCGTTAAAATAATTAAAAAAAGGATCAAAATCTTCCCAAACGGAAGGGATTTAACTGTTAACGCTTTACCGCCTAGCGATGCCGTTCGGAAACCGAAACAAATATTTTAGAGGATCTTTTTAGCTCATTATTGTTACAACTAAAAAATATCACCCCTCTAAAAAACTGTACTTTAATAATTTTGACATTATCCAAAGCTTAAAATTGCGTATTTTAATGGAAAAAGTTCTTCCTCTTAAGTTAAATCTCATTTCTAATGCCTTGGGCTGTTATGGGTTTAAATAAACTTTCAAACACTTCCCATTTTTTTAATTTTTTCAGCTTTTACCTTCCTCTGCCGAAAACGCATGAGGGAAGAGCTCGCTTTGATTTAATGACTTTTATTCTGAAAAATGCATTATTGATCCATACGGGAAAATGCACTTTTTACGCATGATCTAAAAATCTTTGAGATGATCTGTACGGTAGATTCAGAAGTTGGCATTCGCACCTTTTCAGCTCGTTTAATGACGTAAAACAGCGTAAGATTAAATAAATATAGGATTATTTTGCTGAAATGAAGTGTGTGTGCATTGTACGCAAAATTACAATGCATTTTGGGCGTCATCGTTCACTTTTCTGTAAAAAAGAAAATCTCTCATCCTTTGTCTAAAAAAACAACAAAAAAGCAGGTTGCTGTAAAGGGATACGACGAGTAAAACGATGGCCAGTCAGGTAATCTCATGAGCTTCGGATATCCGCCAGTTATTGGCTGGATTATTTGGAGGAGTGCGGAGCAGAGTGTGGTGGGCAGACAGCCTTGGCGTTGCAGGCAACGCTCAACACACGCGTGCTGTGCGTGCTGCCTATGTGAGAGTTGACGGGCGCTCGCCGTGTTTCGGCAGTAGAGCGACATCCGATACGGCCGGCCAGCCATGTCTTTTTCCTCGTTGACGATCCTGTAAATACGTTCCTCGAAATGGGAACTAGGAGATTCTGTCTAAGGTTTCCCTGAGGGAAGGTTATTGTATCGTTTTCTGGCTTGAGCGGCTCTATCGTATTACACCATGCTCTGAAAGAGAACCGTGTGGACGTAGTTCATTCATCTGCTAAAAGCTATCCAGGCCAGTTTACAAATAATACTACCCTACCAAGCTGCTGCATCATCGTTGTTACGGTCTGTAAATGATTTCAATTTTATGGATAAAACATGCAAAATTATTGTGTACTTTTCAGGATTGCGATTTGATCTTGAAATTTCCAATGCAGGAAAATCAAGCTAAATTATAGATCCTATGTTTAGACTCCCGTTTTTTTTTACTTTAGTTGTGAAAGAAAAACAGGGGTAGAGCGTACTTTGGTTAATTTTAAAGATAAATCTATCAACAACTAAATCAAAGATCTCGTCGAGAGCTCTCCGTTGATGTCATTAACCCACTACCGCCCAGCGATGCCGTTCGGGAACAGAAAAAAATATTTTATAGGATCTTTTTAGTTCAGTATTGTCAAATTTTAAAACATATCACCTCTCTGGAAACCTGATATTTAAAAATTTAGGCATTTTCCAATGCTGAAAATTGTGCAATTTAATGGAAAAAAATCCTTCGAATTTCTCTTAAGCTAAATTACACTCCAAATGCTTTGGGCTGTTAATGGAGGTATCGTAAAGGAATACGTTATTTCCTTGTTTTATCTTCATATGTAAAACAGAGGTTAGTTTGCACTCTGCAAGGTAAATCTCAGGTCTAGTAGAAAAATGTAGGTGTCCAGTGCCTCGCTCTGCTATCACTCTGCTTACTGACGAAGGGTATGGCAGACAAGAGGCGGAAAGTTCAACCCTTAAAAACTTGCTTCGATCAAACCATTCTGTTTATTTTGTGATGCAAGTTTGCAAGAAAAGCGCAATTGGGGCGGAGCAATGTTGAGTGGTTTTCCCTGGATCGAGAATCTATAGCAAGTCAATGCATGGATATCCATAGACATCCAAGGATATCCAAATGGATATCCATAAAAGCATAGATAATGGAAAACTGATATCCATAAAATCATGAATATCCATTTATGGACATTTCTTGTTTACGGATATCCATTGCGGAATGCCCTTGCATGGATATCCGTGCTTGGATATCAATGTGGATATCCACGCTTGTATGGATAATTGAAGACTGACATCCAAAAATCATAGATATCCATGTTGATATCCGTCGATTTTTGGAAATCCATGCATGGATTTGCTATGAATTCTCGGACCAGGGCTTTGGGTTGGAAATGGACATGAGCGCGTGCGTCTGTCATTGCATCGCTTTGTAGCGCTGCGCTAAACATTGGGCCAACTCCAATGTATAAATATAGCCTTGAGACAGGGGTTGGGTGCTTTTAGGTATCCGGGAGGACTCTAGGCGGGGTTAAAGGGATGGCGTAGGAGTAGAGAGGTGACCCCTAGGATTAGTGGTCTATGGGGGATAGAGGAGACGCTAGGCGCTAGGGGGATCTAGTGGGGACGCGACGCACCGCTACAAGCTGGACTAAACTTTACTCGAGGCACAAATGGCCTCTCTCTCTGTATCCGGGACATTTCATTTTGGCGGGTTTTTAAAATTCTGACGGTGTTTTACAATTTTGGTGGGGTTTTACATAGCGCGGTTTAACATTTCGGGCGGTGTTTTGTAATTTTGGAGGTGTTATACACTTTTGGCAGGGCTTTACATTTTTTTGCGGGGTTTCACATTGTTGGTAGAACTTGCATTTCGCTTTCGCATGTTTTGCAGGCCTTTATACATTTTTAGCGATGCTTTGCGTTTTTTGGTGGGGCTTAACATTTTTTGGTGGGGCTTTACTTTTTTTTGGCAGGACTTTACATTTTTGGCGGGGCTTTGCATTCTTTGGCGGGGCTTTGCATTCTTTGGCGGGGCTTTGCATTCTTTGGCGGGGCTTTGCATTCTTTGGCGGGGTTTTACATATTTGATGAAATTTGCATTTTTGGCAGGACTATACACATTGTTTGCGGGGCTTTGCATTTTATAAAATTATGATACGTTCTTTATTTGATTCGAAAATCGTCCTTCAGGGCTTAAAACAGTCATGCCGTAAGGTTTTTTTCTTGTAGTTTTTTTCTCCTTTTTTGATATTTTTTTTTAATTTTCTGTCAAAACATAGTGTCAATACTGAATCACGTGAATTACGTGATACCAGTTCGTCTGTATTCCAACCTAGCTTAATTTTGCTTATTTTCTTATATAGTCATGGCTTTTAATAAAATTGCTCCTATTCTAATAAGATATTCCAGTTTCAAAAGACCAATAAATAATATTGTAAACTTCAGCGGCATTTTAATTAGTAGAACTATTTCAAAAAGTACCTGTAAAGTTCCGGCTGGAACTATTTCAGAGGCGCAATCACTCGAATAATTAAGTTTGGTCGCTTCTGCTCATCCAACTTGTATCGACAAGAAAGCCCTTATTAAACAAAGCTTCCCCTTTCTGCTGGAGGGCCTGACACAAGGCACTCTTTACTTATCTTGCGTGTGCTCACGAAATTCCCCGATTCTCCAAATTCCGAAAGAGGATTAAAAAATGTGGTCGCACACTGAGAAGGCGTATCATACGAGAGAGGCCGGATATTGGACAATCTGCTTTTAAGGTTGCCCGCCTCCAAGACGGAAGCAAGCAAACGTTTCGTAATTTAAACGTCTCCGCGAAAATTCCTCTCTTTTTTTCGCTCTCATATCCCGATCCCCTTTATCCATCTTTGATACCTCCTCGATTGGCCTTTTTCATATTCCCTATGTCTCCTCTCCCCGTTGCCGCACTCTAAGCTAATCTTCTCTCTATAATTCTTTTATTTGTGTTCTCATTTTCGGACCCTTTTCCTCTTAATGTTCTCTCTTCCCGTCTGTTTTGATCTTGTCTTCTAAAAATTCTGGACTTAAATTCGCTCGTCGCAGTTCAAGAGACATGATTTCAGAAATTCAATGAAAGTAGTTTTGCGTCTAAACGAGTTACGTTCAGTCCGAATCAAGCGCGTCTCACTGGGTTTCGGTGTCCTCTTGCTTTGCCTAGTCCCTTATCCTTCTCTCTGTTCTCCATTACTGTAGTCATCTGTTTCTTCCCTCTGCTCTCTCTCATCCCATCTCCACTATCCATTTCCGTCTTCTCTCTACACCCCTATAATTGCCCTGTTATTTTTCGGTCCTTTGTGATACCCCCTCACCTCTCTTTGCACCCCGCATCTCCTGCCCCCCCCCCCTTGCTGTAATGCAAATAAGACCGGGATGACGACGAAGTTAGGACATAGCGTCTCCATTACAGAAAGAATCAGGAAACTATCTTTTCTCGATAAAGACAAACATGGAACCAATCAAGTATCCGAAACTGCTTATTGGAGGTTTGTTTAGGTAAATTTGAGAGAGTCCTTAGAGTGGAAGAGACGCCGCGCAGTGCAGCGCCGTCTGGCGGGCGACCGTGAAATCACCCTTATTCCGTGGCGGGGACGTTAGCTCGCCTAATCTGGCCGCCAGGACGGCCCATAACTTTTACCCTCCTTTCTTTGAATACGACTCTTGTCTCGAGATGGCCAATTGAAGGTTGTCTTGCGGCTTTCCGCGAGATGGCGTCGTTGGCTGTTCCACGTCACGTCACGTCGCTCATGGCAGGCGACTATCCCCATCTCCGTTAATATTGAGGCTCGTTGCGTCCTCATAAAACCGCACGACCATGAATCGTGGCATTTTCTTTTCAGGGGAGATACGACGGATGCGGTTCGCGATTCCCGAGTTCGATCCTCGGTCCTACCGCGTTTTCTCCCGATATTTCAGAAACGTTTTCTTAATCATTTCCCATCTTATTGAACGGACAGTCTCAAAATTAAAGTCTCTTTTAGTATGCTACAACCAAATCTTACCTACAACAGCCGGTGAGCTTTTAACCTGACCCAACTTCAGATCTAGCATATGCAGCAAAAAATTACCCCTATTTTTGGTTCGAAGGTAAAACAGGCGAATAGCCTAAAATTGTTATTTCGAAAGATATCTATGAATAACCATATCAATGGAGAGCCCTTGGCGATACCTCTTCATTTACGTGGTTGATGATAGGTTTATCTTAAAAAAAAAACTGTTTCAACTTTAACTAAAACAGGTGAGGTACTACTAAAAAAGGGGTTAGGTAGTTTTTACTGTGTTACCCAAAAATAGCCTTCCACCTAGCGTTAGGTACCAATAACGTAGTGTAGCCTCTAATCTAACGTACCACTGCGTAACCACTAACCTAACCTGACATAACGGAACGCATCAAAACCTCTTAAAACTAACCAAGCCTCATCCCGCCAGGCCTCTCAACTCACCACACGTTAGCCTGCAACCTAAGCTCGCGGAACGCATGGTTAGCCTGCAACCTAACAATGTTACACAGCGTAGCCTATATCACAATCTGACGTAACGCAGGCTTAACGAGAGCCTTCTATCCTAGAGTCCAGCTCTCACAGATACAATAAATACCCTGTAAGAGCAGAACAGGTACACGATTAATTAAAAGTTTTGGAGACGAGCTTTTCTGAGGTGCATTCGCTTTTCGTATCAGGTGACTAAAAGTAGGGTGCTAATGAATGTCGTACCAGCAAAGGCTTCCATACTCGCAACATACCAGCCAAAAATCCTGAGTTGAGCTGTATTGGCGGGTATCCACGCGGATATCCACAATAATGACTGATGTCCTTGTCACGTCGTCCTTGCAATTACGGATATCCACCATAAACAGCGAGCCCGAATGTCCGCAACAACGGTATGCGTAGTATCGATTTCCGAGCAAACATTCCAGTGGACATATCCAAGTGGATATCCCCGAGCGGATATCGTTCTTATGGATATCCGAGAGCGACGTTGATTGCAGATATTCGTGCTTGTATAGTTTTCGAAATTTTACGGGTATCCAAGCGGATATCCGTAGCTCGACTAGGGATTTCAAGCGATCAATACATCATACTGAATTTAACGCAGCGGTTGAGCAGCCTGAACTTAAGCGAAATATATCAAATGTCGGATTGAATTTTTGAGCACCCTTATTCGAGCCGTCTCTTAGGTTACGGTCTTTCATTTTGAAACAATCAGGCCATAACCGTGCAATTTGATTCAGTGTATGCGGCGTCGTGCTTCCACGTCAAATCAAGTCATTATTACTGGTGTATCAGATTGCATCTATATTTGTGTAATACTTACACTCCGAAATGATATCTGATGCCACGAAAATTTTTCTTTAAAAAATATTTTTTGCCGCAAAATTTTATTTTTCTTTGCACAAGCATTTCTTTCTTGCCAAAAAAAATCATCTTTCAAGAAAAAATCTTGCCGCAAGAAAAAAAAATGTTTTCACCATATCAAGAATATTTTTCTTAGAATCAGATACTCTATCATTTCTGTGGGAATAAAATCCTGTCATCGTTTGCAGAGCCATTTACATGCACGAAGATGAAAAACATTGATCATTTCATATTCCTATTGCCTTTTTTCAATTTTCCCACATTGCATGATGGAGGGAAACTTCATTCGTGGAGAGTCCGCTACTTCTTTTCTAATTTCGAGAAGAAGGTTACCCCTCAAAGAATACCTTTGGTTTAGTGGTTATCTGTCTCTTTGGAAAGCACTTTCCCCAGCCTTGGACGCACCGCGTACCCCTTTCCCCCAAAGCAGTCGGGGTGGCAGTGACTGAAACCCCGGGATAAAGTCGTTCTAGCAAGATTAGCTAGAGGGCTGCACATAGATGTACCGCGTCTAATTTTAACGAGCGGGCCGGCTCATTAGGAAGCATGGTACGCCTTTTCACTTGTCTTGTAGAGGTCGATTGCTCCCTCTTTCCCCTCCCCTCCCCTCTTTCTCCTCCCTTCGCCCTCCTCTCCCTTCCCCTCTCTCGGGAGGAAGGGGAGAGAGGAGACATGCAGTTAATGCACACATTACTCACAGTGTCCACTAAAAGCGGCTTATGCTCTTAACGTTTTACTCCATGAATAGCTAATTCGACCAGAGCGGGTCACGCAGAACTGAAAAGTGCAGCCAAAACTGCATTGGAAATGTCTTTCCACCGGATTATATTCCGCTAAGATTTTACTGGAATCTACTTCCGTATCCTGTGCGCCCAAAAACAATCATTTACGTCCCAAGCCTTCACTTTATCGTCTTTCGTGGGTGGACATAATGAACATAAATCTTCCTACACGGGAAAAATTATTTATCTGTGGCAGCTAACGCGTCAGTTGATAGAGCAGGTACAAATAATTTTAGCAAACGTAGCTAACTTTTCAGCAGTCATTTCTAACGTTAGATAGAAATGCTAGAATGTTAGCAATCGCTGCTTAACATAGTTCCTTATTTTGTACCCCTTGCTAACTTAGTAGTAACTACAGCTTAGGAATGGCTTCTAAAACAAATAGCACCTGCTATATCAGTTAACGCGCTAGTTGCCGCTGCAATTTTTCCGTGCAGGAGTGGCATAAGCACGGAAATTCAAAAGCAAGCTGGACGTCAACCTCAGAACAGGATATGTTTTATTCGCAAGTGGCGCTGAAACTGCCTATTTTGGTCGAGAAAAAAGATTGAAGGTTCATCGTAGAAGCGAGAGTGCATGTGTTAGCCCTTTTTTCGGACCATTTCCTTTTCAAAAAAGATCGGGGCAATGTAAGTACGGCCCCATCATACCCTTCATCAACATAATCAGGTCATTTTTCTCTCCGGTCAACTTAACGCTCTCTCCCGTAATTAGCGAAATTCAAGACGGTAAATTCTGTCCTTAAAGCACAAATTAAGCTGCCCTACTTTTGATTTTTTTAAAAGACGTATTTTGTAGGACTTTTTAGACTCTTCGACTGACTGGCTCTTGTTTCATAAGGGGGGGGGGGGGTGTAAACCAAAACCCACGAGAATTTCATTTTTTTTGTTTTTTCTTAATTTTCCCTAAATTTTTCTTTTC
>Ga0058701_10003064_pt1 | contig 13049 bp, 9 predicted proteins | sample AgamicOrMae_FD_97039 | JGI IMG/M metagenome (GOLD analysis project Ga0058701, IMG submission 97039) | Agave microbial communities from Guanajuato, Mexico - Or.Ma.e | ecosystem: Host-associated > Plants > Phyllosphere > Phylloplane/Leaf | place: Guanajuato, Mexico | collected 2012-06-04
AAAAAAAAAAAAAAAACGAGCATTGCACTCTATACAACTTCTGTACGACTTTGTTTACACGTTTAAAATTACACACCAGTAGAATCAGTGGTGAAATGAATTGAGGCTTTTATAACAAATTAATTATCTTATGAAACAAGAAGCATCAAAGGACTCTCTCCTGGTAAAAAAAACAAAAAAAGCACGCATGGTGTTTTTGGTGTTTCGCGTTAGAACCAGGAAATGTGCTTAACTCAACTTCAAATTTTTGTTGATATTTTTTTCACACTTTCGACGAAAATGGATGTGAAAACATTGCTACCATTATTCATGAAAACGCCGAGATCTCATTGACAATGGCATGAAAAGTCATGGCAGCCTTTATCAAAAGTTTAATATCAATCTGCTGTATTTGATTGGTACTAAACAAATTGGCCCAAACAATTAATTATACTTCTATAAAATCGCATTTTTCAAAACGGAAAGTTTACAATATTTTACGCACATCCATCAACTATACTATGTAAAAAAATGCGTTCTTTACTTAGCGTTTCCGGAAATATTACATTACAATCTGAGACATAAAAAATGATAATTAAAAGAAGCCTGAACATTTGGGTTCACGTAATTTTACAACAATGCATTTTTGCCCTCTTTTATCTTCCCCAATTCATGGCATCTTTAGAGGAGAGTGCGTGCCAGCGAGCGTAATATAAATCTTCGCTCAGTGCCTTGTGCCTCACTCCGCCAAAGCTCCGCTCGGCTTGGCACTTTAAGGCGGAATGAAAGGGGAGGCTAGTACAAGCATTTGAGGGTAGAAGGGAGATTTCATCTGATGTCCTTGAACGAATATCCAAACGCGCATGCGTCGTGCCAAAGAATGGAGAACTTTGGTAAAACAATAAATGACAACGTTTGAAGATAAACATTCAACATCGTGCAAAGGATATTTATAAGGATCCACTTAGCACGTACAGTTAAATCAGCATAAGTACTCCACAATGTGCGTTCAATAATGCACATGACAATACATAAGTCGTTTCACTTTTCCCAGACATTAATTCGTTTCTTCGAAATAAATAGTGCACCTGACAGTCGACTGCAAAAGTCTCCGACTTCCTCAACGGGCGTGACCATTATCATTCTTAACCCTTCATAATCGTCAGCAAAAATCATGCCACCTTATATATGGGTTATTCCACGTCAAAGGGTGACACAATTTTCGATCTCGAATGTACTCACAGTTACGCTGCCGTGAAAAAAATAAAATAAATAAACACTTAAAAACCTAGAGCATTTTGGAAGAAACTTATTTTTTGATTCATGGAACAGGTCGTTGTTCGTCTATTATTAATGACTTTTTAAGTGAGCGATGTGTGAATGAAATCCCATGAGTTAACCAATTATGGGATTTCTTTTCAGTTTCAAATGGAGGGTCTATCAAGTCGGCCGGTGTATTTCGTACGACGTACAACGGTATACTAAAAAATAATGAAAAACTGATTTGTTTTCAACAGAAAAGAAGAAACTGGCGCAGAGAAGCAATAGCAGCCTCATAAGAACGGAACCTTTTAACATAATTTGAAAGTCCCACAATCGATTGACGGAGTTCAAAATAAGCGAGGCACTACGACAAAACTTCACACCAAAGACCGCTTCTCCTTTCAACGAAGTTGGTACTAATTGAGTTCGGGTTCTTGAAGGTAAGATAAGTGGCAGGAAAATCGAGAGAATACAATTCAAGATTAAACTTTCAAATAAACTGAGCATCCCAACTCAAAAATCTGGGAGATCTGCAAAGCAGAATAAAAGTTCTATAAAAAGCACTCTCTGAAAATCAACTTAAAACTTTTTAATGATACAGGTGGTGACTGAAAACCTTTCAATGGCATTAAAAAAAATGTATAAGTGTTTACCAAAGAAACCTTTGGTTTCAACTATTGCGTACGATAGCCACCTGATTACAGAGTTGCCAGGTTTCACGTGTCCGAAAATATGTCACGATGTAACTGCTTGTTAACCGGTAAAGGTAACCTAGTTATTTTCCCCTTGATTTGATTGCTCAGCTCAAGAGCAATCCCAAATATACACTAGCTGGTCGATTATCACCAATGATTCGCCGGTGAATCTTGGCCAAAGTTGACAGACTTGAGAAATCTGGCAACGCCGCTGAAGAGCAAATAATGCAATGAAATCATAATTTACGTCAAAATGGTTCCCGAGATAATGGAATCTGATTCAATTGTAGGATTCCCGTCAATACTAATCGCTCAATTACACTTCAAGAAAAAATTCACTCTCAAACAGAATGGATTAGAGTTTGCAGATAACTTCCAGTGCTTAATTTACCTTTAAATGGTATATAAAAACGTCAAGAAGCCGAAATTAAGAGCTGCTATTAGAGAAAAAAAAGAAAAAAAAGTGTACTTAGGTTTTGCTCGAGATGATCATCAAAAAGTTAAATATTTTCTTTGCGAACAAATCTCGCACTTTTACCAAAATGATTTCCAACGGTAATTGAGGTCGGCAACGAGGAGGAAGCACAATACACTTTTCCAAATCGTTTAATAAACAAACACCCATAAAGTTGCACAGCCAGTGACGAGCTTATTGGTTATCAAAACAATACAGCAACATTAAAAAAAAACAAAAAAAAAAACAAAAAAACATGGACTGTAGATTTTGGGTCGCGATTGAGAAAAGGTCTTCAAGTCTCCGACAGACTGAACCTAACCGAGAATGGGACGTAACGTATAAAAGGTCTGACACAATTTTTCGCGGATATCGAAACCGCAGACACTAAAAAATTACTGTATTTTATCATAACCACAAATTTAGGGCTATATATCAAGAAAAATCAAACTAGTAGCGAATCTGGAGATTGGAAAAAAAACAAAGTTTGACGAATCGTTAAGATACCTGTTATTTTTTATTTCTTGCGACTTGACTGACTTTTTTTCAGGACAAAGACATTCCCAACAATATTCTCGCGTATTTTAGTACACCAACAACCCAGCTCAAATTTCCTTAGTGAGCCTAATTAATTGGTCCGGCATGAACTGCAGGCCGAAAATTCGGAATAGAATAAGAGAGGGGCGAAAATAAATACGTAAAATGATCGATTTAGCGCGGTTTAGATCTGCTCTTGGAATATTTTATGACCGTATAGATAGCACAAGGTTTTGTATTTATCTCTCCCCGCGAGCGGAGGGAAAAACGCCACCTCGGATGTTTTATGATTTACACCACAGCTCGGTTCGTTTGCTTGGCTAAATACGTTCACAGGGGTCTTTTAGGGGAGCAATCTGACTGATGGTGGCGATTCTATTGAAGGGAATCTCAATTGAAAAGGGGGTAAGGGCTTACATTGTTAGCCAATACACATACGCGCATCATCCAAGGGCCAAAGGTAAATGACTTCGGTAAAATTAGAGCCAAGGCCGCGGACTGGACGTCACGCACACAAAAAAATAGGCTATACATTATTGGCTTAAAAATCTCGCTTTGGCTAAAAAAAAGGGCTGGTAATTGAAAACCTCCCAGAAAAAAAGCCAAACTTATTAAAGTAACAAAACTAATCGTTCATACGGAACGTGAAAGCATTTTGTGTTATTTCGAATTTAATTTATTTGATTCATTTTTACCAGTACCAGATGTCAACTGAAAAACTCGATTTACAGATCAAACCTACCCTACCTTAACGGGGGTTTAAAATAAATCTGAGTAGGTTTTGTTTGAATGTACTGATAGTTTGAGCAAGATTTAAATTCATTTTCTTGGTTAAGCTGCGGTGGGTGTATTGATCACTTAGGTTAAGGTAGATTAGGTTCGATATGTTTTGGTAGGCAAATACTGAAATCATGTAAACAAAATATGAGAAGCAAACCAAATTTGTTTGAAGAACACGTAATTGTAACAATTGGAACAAACAAAATGCTTTTTCTCTTGAAAATTAACGTTTTCTTTTTGTGAGAGCGAAACAGTACAACACACATAACGAAGTGAGCAAATCATTTTTTCTTTTCATATCAGCAATCAGAATCCAAAAACATCGTCTCGCGTAAAGTGGCTACTTTCTCTGAGTATCTAGTCTAACCTAAACTTCTAGCCCGGAAATCACATGAAAAACGACAGAAAATAGACTGGTTAACATTGCCTGGAGTCACATATCCTGAAAAATATTTTCACTTCTTTTACTTATTGGAGATTTACAGAATGGGAAACTCTGCTTTTACTAGTATCGCCTTGCCTTTCAACCATAAAAACTCAAAAATCAATAATGAAAATAAATTTGAAAAGAAATAAAAAAAACAACGGAAATACGAATGAATCTTTGGCGGCGACATCCCTTAAAACAAGCAGTACCGGTAGCACAAGAGACGGGATATCCGAAAGTGCAGCAGTACCTGTTTAGTTGGAATTACTAGGAGAGCGACAGGGTTGTGTCCCCACTCTTCGCCCCGCAGTCCCTCTCTCAGCAGCCCGTCACCCCCCCATAACAACCTGACGACTGCTCCCTCTCAGACTCTCTAAGCGTAACCTCTGGCCCGGCTACAGTGCTTCGCCTGTATGCTGTTCGGCAACAGCCAGGCCTGAAGTTACGCTGGACCGACCATACTTCTGCTCCTTTTAGCTAAAGAACTGCCAGCGACGGCCGAGATACAGCAGAGTCTCAGTTATACGTCTCTCAGTTGTAAGTCCCACTCGTTTGTACGTCCTATTGGTGTCGTCTCATCCAGAATACTTTACATAGCGTTATACGGAAGATTATTTTCACTTGTACGTCCCTCAGTTCTAGGACCAAATTTTTGAGTCCTGACTTGGACGTATAACCGAGATTTCACTGTATTTTCCCTAACAGCTTTCTGTTCAGGCATGACATCTTTGGGAGTTGAATCAAATGGGGAATGTGGTCCGTTCTCGCGATATAAAAATTAAAAAAGTTTGCAACATCGATCACACCACATAATCAGTCTTGGCGGACTTGGGTAACTCAATCGGGCACGTTCCCGTTGAGGCCATGCAGGGGCACAACCTCCGCCCGGGACGAGTCCCTGCTCTGGCGCCCCAGGTGGAGCACTACGGTGGACCGCCGGCTCCGGTAGAAGTGGCTGCTGTTGGCGGGCTGGCCGACGAGCACGTTGCCGCCGACGGGCGCCCCGGAGTCGCGGAGGCTGTAGTCGGGGCCCGTCTTGGTGCACCAGATCCATCCGAACGTCCGCCGAAATTCTTTGCGAAATTTGCCTGTAGGAAACAGGGCCGCTTTAATCGGCTACTCCTTCACGAGGAGTCAAACTGAATCCCCGCGAGACCTAGTAATGTTTATGAAAAGTTTTACACTCTGTTTAAAGGGTTGGTTTTTTCACCTCCGTGATCTTTGCCTGGTCAATCAAAAACGAAAAACGTTAGCGCAGAAGGCCACTGTTTTAATCAGGTCAAGTTTCAAAGCACCTAACCTACTCTAGGACAACCTAAACTACGGGGATTATGTGATTAGTCCTCATTAATTAATAAAAACATGAAGCAAGTGCGGATCACAGAAATGGCAATACAATGTCTAAAACTCAAAGAGTGTAGAGCAAATAATTTAAATAAGCCTCTCCATACAGCATATCGAATGCTTTCCATTGATAAATTTAGCTTAAATGCCGCAAGGCTCATAATGCTTTATATTCAAAACAAGTTTTTTTTTTATTTTTATCAGCTATACAGTGTTGGTGAAAATTGAGAAAAAAATTTCGATTTACTGACCATGATAGACAAGATTTTAGTGGGGAGGATTGATTATGACATCGATCAGACACGCTTAACATAGAATGGAACACAGAACATTTTCAGCGCCACCACGGAAAGCTGACGAAAGCAACGACGAAGTGCAAAAATCATGCTCGGTGAACAGACATGCTTATTTCTACTAACAAGCAAAAGCTTAGACATTTAGCTCCCAACGAATAGAAGACAAGCTTCAAGCTCTTACAGTTATTGAGGATGGTAGCAAGGGCAGAAGTGCGGGCTCTCAGTTTCAAAGTTTCATTTTCTACCTCTTGTTCAATAACCTTTGATTACATCACGCAGTATAACGAAACACTAAACGTGTCCTGTGCTTCGATCAGCTATCGCTCAAAAAAATATTGTGTCAAGAAAAAAATGTTTCATCAACAAAACATATTCTTCGTATTAAAATTCATAGGTAACTCGAAAGGCCGAGAATTCTGCTCAAGTCTGAATTAATAATTTCATAGATTCAAACACCACCGCTTCATTGGCTTCCAGTCTCGTAGTGAACTTTTCAATGAGGATATAAGGAGCGTTTACTTGTGAAGCAATACCTACATCGTTGTCTGAGGGGCAACCAACACTTTCCTTTCCGACAGTGATTGGTAAGGCTCGAGGTGGAGGAAAGAATGGAGGGTTGGTGCTCGTGACAAGGCCCAAACACTTCGTCAAACAAACAGCTAAAAGTGCTATGTTGCCGCAGATAGGATTTCTGGATCAGGAAGAATGTTCTGGTATCAACTGAGGGCATTGCGGACTGTTCATTTCAGCCGCGAAAAAATGATTCAATCGTCTTTCTCAAATCAAGCGATTTTTTTCTTGTTTTCTGAAAAACGTGGTTGCGGTTTGATCATTCTTTCTGCTAAGATCAGATTCAAAAATTTGGCTTTGACAGGGTGACCAGCAATATATCTAAACTATTTTGCCTGTGTTTCCCCTGCATTTTCCTTGCCCCTTTTCCATTTTCCTGAATTTACTTCTCCACATGTATGTATTCAGCCGATAGATATTAGCACAAAACATGGACAAAGGAATATTTACCCAAATAAAAATGATAAAATGCGCACGAAAAATGCACTAAAACGTAACTATAAACAATATTAACCGCTCTAGCTCAAGAGTGCAAGGATGCTTACCGATTAAAATTGGCTTATAATTATTGAATGCAAATTTTTAATTCGCCTCCTGAAAAGAGATACAAACAGAACACGAACACCTATAGCCCACCTTTTCGCAGCCTGCGACAAGGGAAAGACTCTATGCCGAGCAGCGTCGCGCCCGATCGTGGCGCCGGGGCACTGCGAAGAGAGGCGAAGGGCGGCGGAAACGCACGAATACAAGCGGAGACCGGCGACATATTTTCGCCGGTGGCTTGCAAGCAAGAGGATTCACGCGAGTTACGCGGAGATTCGCTCCATGTCTCAGACGGAGAGTAAGGACGTTGCGTTTGATAAGGAAATTAATGAAAGAAGGAAAGTAGAAAGAACAAAAAAACAAAAAAAACAACAACAACAAAACAGCAGTGTTGCTGAGTCGGTGCATCTAATGGGTTGCCTACTTTCATTGATTTCAACAAATTCCCTGTGTTTTCTCTGAGCTCCCCGCCCGCAAACGTCCCTGCGATGTTCCCTGACTGGAAGTTGCTGGTAACCCTGTTTGACAATCATTATCACCACTACAACTGAGAACAGTCTTCAAATTCACACAGAACCTGCGTGTTCGTAATGAAAACAAAGATCACACTGAATTGTATGAATATTCGTTTAGTTCAAGGTTCATGCGGAATCCACCGATATACAGAGGCACAACAGTTCATAGGCACAGCCAAGGTCCTTCACCACTTTCCCTATTTCAGGAAATAATAAACATAAAAAAAATGCGTAAAAAGCGAAAGCTGTATAAGCGACGAACAGCAAAACAATAAAGAAATAGTATTCTATTTGATTCATTTTGGTGCGTAGTGGTGTTTTTTTCCAAAGACAGCGTCAGGTTAAGGTATGTTTCCCAAAGCCAACTCTTCTCCTTCCTCTACCCTTCAGCGTATCTTCCCCCACCCCTTTTCCCCTTCCATCCTCGCATCTCCCGCCTCCACTACCCCCTCCTACTACCTCGCTATAGTAGGAAAGTATCAGTAGTTTCCCCCTCCTCTCGTCTCCACCCTCTTTCCTCTCTCCTTTCTCATCTACGCACTTTCTACCCCCCCTTTTTCTATCCTTTTCTACCCCATCCCATCAAACTCTCCTTTCGCTATCATAACCAAGTCATCACTACAAAACTGCGGAGTTCCGCGATGCACGGCTCAAATAGGAATCCATTTTGGGACTCGCATTTTTTCAATCTTAAATTACATTCGCATACTTTTAACTACGAAGCAAAGACTTAAGAAAATCGGTGCTCTGCTCAGGAAATTGCGTCTAAAGCCAGCAGGTCACTAAAAGCAGGTTATCCGATAAATGTCCTTATTATTATTCCATCTAACGCCGAAACCTCGTTCCGAAGGATCAGCAAACAGTGCAACAAATTCGGTCGATAGGATTTGAGTAGCCAACATGGCCGCTGTCACGCCCTCCATTTAAAGAAATAACAACAGTTCAAGTTGCACTTATTTCAAAGGCACCACGTGCGATACCGGAAGAGACCCCCCTCCATTCAAAATGTCGGCAAATCGCCCCTATCCCCTTCCCTCTGCTGATGCGAGCGCTTAAAGGGAATAGACCATAGAAACTGGAACTGCACAGCACATGCCGCGAGAGATCGACTGTTACGGCCCTTTTGAATCTCGCAAACCTGATTGGTTAGGCTCTAGTCTTTGGCCTCCGTTGATAGGTTAAGCTCTGAACTCAAACCTGGTGTGGTCACATGGTTCAGTTGCTTATTCTCACAATTGTCAGACAAACTACAGACGGTATGGAAGAATCGAGTTGGAGGACAGAAGAAAGAGGACAGCAAACTTTGTAAATAATTCAAATCTCTTTAATAATAGCTTCAAGAAAGCAGACTCTCAATCCTTTGGGAGGACAAGAATATTACTACCCTAATTGAGAGACTGTAGAGTAACAGAGAGTGGCCAACTCTAACGGTCCTTTTGAATTCCACCGATCTGATTGGTTGGGATCCAGCTTTTGCCTAAGCTGATTGGTTGGGATCCAAAACTTGGTGTGGTCACGTGGTACAGTTGGCCACTCTCTACTTGCAGGCTCACTATACCCTAACTATGAAACGGCGAGATTTGGTTTACGTGAAATAAAAAAAGACTTTAATTTACAAAATAAAATTTTCAAATGAAGGAAGTAAGCAACTCGAAATGATTGCATGCAATGAAAAACTGTGTCTTTGAGCTGACTGCACTTTCAATTTTGAAGAATGGATTTTCCTCTCAAGTCCTGCACCTTTTGTTGCAAAGTCGAGCGTAGCGACGGCGGAGCGAGGCACAAGACAATTTAACTAAATTTAACCTTACTTAATCTAACCTGAACGGCAGTGGGAGGTGGCACCACAGCGCAAGCTTTTCACCGAATTCCTTTGTGTTCATGCATGCTTGCCACGGAAACGATAAAATTATTGAAGCGTAGAAACTTCATTCCATGAGATTTTCCAAGAAAACATAAAAGCAACGCTTTGGAACTACACACGGATATTCGCTACAAGGAAGTTTACAGGGGTGCATCTTTTAATAACTTGCCAAAGCAAAGCAAAGGTGTCAACAAATTATAGTTTTGGAAGAACTTAGTGGATCGAAATCACCACTCCAAAATATGACTGCATTTAACAATGGAGATCTGAAGTAGAGAGCCATTTAAAAAGCGTGGTGTGCATGTAAACAAACCAAGTACAAATCAATTTTTGATCTCCGAACCAAAGGAGCAGCTAATTTATGTCACAAAGAAAGTTTTCCAAATTGTGCAAGCTTCTTGGGTATTCCTTCCACAAAAGCTTCTGATTTTGAAATCTCAACTTCAATCATCGATAAATCAATCTCTACTTGAAAATCCGATGTGAGCAGCAGAAACATCAGAACGACAAACTTACGGAGGTCGTCGTCTGCTGCTCACCTCGGATTTTCAAATAATCGAAATTTATTTCAAATATGAAAGATTTTAAGGGAGTGTGGCCCAAAATTAACTAAAGGAAGCTTGCAAAATTTTTCACGTTCTTTTCAGTCTTTATTGCGTAATTTTGCAGCTTCTTTGGTTTAAGAATCGAAAGTTGTTTTTTGCTTGGTTTGTTTATATCGACACCACGCTCTCTAAAAGGCTCTCTACTTAAGATCTCTATTAAACAGCCGATTACGTCCCTTGAGTTTGGAGAGTCACGATACCATGAGGACAAACAATTTCTTCTCTCGATTTTCATCTTTTAATTTTGAATACGAAGGTTTTTCCTCTGAAAACAATTGTCCGTGGACGAGAACCACCGGAATGAAACAAATTAGGTCCGTCTTCAGTTGCATGTTTGATTTGACACAGTCCACTCGATGCTCTTATGACTAAATCTGGATCACAACTGACAAGAAACTTCTCAGAAGTCTAGATCCAAACTACACCCTAGAGAATGGGCAACTCTGCAGTTTTACGGTTCTTACTCGTCTAAGAAAGCTGCCAATCCAATCTCATACTCCAAGACATCATATAAAGCTATAAGCTGGGCGGAAGGGGTGGAGACTTGCTAAGCATTGGCCATGCATGGTAACCAATCGGTGCGAAAAGATATGCAATGCGTACAAACATGTTTAGTCTATGACGAATGCCTCGTAGGTAAGACTCACCGCTCATGAAGTTGTAGATGAGGGGGTTGGCAGCGCTGTTCGCGTAGCACAGCCAATGAGATACCAATGCTAGCGCCACCGTCAACTCGGTTTGGGGTATTCCCACAGTATACCTGTCACAGAAAGAAACAACAATTAATTAATACCCGCCATTCAAAGCAAGCAAAAAAAAAGAAAAAAAACAGGGGGCGGGGTTGGTTTTTTTATTCTCTCTGAATTTCTTTTAGTGTAATTCACCCAATAAGAAAGACGGTCCGTAAAATGTCCATTGGGAAGAAAACGAGATTCTTCCCAAATTTTTCATTGGAAAATTTCGACTAGAAAAGAGTGAAAAATTACTACAGGCTTCAAAAGATTTTTAGGGCAGTAGCGCTGCGGACAAAATTAGTAATTTATCAAATATTTTTTCTAATAAAAAATTGGTGTTTCAAATAAAATGTTTAATTAATGGACAGTTGTAGCTGATTTTAATAGTCACTCAGCTCGAGTGTCGCTAATTTTGATGCCACTATTTTTCGGTAACGTAACAGTTTAGGGTGCCAAAAACCAAGGCAAGAACTACCGTATGCGGCATGAAATTTTTATCTTGACAAAGAGAGGTTAACGTACCGGTAAGTTGGGTTACACCTACCTAGGTTCAGTAAGGTTAGGTTAGGTTCCGTATGCCTTTTTTGCAATCTATTAACTCGGATTTGCAACGAAAGGTTTGACTCTTACGGAACTAAATACAACCTCTAAAATAAACAAGGTCAGTTCTATTCGCACGCCTGAGAACCGAACGCACGGAAACCGACCTAATGCATTTTAACCGATATTTGCCCACTGGGCTGTTCTCGACCCATCAAAAATATCAACCTTTATGCAAAATTCTCCCAGAAATCACTAATTTTAAGTAAAGGTAACTCTAAACTAGCCTAAATAAAAGATTGGATCATTTCAAAAACACCATTTTGCAAAATTTTGACGCAAAACGTTTTGATTATTCCCTTAAATTAATTTTTTCAAACTTCCTCTGGGCACAAATCGATTAAATGGTAAGTGACTTGAATGCACGGAAACCAACATAATACATTTTAAATGCGACAGCGTGTTAATAAAAAATCATAATAAAAATCATTGACAAGCCTACCTGAGGATCCCAATGAGATGAACGGGAAGGTAACAAACGGCAAACATGGCCACAACGGCGACGAGCATCTTGGCTGCTTTCCTCCTGGCCCTCATCTGGGTCTCGGCGGCGACCCCCGCACCGGGTGCGCTGCCGGTCGTCAAGCCCCGCCGCACCCCGGAGCCTGGGGCGCGCACGGGCAAGGACCTTCGGCTCTGACTCCGGCTGGGGTCGTCGCCGTTGTCCCCTGACGAGCCCCCGCCGGGCAGGGCGGACGCCGGCCTCCACAGCACCCGCGCGATCTGCCAGTAGGCCAACGACATGAACGCCAGCGGCGCCGTGTACAGTAGGAGGGTCTTGAGCACCTGGAACGCCGTCTCAGGGCCCGCGCCCCAGTCGGCGGCGCACTGCGTCAACAGGTTCGAGTCCACGCGCAGGTCCTTTCGCTGCGCCCGGAGAACCGCCAGTTCAGGAAGATCTGCAACAGGTTCACACAATTCACTTAAACCTTGGAAGTTTTATCAATCCCTCGGTCATGTTTTCATCATTCAGTTTCATTGTAATCGCTTGTTAAGTCCAACCAACCCCTCCCTCCCCCAAGAAAACACAAACCGAAAAAACTGTATCTTTGATTCAAGCATAAGAGCTTTGGAGATATAAGTTTACCTATGCTTAAATTAAGTTTAATATGCTTGAATCATAACCCAACTGTACATTTGATTCCAGAGTGCGCATGCTAATAATATTATGTATGCTTGAATCAAACGTATACAGCAGGCTTGATTGAAGCATATTATACTTAATTTACGCATGCGGTAACTTTGATGCATATTCAAGGCTCTTATGCTTGAATCAAACGTGCAGTTTTTTCGGTGATGGTGGGAATTCCCGTTTTGAAGTAATTCTTGAATGGATTGAGAACACCCAAGTGGGATCAATAGTGTCAACAATGACATCTGTCGGGCGGATAAGCGAAAATATTGCGTCAAAGTAGCGATTCTTCAAGCTTTAACGTTTCAATTCATCTACGAATCATCTACGAAAACGTAGGCGTCTACGCTAATCTGGCGGGTGAGGGTCATCGATCAACTGAATACCCGCATTAAGATGTCCTCGCCCCCTCACTCAGGGTTGCGTGTGGCACTCGGTGATTCCCCACCAGTCCCCCGCCAGTTGGACTTCGAAAATTTTTCAGAGTGACTCAATAACAGCATTTCATTCGACTTATTTGTGCCAAAAATGATTTGCGCCCAAAAACGCTTAAAAATGACATTTTATAACCATAGTTGCAAATTGATTTTAATTTGAAAGATCAGCAAATCATTTCCACTAAAAAACGCCAAATATCATTATGAATAAAATTGGTTTACTGAATTTGGCATAGTTAGGTTTACAGATTTAATTGAAACACATACATTAGGT
>Ga0058701_10003065_pt1 | contig 13048 bp, 7 predicted proteins | sample AgamicOrMae_FD_97039 | JGI IMG/M metagenome (GOLD analysis project Ga0058701, IMG submission 97039) | Agave microbial communities from Guanajuato, Mexico - Or.Ma.e | ecosystem: Host-associated > Plants > Phyllosphere > Phylloplane/Leaf | place: Guanajuato, Mexico | collected 2012-06-04
GAAGTCATCCGTAATTACATCATCGAACATTTTTTCTGTATCTTCTCACCCCGTTCACTGCGCGTTACCAATTCGTCCTCAAGGTGTGACGTCATATAATAAAATGCCGGCGGAGGTGCACAACGAAAACGAGTACAGAATATCTTAATGCCTGTAACAAATTGTCTCGGGTGAGAAGGCTGCAAATCATTCGATATTTTAGGCCATCAAAGATGATATTTCACGCTGAAAGATGTGACTGTGATTTGCGTTACGCCTCAACGATCACAGGAGAAAGATTGTTGAATCGGGGTGTTGACACTTGGTTTCGATCGAAGCGTAATATTTTTTTCCGTGTCTTATTTTATTTTTGTGAGTCAGTTTAGTTGGTCGCCTCAGACTTGGGACCTAGATGTACCTTCGAACCAATCGTCACAAAATACAAGGGAATAGGATTTTGTTTGCGGGGGAACCCGAGAGTCGGTGGGGCATTTAAACTCTTGTGTAAAAAAATACGATTCGTTAAAGATTTTCCCATAAAACTTAGAGGTAAAATGAAATTGAACGCAAAAGTTGCACTTACTTCTCCGTATCAGAACTTTTATTAGTGCTTTGTGATAATGGGACTTTACGATATCATTAATCATGGTTTTACGAACTAATCGAGCCGTAAAATTTTCGGCGGTATTCGCTCTAGGCACCAAAAATTTAGATTTTGTGCCAAACGATAATCGATTGATTCGTAAAATGAAATTTTATGAAACCTACATTTATTTTTTGATGATTTGCGAAATAAAGTGCTGGTTGATTAAAATGAAAAAATAAATAAAAAATTAATAAAAATAAAAATAAATAAACGGGCCAAAAGGAAGTTTTGATATGCACAAATTCTTATATCTCAGAACTTGAACGATCCAATTACGTCATTAGATCGAAGCATTTCAATGCTGTGGAAAAATCGTTCAACTGTGATATCCGTGTTTGTGTTAAATACACCGTATCCTAGCCTGCTAATATTAATTTTCGACTTTTTCTTACAATTTCCTCAAGTGAGTAAACCTTCTCAAGTTTTCAGAATAAAGTTGTTTTCTAATATTTGTCTACAATGAAACTTGTGTTTAGAAAAAAAAAGAGGTAAAAGTAAAGACGTTTTTGAACCAAGGTCCCTCTGAACAGAAGTCCATAAGGAACATGGGGTAGCTCGTTAATTAAAAACCATCTGAACCAATTTAACTATTCAAAACTGCCTCTGGTCGAGGCATCGACTATCGTGATGGTCTGGTGATTGTACCTTTTGTAAAATAAGTACAAGTACTTAAAAACAGTTGCGATGTTCTGGCTTCCCTTGGTACATTCGATCATTGTCGATATTTCTTTATAATTAATATTTCTTGTTTCGAAAGGAAAATTCATCCGGTCTCTTAAATCACTTATTCTCGGATTCCCAAGTGACTGGCCCAACCGAATGGCAACTCCTCTAAAATTAGATAGCAGACACTGACCCGTGAGATGAATTTGTCTCATTTTGAAAATTTTCAGAGAAATCTCGAAACATGAAGAGAGCTCGTGACCCCATGCACCAAATCAACGATCCTTTAACACGTTTGAAATAAACGCTACTCGATTTAATTCAACTGTAAACAAACCTAAATCTTGGCAAAACGTGCTTAGGTACGGGTGGGGGAGTGAGAGAGGAGACTAGCGTGGCTATTTGAGTCGGCTCGCTAGGCCAGGACTCGACTCGACTCGGGTACCGCAAATAAAACTCGCCTAATGCGATAAGCGGAGATGTCGTTACTACCGATGTTTTCTTGGAATAGAATCCAATAAAAACCATTCCGTTTTAATTTTTTATGACTGCTTTAACTTTAAAATTCTAAAATTAATTAAATATTTTTGAGGAAAAAAAACTTGCCTAAGTTTGAACTAACGTTTTTGTGACAAGAAAAAAATAAATATTAAAAAACGGACCGGGGGGGAGGGGTACATATCGGACTGGAGACGCATGGCGGTAAAAGCTATTGATAATAATTTGAAATAACACACTTTATGGAGAACACCTTATTTATAAGGGCCCTACCTTTTTTTTCAATTCTTAAGCAAGATGTCCTTTAAGTGTTTATCGAATGTTCTCGATAATGACCTTATGCCATGTTAAGAGAGTTTCAAGGAATGATGTTGGTATACCACTTTGTGATATGGAAATTCAAACGCAACCCAAAACGTTATTTAAGGGGTGCTGGCATAACCATGTTCAGGGACGGGAATATCAGAATAAAATATTTACAGTCCCGAAGAAATGTCGTTGGTTTTTTATTCAGAGTCGCTCAAGGACGACTTATCGCCAGCCGTGGTTTTTCATTAATTGGTGATCGTAAATGTGTACAAATCTAGATTTGTAAACTTCAACCGGCACTAGAGTGTTTTTCCTCCTCCAGCCGTTACCAAGAATACCGGCATTGGGTAATATCTTTCAGAGGACTGTAGCTATTATTGTAGCGATGAAGGAACCCACGAATTTTCATAGTGACTGTCCGCAAGCCTATTTCGAACATTTTGCATTGTAAATATAGCGTTCTACCGTTTTTCAGGTTGAAATTTTTCGGTCAATGACCTTGTCGATACTCTTTCTCTCCTCCTGCCCCAACTCACGGTCGACCCTAGAGGGCCCCAAGACGACCTCTCCCGCGCTTTTCGGTGGAAAAGGATCGGTCAGAGCCCTTATATTGCGAGGTGCGACGTTTTGGGGAAGAGGGGGACCGACAAAGGCGGCCGGACAATGACGAAAGTTTTAGCAGGTCAGGCGCTCGTCCTCTCCTTTCTTCGTGACCCTAAAGGACGGGAAGTTTACTTTTATGAGTATACATATGCTTCTCCTTTTGTATCAATATTTATATAATAGGCTACATCAGATAATCCAAATTTTATTGTCCTTTTTTGTGACGCTGACACTGATAAAAACGGAAGGGATTCGGCAAATCTTGAGGTAGTAGGAACGACTCAGGTCATTTGAACAGAAATTACCAACCCCAGTCTAAAAACCTTCCCTCCTACATCAAGACTAATCATGTATTGTTTTTAAAGGGGTCACCGCACTAAGTTCTGAACAAAATGAATTTGAAATAGAGGAAAAATAAATGGGCTTTTCGGGAGAACGCTTAATATAAATGTTTTTTGTTTTGTTTTCTCTCTCTCTTGAGTTGGATTTCATGGAGATACTTCCAATACTATTTTTTAAAAAATAAATAACATTATTACATTTTTTTTCATTAGATTCATCCAAAAACTAGATTTAGGCAAACCTTGTCTGTACAAAAGAATGCAAATAAAGAAAATAGGGGGTCTCCGTGGAAATAACAGAAAAAATACATCTTAATGCTCAAGATTTTGCTCATTTTTTGTCAAATTTGCGTTTGCCTGATTGTGGAGCTGTCGAACTTAAAAAATCTTTGCAATGGTATTTCCAAGGCAACTACAGTAAAATATAAACGTTCTTAAACGCACTCAAAAAATTGTGCGGGTTTTAGAACTTAAGGTTACACGCGCTTAGCCTCGCGTGACTTGAATGGTGCATTACGGGATTATAAATAGAAGTGGCAATGAAGACTTCTTATCCAACTGACTAAGCTTTTTTTTTCGAGATTTCCCGACTTTTCCGCGCAAAGAGCGACAAAAATGTCCACTACGCATATTTAATTATTTTACTTGGGATCAGACATTTTTTTATCTTCCCGCGGTGTTTACTTTTCCTTCGGATTGAGGAGTAGGTGAATCCCAGGTGTCGTTAGTCAGCTTTTGTCTTCCTCGGCGCCATGACGATAGTGGTTAACATCCCACAGGTGGGTTGAGCTTTCCTCAACATCAAAAACTTTTCAGGTTATTTACCCGCTTCATTACAAAAAACCGCGACATGACGAGCTGTTTCGAAAGGCAAGCTGGTGTGCCTCAAGCATATCCGCACGCTCATGGCCTTTTAGTTCCGGTATAATGCGATTGAAGAGGTTTTTTCCATTTACTGGTGCGGAATAATGGTTCACCGGTTGATCACAGCCAAAATTTGAAACAAAATTTAGCTCATGTAAAAGAATGTAATCTTTCAAGAACACTTTGAAAACGTATTTTACGAACGAAGAAACCGTTTAAGATTGTAGGAGTTTGATTGGAATCCCGCATTTCGTACGGTATTAGATAAAAATCACATAAATGAGTTCTTATCCCGCTGTTCAGAGAAAGCATTTTGTCTGGGATTCTTAGAATGCGGTCGGAAGGGCAAATATGTCTTAACCCTTGTAAAATAGAGTTTTTAGATAGCTCTTTAGAAAGTGCAGTTCTTCTCGTGGAATGAACGTAGGCGCATTTGTTTTGTGGTGGACAAAAGTATGTAAGATCGTGCAAGTTCGTGCCAGGGAAGGGTTGTCCATAAGCGCACCGTCGCGGACGCTGATGAGACGGGTATAAGATGAGATGGTGACAGCGAGGGCCGTGGAAGTAGCAACATCCGTTCGCTCGTACGATGTGTTAAGAGAAGACGTTTATGTTGACAGGCCTGCATGGGTCGGAAAGTGGTTCCCGCCGCGGCGCGGCCCGCGGAGCGGAGGATGTCGACAGGCAGCGGGGCCGATGGCGGAGGCGGCGGCGGCGAGGCCGGGGGCGCCATCACGCTGCGGAAGGAGCTGGGGCTCTGGGACGGCGTCGCCATCATCATCGGGGTCATCATCGGCGCCGGCATCTTCGTGTCCCCGAAGGGCGTGCTGGTGAGCTCCGGCTCGACCGGGCTGGCCGTCGTCGTGTGGGTCCTGTCAGGTCTGCTGTCGTTGAACGGGGCGTTGTGCTACGCGGAGTTGGGCACGATGATCCCCAAGTCGGGCGGGGACTACGCGTACATCGGCGAGGCTTTCGGCCCCGTTCCAGCGTTCCTGTACTTGTGGGTGGCGTTGTTCGTGATCGTTCCCACGGGCAACGCCATCACGGCACTGACCTTCGCGCAGTACATCCTGCAGCCGATGTGGCCGACGTGCCAGCCGCCCGATGAGGCGGTGCGCCTGCTGGCCGCGGCTGTCACTTGCATTCTAACTGCTGTCAACTGTTATAATGTGCGCTGGGCCACGAGGGTCCAGGACATCTTCACCGGCACCAAGTTGTTGGCTCTCCTTGTGATTATCGTTGCCGGAGCGTACGTTCTGGGCGCAGGCAAAGTGACGCACACGGGCATCTCCATGGAGGGCACCTCCACCTCGCCAGGCTACATAGCCCTCTCGTTTTACTCGGGACTGTTTTCCTACGCCGGCTGGTGCGTACCTCCCCTGCCCCTGCCCGATAACAAGCGCTTTGCTCGCCAACAGCCCAAAAATCTAAACCTTGTGCTCTCTTTTCAGGAATTACCTAAATTTTGTGACGGAGGAGCTTAAGGAGCCTTACAAGTAAGTATCTCGGATTAGAAAGGCATTTAAACAAGCGCGAAGAACCGCCGTACTTACAAGTGTCTTTGGATAACCTTCTTTCATAATCATTCTCTGTAATCTGACCTACTGACTTTGTGCAATCTCACCTTGCGGCGTTTTCCGAGCAGCCATTAGTTTAAAATTTAGTATTTGTTAGCTCATTATTGTTCGTAATTTATTATTTCTTACTTAAAAAGAAGGCGTTAAAAAGGCGTCTTAGCGCCTGGATAGCAGTGATGGTCCATTTTGTAATAGTCTGTATTTTTTACAGGAATCTACCCAGAGCTATCTGTATATCTCTGCCAGTTGTTACTCTTATCTACGTTTTGGCCAACATAGCTTATTTCGTTGTTCTCACAAAAGAAGAGATGCTGTCGTCCAGTGCAGTTGCAGTGGTAAGTTTTTGATTGATGGAAATCTGGTCTTGGAATAATGAACAGATTAGCGTCGGGCCCTTTTTGCTCAGCTACTGTATAACGTGGTAAACGCGAAAACAGAAGTCGTGCAAATGCCATTAACCCCTTCTGATTAATTAAATAGTTGACGGTTAGAGTCTCTCTCAGGTGCAATTATTGGAAACAAGTCCTAGGTGCTTTTCGAAACAAACTTCAACCATACTGTGTGCCGTCTCTTTTGAGCTTGAAGCTGCGATGGGGCGCAGCAACTGGGACGGCCATCTCTGTTTGTGGTTAACGAATCAGTGATACACCGTGAAGTTGATTCAATTAGACCTGATTGATGACCTAAGATACGCATTTGGGTCGATTTCACTTCCTCACTAGGATGTGCAGCATTAACTTTACGGTCCACGGCAGGATTGACCTAACTCTAACCGTGATAGCAGTCAGAGAGGGTCGCACGCTATTTTAATACGTGACGTTCATTGATAAAACTCGCCTTGGGTAGTCCTGCATAGTTTTGGCTGTAATAGTAAATATCAACGCGCATTTAATTTTCAATATTAATTTTATGCTTGCCATAAGAATAATTGTTTAGCCCATTTGTTTGATGCGGGCTGGTGCCCTAGCTTAATTTGTGTGTTTTAGTTACAGGTAGTAATAATTCGAGAGAGAGAGATGGTGATCGATTGTTTGTTGTTTCAGACTTTCGGCGACCACTTGCTAGGCGCCATGTCGTGGACAATGCCGTTCTTTGTGGCGTGTTCAACATTCGGGGCGCTGAACGGCGCCATCTTTGCGTCGTCGCGGCTGTTCTTCGTCGGGGCCCGACAAGGCCATTTGCCCGCAGCGATTGCTCTCATCAACGTCAAACGCCTCACACCTGTGCCTTCTCTAGTTTTTCTGGTAACACACTCTCCTATAGTCTACAATTTAAGCAAATTTAAGCTTTTCGAGTCGAGTGCTGCGTCCCCGATTTCGGACCTTAGCAAATAGGACCGGTGTTCACATCCGCTCGTCCTTAACGGTTTAATCATGGAGAAAAACAGAATTCTTTTATACTCCATGGCTTAATTTTCTTCGGAGGAGATCGACTTTATTGAGACGATCAAATGCCGGCCTTTCCGAGACCTTTTTTGGTATATACAGTATAAAAACCACATGAGTAACCGAAGAAAAAACTGCACGGACTGATTCTGCTCAAAATCATCCAATTCATTGAATCAACTTAGCGAATGGCGTGTGGGAGCTTTCTACATCGAAATATGGTTTGCGTTCAAAATCAATGGAGCTAGAGTGCGTCGTCGAGAATATTTGTTCCCAGTGGTTCCGACATGCGTTGAATTCACCGAAATGGTGATAAAATGAGTCCTCCTTTTGATGCGAAAAACCAGCCCCGTGTTTTGATTTTTCTGTATTTTGCAGTGCATCATCACGTTGGTGCTACTTCTAATCAAGGATGTGTACATGTTGATAAACTATGTAAGTTTTGTCGAGTCGCTCTTCACCCTCATATCCGTGTCCGGCCTTCTGTGGATGCGTTACTCCAAGCCAGACATGCACCGTCCGATTAAGGTCAGTTTTACCAACTTAACTGCCCTTGCGCCCTCTTGCCCTTGCCCAACGCCTTTTCCCTTAAAGCGAGGAAAGACCAAGATAGTGTGGTAAATTACAGTTAGTTTCCAGATCGAGGTGAAAGCACCATGCCGCACGTGATGCGGGGTTTTCTGACCCATTCATCTCCGTAGATAACGCGTTGTTTTGCATGGCGTGAACGCTACTGAGGTATATTTCTTCAACAGTTTGATGCAAGTTATCCAACTTAAAATAGCGGGTGTTTGTTAAGCCGGTTTCGTCGATGACAAAAGTCGCGAGTTAGATGGACGTTGATACGCGCTTGTATCGCCGGGTACCTATGTTTGGGCGCATTACTACTTTCTCTAACGCGTTGAGGTTAGGAGAAAGAGTTTATTTTGTTACACTATGTTATGAAGTTCTAACAAGCTATCCTGGAGAGACAGACACTCGCGCATGGGCAACCGGCGACGCGCGCCTCATCATATTGATGTTAAAGCCACGTGCCTCTAAATTTCCTTATTCGGAACACCTTTTAGTTAGCTAGCCTCCCTACCTGCTGGTTTCAGTCCTGCCTGCAAAATATCACTCGACATTTAAAATTTAGATTTTTAAAGAAACAATTTTTCCCTTCAGGCAGCAGAAGAGGCGTTATTTGAACTGTTGAAATGAATATAACACTCAAATTTTGTGTTTTTTTCAGGTGCCGATTATACTGCCAATCGTATTTTTCATAATCTGCACGTTCCTGGTAACATTACCGTTCTATGTGACACCGTGGGAAGTTGGAATAGGCTTAGCTATCATTGTGGCCGGGCTACCGGTTTATGCAGTCTTCATTGCCTGGAAAAATAGACCCAACTGGTTAAACGAAATATCATGTAAGTATTGGAGTGCCCGCTGAAATGGCGATGAAGGGGTAGCTGTCATAAGCGCCAAAAACCACAAGCGCCAACGCCGCAAGCGCCAATCCGTAACCGCCAAACGAGAGAAGTCGCAAACGGCAAAGGTCTTAACCGCAATACTAACCTAACTTAGCCTAACCTAACTTAACCTAACTTGACTCAACCTGACCTATACGAACTTTGGCGTTTGCGACTTTTCTCGTTTGGCGGTTACGGACTGGCGCTTGCGGCGTTGGCGCTTGTGGTTTTTGGCGCTATCGAATGCCCCCCGCGATGAAGTACTTTGTTGGTTGCATTTTGTCGAGTTTGTTGGGGTGGTTGTCGAGCGATCTAAACCCCTATATACATGCGAGGCTATCTCTTTTAGTTAGGGGGTCAAAAATAACAAAATCACAAAATGCCGCCACACTTTGTCCGGATATCGCCGTACTATGGTTACATTCCGGTATTTCAGTTAAATTTTCCGAGTTAAAAAAATCCGGTACCAATTTGAGTTTGTATGTGTCTTTCTCTATATGTTTTGAACATGTTCAATGAATTAGTACGCATTCAGCTGACAACAGAAGTTATAATTAACGGGAAGGTTTTAATGAAATGTCCTTCGGAGCCCAAGTGGGCACCGAACGCTGGAATATTCTCACGATATACAAACATTGAAAAATTCAATTCTAAGGTTAAGAATTTTTTTGCAGACAAATTTAACGTGACGTGTGCAAGGATGTTCATGTGCGTGGTTGAAGAGGAGGATCTTCGGTGATGGTTTTCATTTCCAAGGGTTTCCCTGAAAAGACTCACCCGTCACTGTCGAGGATTACCTTTGTGTTTGAAGTACCTCTTCTGGGCAGTTTTCCGTTCCTTCCAAGGAATATTCGCCAACGAACATGGAAGACTCAAAATACAGAGCAAATTCTGTGTTTTGTTAGTGAGTGAGTATGTTTGAAGTGCGCGAGTGAAGAATGCATCTTTGGGGCTCACAAAAAGACACTTCGAACTGGATTATTTCTCCGCTAACTTTATTTATTCTTGCACGCGGAAATGTGGTATCCGAAACTGTGATCTTGCACCGTTTTATATCTCCTCCGAAAGTTCGCTGCTATTTATTAATGTAATTCATGATGAAGGGACTACCGCACATCATGATACGTCGCGACGGTCGTAGTCGTAGATAACAGACACCGCGACGGACTAGGATTTCTCTTGTATAGCTCTCCAATTTTAAGTACTTATAGATTTTTAAGTATTTCATACGACATGCCAATCATACACGACCGATTCATGTTTAATCACGAATATATACTCCGTGGAGCTACAAAGCAAAACGGTAAAAAAAGTTAGGACTTCATCTCGAGTTCAGTTTGGTCGTATTAGACACCAAACTTTCGCCGTATACTACTTTGACGTTGTTAAAATGTTTCAGAAAGCAGTCAATTTTACAAAAGCTTGAAACGCGATTTCAAAACCCTTATTTCAATACCTGCCGTATTCTGAGAAATTCTTACATGGAAATAAATAGTCTCTTATAAGAGGAGACTGGCACTAAAATTGAAGCGATTTGACTTTGGAACGCAGTGGTGGAATGCCACGAAATGATGAGTGATCGATTCCCTGCTTTAAGTATTTGCATCCGGGATGACCCGAAAATACCCGGTTTATATTGGGGATTCGCCACTCTCAACCCCAAAAAATTAGAGAGCATTCTTTGGATCAATGGGGGGTATATTTTGAGATACCGTTAAATTGAAATGATTTACACAACTATACAACTTTGGATGCGCAGTTTTGAGTCACGTTGAGTATTGTTTGTTTTGAATCATTTTCTTTTCAGTTAATTTTAAAAACAGGAAATTACTCAAGTGTCTGAATTTTGCCAACAGTATTGGCGAAATACCGTGGCTTTGAACGGACCTTGTAATATGTACCAAGGGAACTCATATGAACCTCAGTTCGTGTTGTGTCTTGATTCAAAATCCTCGATGCTATATCGTGACGACAAAGGCACAATTAGACAAACATGAACGATTTTAAATTTAAGAATCGCTTTCAGTCATTTTGTGGATGCCTTGAATATAATTATATGAGTTTATTGCCTATGAACGAGAACTTGCCCTCTGTTGGGCGTGTATTTTCGTATAGTGAGCTTGCGACGTTGCCTAAGCAAGGTAGCGTCAATCTAGCTCAAAAGAGATATGTAAGCTAGTCTAGGTGGCAAAGACGACTTTGATGCAGACAGGTTGTGAAAACAGTGTTATTTCCGATAGTGGGCTAAAACAAGCTTGATTACTCAGCGACTTGGTTATAACGTGAACTAGTTTATGCTTCGCCAGGTTAAAGTGGACTTTTACAAGTAAAATAAACATCTTTGATCGCTGGCAAAAATGTAGGCGTGAACTCTGTTGGGGGCCAATTTCATTATTCGACAACTTAGTGCGTCTACACGACGTAAGTAATGTCTAGTAAGAGATGCTGCTCCGTACGACACATCTGCCAGTTCCAACACCGGCACAGGTATTATTCATCTCAATGTAGAGTGCACGCACTTGTGCGCTGTTCTGTGATAAAATGAGTTGAAAGTGTGTTTCCCTCTTGATACAAGTGCCGCAGGCTGAACCGCAGCGTCAATTTTCTCATTCCATACGTCCTTGATTTTATTGCGAAATTCGTATTACTTGATTCGGGGCAATTTTTAGATTATGAGCTTTTTCTGCTACTTCCAGAAGGTATGGAAAGCTAAATGTAAGGCTATTTGTAATTTTTCATTAAACAACATGTTTTTTCTCCTATTGTTTGTGTGCAGCAAGAAAAATGACCTAAGTCCCTCCTATATGAAATTTATGAATGATAACCCTCGGCAACTTCCGTGGAGACACTAACTGCTCCTTCCCCTAACAAGACAGAGCCATAATTGCTCAGCCATTTACCGGAAGCCTCGAGGAAAATGGCCGCTGCCATGACGCTCAGCTTGGCCGCGCCGCATCGCGGAGGCGCGCCAGCAAAACTCAAAGCACAACTAAAATTGTCACGGTGTAATTAATTTTGAAATATATGAATCACAGCGTTGCCGGGATCGCACAGTTGACATGGCCAGTTGGGACGCCACAGCACCGTACCAGTAGTCTATTAGGCTAAAAATTTGCGAGTTTTAGTAGGTTTTAAGCCTTTTTCAAGAGGCTATCTCCAGTTCTTAGATATTTTTTTTTTCAATCCACTCGTTCGTGTTTTTTCAGGATCAGTCTCGAAGTCAGGACAATATTTGTATTGATGAGGTTCGGGTGTGTAGGTGCTGTAAACTGGATGGGTGCTGTTAGAAAACTGTTTTGATGGGATAATTTTTTTTTTTTATTTCGATTCGCATAATCTTTTATTCGCAGTCATGTATGTTACATAGGATAGCTCACCCGGTTGAATTGTTAATCAGTACTTGTTTGTGTCAAACCGTGATGCAAGAAATAGACCAGCAGATAGGTACCATACCGTACCTGTGTAATTTCAGGTAAGGTCCATTGATTACGTAACGCCCGGAGGTAGCGACCTTGGTAAGTACCGCAGTTTGTTTGTGATACCGGCAACAAAAACAAAAGGAAAATGAGTATTTACCTTCTTTAAGCTCAAGGAAACAATTCGTCTTGATTTTAACGTCAAAGTTAACAATTATAATTACAAAGTTTCGCGGAAAAGTGAAGAACAGGTTCTTTGAAAGAGATCTGGAGCTGTGAAGTAAAGTTTCTCCTAATAATAAAAAATGGCACTGCTTCGAGTCGAGCAATCGCCATTTGTTTTGCTGATTACGGCTAAGGTAATTTATATCATACTGCGAACTGTGCGGTGCTAAAACAATTTGAAGGAACAGAAGCTGAAAGTTTTCTAAAGCAACTGCTTACAAGCTTAAAGCAAGTTTCGCACTGTGAATGTGGTGGGTGCTCTCTAGTGTACTTCTAGGTTATGATACGGTAAAACAGCTCTCGGGAAATCGATTCCCAGGCTTGGACTGAGTGTCCTCAAAAACTGTTTCCGGATTATGCCACGAAGAAGAAGGACGTCCGCCAAATGGACAACATTCCTCAGCATCACAAAGATGTTTTTCCTTGCAAGCTACCCTTTGCTAGTGTGGACCTTTGCTTCTTGCAGAGGACATCGTCATGGGGTCTTTAACCTCATAGCCGAGCCATGCTAGCTAGATGAGTCTCGTGACTCGATCGTAGCTCTCCTAGAACTTCATCTTTCTTTAAAGATTTTCGTCGAACATACATGCTGATTTACGTGGGGTCTGGTACGTTGCGGTGTTGGTGTTAACTACAGCTTGCTCGTAACCCGAGCGCAAGCACTGAGTCATTGGCGCGAGTTTGAAGCTGCTCATTGCACTGCCCGAGGACTCCGCGTTACTTGGTCAGTAAGGCCCCTGATGAGACGCGATGGCCCCGAAGCCTTATGCAGAGGGCGACACCCACCGACCAAGGCTCGGGCGTCCCGAAGCTGCACTTGACTTGAATAGAATTTGCTGGAAATGGCATCCTTTTGGGGCGCCTGTTATCCACTCGAGCTCCTGCAGGTCGGTCGCAACTCTGAAGGAAAAGGCTGACGTGAGACTGGACGCAAGTATCTTTAGGGTCCCTTTTGAGTTTCGTTTTGGTAAACTGAGTTTCAAGAAGTACATTTTTGCTATATTAAGAATAATTTGCAGTTAGGAGACACTCCCCTGGTTTACCTTTCTTTTTTTTTTTTTTTTTTTTGGTGTTCAGGTTTTTTTTTTATC
>Ga0058701_10003066_pt1 | contig 13042 bp, 9 predicted proteins | sample AgamicOrMae_FD_97039 | JGI IMG/M metagenome (GOLD analysis project Ga0058701, IMG submission 97039) | Agave microbial communities from Guanajuato, Mexico - Or.Ma.e | ecosystem: Host-associated > Plants > Phyllosphere > Phylloplane/Leaf | place: Guanajuato, Mexico | collected 2012-06-04
ATGTATGTATATAGGGTTCAAAGCACGTTAATTTATTTCCTGTTTCTGTCAGATACAAACTCACAAAGTAAGAGTATGTACGAAACGTATACAAAGGACCTTACGATCTCTACTATCATTCCAATCACAACAAAACTGAACTCCTTAAACAAAAGAGAACAAAGTTATCGACAGCATGTACAGCGCACACAGTAACGTCGTTCGTTTCATTAAAGCTCTATCATTCGAGACAGGAAACACAAAAGAAAACGTCATATAAATTATATTTTTCAGTCTATATTTATAACACATATAACAACATCTTCTAGGCTCACCATAAACAATGAACTTCCCAAAACCTTCAACTTGAATATAATAAAAGAAAGACAATATAGAGGGGAAAATAACTGGAAAAACGACAAACTCAAATTCTTTCTTTCAGTGGTTTGTAATGGCGCGTTGAGATATGCCTAACCAGATCTGCTCTTCGTTTAGACCGATGATGACAATGCGGACACTGAAACTGGGGTTCTTTGCCACATTCTAGTTTACGGTGTTGGTACAAATTCGCCTTCCATTTGAAAACCTTGCCACAGTCCACGCAAGGAAACACCCCGGGGGTCTTTTCCTTTCCTCGCGCGCTCGGCTTCACGGCGGGTAAGCCCAGTGCGACCGCGATCATCGCTGAGGTCGAATCCTCTTCGGTTGGCGGAGAGCCCAGAGGCTTTGCGCTTCTCCGAGGTCGGCCCCAGCTTTCCGCGGACTTCGCCAGTCGACCAGCTCTCAGCAAGAGATGAACATCAGGGTTCCTTTCCTTGAACGCAGCAGCCGCTTCAAATGAGTTTCCCACCGAGGGTTTGACGTCCGACGTGTCCAAGTAAGTCTGGGATCGCAAACCGACTACGTCTGACCCTGATGAAAATGAAAGTGAAATTGAGGTTCGCGTTGATGACCGAGTGTTGGTTGGATGGACAAGAATATACCTGATGTTGACGGGCGTGGTCTGCTCAAGTTTGCTTGGCTGGGTGCTCCTCGACACCACAGCCCGTGCATCCCCAGCTCCGCCTCACTGGAGTACTCGGTCTCACATCTATCGCAGAAATGAGACCTCCGTTGTCTCGAAGGCCGTTGTCTACGATCGTGGTCGAAGTAAGGAGAATCAGGGTCGGTAGAGAAACCTGCAAACATCAGTTCAGTTCGCTTATCTGCTATAGAACCGGGTCGCACTTCCGCGACGTCACTCCAGCCTGCATCGATTCAGCATGGAGAGGAAACGGCGCAAATTAAGTCAGCCGATGATTTTACAGACGTCTTTATTACACCAAAGCAAATACTACTTACACAAACTACGCACACATTTCAAACACGAGATTGAACACTTACAAAAAGCTTTGAAGGTACACACAAAAAATGGCAAACGCAAAATGACCAGACGACTGACCACGTCAAGAAACTACCACATCAAACTAAGGTCTAAGTATAAAGTTCATCCGCCGGCTGGAGCTAATGGTCAGCCGAGCCATAGAGGACTTAGATACATAGAGATACATTTCACCAAATGTAAGAGTTACCGGGCGACAATCGTCTTAATTCGCTTCGCGGTGTTGCATACACATGGAACAGGATTATTGTCCAGTCCACAACGCGGTTCAACTAAGAATACTTCGAAAACTTGGCAAAATCGCTACTTTTTCTCTTCATGAAAATTTGATGGCATCTCTTCATGTGTTTCTGCATTTCTTCTCTCGTTTTGGATTTGTAGATGCATTGCGCACATTGGAATTGAGTGGGCACCCCACGGCACCACAGCGCGTGTACCTCGAGGTCTGACTTGGTCGAGTACTCTGTCTCACATTTGTTGCAGAAGTAGGACTTCCTTCGTCTTATGGGCCGTTCTCTCCGAACGTTCGCGAAGAAAGGAGCGCCAGAGCCGAAGGAAAAACCTGAAAAAAATTACTTAAGTTCGCTTATGGCCGCCGAAAAAAAGTACCTCACAACTTACGTAACGCCGGTTTACTCATTGTCAGTATGGAAAGGAGGCGATGCAAAATTAGTCAAATTATCACAAACACAATTTATTAATCACACGAGATCAGACATAAATCTTACAAACTTTGTACTAGAGAAAAGTCTGCATGGCTGTCGCATAATTATACAAGTCATGTAAACTGAACGCGTCTGATAACTAATTACGGTTAACGGGTAGTACAATGATATCGTGATTTCTTCGCCTCACAGATGGATGGCGTCTCCGTATGTGTTTCTTCATATCCCCTCTAAGCTTAGACCTGTAGACGCAATGAGGGCACTGGAACTGGGGCTCTTTCCCGCATTCGAATTTGCGATGTTGATAGAAACTGGATTTCCATTTGAAGACTTTTTCGCAGTGGGTGCATGGAAAGCCATGCTGAACAGACTTCTGCCGCCAGTTTGTGACCGTGGGAGTCCATACCGGTTGCGTGGGCATCGGGTTATGCGCCGGTTCGATGAAAACTGCTCCTAGAGAAACAAGAAAAAATCAACAAATGAGCTGAGCAATCTTCTATGAAAAACAGAAAACACGACACTCAATCGCTGTTCAGATACGTTACATTCAGCCTCGCTGGCGCATCCAGTAGAAATCAAACATTTTGACACGAACTGAAAAACTTTTGATCCTATGAATGGAACCGCTGAGATAGGCATCTTTCGAGCGTCTGCAGCATCTTAACGATACATGAAAATTGAGGAATAAAAAGAAATTTCGCGTAAACATTGTCAAAAATATGCCTTTATTTTAGATTATCACCTCCCGTGAACATTCTTTAAATGGCGCTTTAGGTGACTATTGTATTTGAAACGAGTCGAGCAAAGATTGCATTGCTTTTGAGGTGCCTTATTGCCGCAATCCACACGAATGTGCCTTGCAACACTCCGTTGGTAATCGTAACGTTTCCCGCAAAATGGACAGGGAAACATTTTGGAAGAGTGAGCTTCGTCGCGATTTCCGGCGCATTCGCCGAACAAGAGATTCAGCTCTGCTTCTTCGTCCTGGGACTCGAAGGGTGTTCCACTCGCCCAAGAGCCTGGAAATCACCAACAGATTAGGAATCTACACGAACACCGCACTATAACCTCACTCAAAACTACCTACAGATCAAGTCAATAAGACAAAAAACAAAAGAAAGCGAGAATTCGTGCGTGTTTTCAGTTCAGAAAGTACAACACTGCCTAGTTTGTCGTTGTCGAATTAGAAAGGATGGGGAAAGATGCCTGAAGAAAATTCCTGGAAAACGGAGACACGCCTAATTCTTCTCATACTCGGGTGGGTGAAACCTTCGAGTTGGAGATCATAAGTTTTGCACACAGAGTTTTGTCACCACATAAAATAAATCTTTAATATGAAAATATGAACAGTTAATGTATGCATTATTACACGACAATATCTATCAACTCCCATGCACATGTTTAAGGTGGCGGAATAGATGGCTTTTGTACATGAATCTCTGTGAGCAGGATACACATTTCCACTGCGGTTCTTTGCCGCATTCCACTCTCATATGGCGCGACAAGTTGCCTTTGTAGTTGTACCGCTTTCCGCAGCCAGGGCACTGAAACTGCATTTGCTGCGATTCGTTGTTGTTCGCAGATGACCAGCAGTCGTCGACGATTTGGACGTCATCGCCGAGGTCTTCGCCGTACACTTCGTCTACTTCAGGACCAAGCCACACATTTCCTGCAAAAACGCGTGGCCTCGTTAAAGCAACAGCGGAGCGAGGCAAAATACACACGTGTGGGATCAGAAATGGCGCGAAAGAAGGGGAGGAGAACAAGCCTAAGAGGTGGGGAAACGACGGCTCCACAAAAGCGGTGTCCCAAAGAACGACAATCAGAAAGAATCGACATGTAGGAAGCACTAACAACTATATATTTATGAAAAACAACAAATAAACCGCCACAACCCGTACATAAACACGTACAAAATCATGATAAATAAAAACATAATAACAATCAGTGCCGGCGTGTCAGATTTGCGGCTTGCAATGGCGTGCAGCCGTGGATTGCCACCATGTGCCTTCGCCTGTGGCACATATACTTAAATCGATAATTGCAAATGGGGCACGGAAACTGAGGTTCTTTTCCTCCACACTCCAGTCGAATATGCCTCAGGAGAGTTTTCTTCCACATGTAGGCTTTCCCGCAGTCGTTGCACTTAAAACTATGGGTCTTGGATCGCTGCACATGCTTTGGGAACTCAAGCGCGCGAATAAACTTGCTCGTCTCCGGAGGAGCTGGCCATGGTCCAAAATCTGAACCAACGATGAGTTCTGCGAAAAACATGAAACAGATTGGTTAAAAACGAAGATATGACCACTGTTAAGCAATTTTACCTCAACTATTTTGGAGTACTGCCTGTAAGAGACGCTGACGAAAATTTTAAGGATCTCCAACAGGTGATCCTGGTCACTGTACAATTGATTCGAAAGGTGAAATGTTCCACTTTAGATCCATCCTTCGTCGCAAAGCCGAGTGACAGCTTCCATAACTGATTGTGTGGGATACATTGTGAGGAATACGCGAAAAAAATATTGGCACTGTATTTATTATAAAAATATCAACATCGTAATTATTTATGACAACATTCCTTTTGGTAAACCTTTGATACAGTCTCAGAAAATGAAAAACTAAATAAACTGGCTGATCACACTTAATAGGAATTCCCCTTCATTGAAACTTAACATGATACACTGAACTAAATGCACAGCACGACTAAAAAAATCTTTGAAGAGAGGAACAGAACCTTGAAATGAAACAAAGTGACTAGGTATTCGTAACCATACTCCGACGTACATTTCAAGAGCACAAAGTTTTCATACAGAGCTCCCCTTCGGAACAATGCGATGAAATATCACTACAAAACAAAAGGGACAGTACGAAGACTACGGTCAAGTCAAATCAACGTGCGTTAATTGACAACTGAAAGCAGGAAAGCGAAGAGGCGCATAGGGAGATCCGCGGTTTGGTTACAACAATCCGAACTTTTCAGCTCATGATCTTATGTCTACAGCGAATATGACGGGTAAGATCACGTAGTCGTTTGGTCCTCCGGTCACAGTAGGGACATTGGAAACTCGGCTGTTGTCCACACTCGTCGCGTTGGTGCGACCGCAAGTTCCACTTCCACCTGTAAACTCTACCACATCTCTCGCAAGGAAAATAGCCTGCAGTACGTTTTCGGCTGGCGTCGTAAGGACCGTCTTCAGGGCCTGTCACATAGTAAAACACGCACTCATTTTAGCTGGGGAATTCCGGAACCGCGCAAGAGGTTAAGTTGAAGGGACCGAATAACAAGCCAACGCAGCAGAGGAAGGAAGTTGATCGAAGTTCCGGCGCTAGTTATGAACGGGTGCGGGAACTTTCGAAAGATAACATGAGATTTAAATACGCTTTTAACTGCTGAACTTCTTTATTTTTCAACAATCTAAAATTGCCGCAAGTGCTTGCAGAAAAAAATAAACATTGCTTTTGATTGAGACGAAGTTAAATCTGACAGAACCATTCTAGATTCCGAAATTTCAGGGAATATAGAACTATTCTTTTTACTTAAGCCTTGAAAGTGTCTAACCATAAAAAGGGTGTTGCAAATAAAATCCGTTTGTGTACAAAGAAATAACAAGTTTCATTTTAACAATGAATATCGACCTTCCCAAGGTTTACGGACATATTTCGATTAGCGTCGTTAACGCGCACAATTTTTTATTTGAGAGGTGGGATATCGATAAGGGAGGACAAGATGTACATAAGTCCAGTGATATCGTAAACTAACATCTGCGTAGCAAGGCGATCGCATTCGCAAACATTCATGTTGCAATTGCGTATAATGTTGTATGAACACTTCTTGTAAAAGTCTTTTCATATCATCAACAACTTTAGGACCATCTGTAAAAATCTCGTAAAAGGCATAAATCAAAGATAACATCGAGGCTGAACAATTAACTACAACAGCATCAACACAAGTCAAATATTCGATAAAGTAATTATTCTATCAACGAGTGGGAACGCTCACAAACAGGTCTCGTTTTATCCCAAAAATATAAGGACTATCGAGCCAATTCTAATCGACCTAAAATATCCACATGGTTTATCATAAGTCTATTAACGATCATAAAAACCTCCGCAGTGGAGAATCAGTCTGAATTACGTTTTTTTCTTCCTTGCGACTAAAACCCGTTTGTTATGTTTCCGTTGAAAATGCAAAGGCAGATTTCTGGCTCTTTTGGTCCTGTAATCACATAAGCTGCAAGCAAATCTCGGAATTTGGCCACAGTCTTCTCGCAAATGCGCAGTCAAATGGAATTTCCATTTGAAGGTATGTTTACAGATTGGGCATGGGTAGCAACCGGGAACTGTGCTAGGTACGTCGTTCAGGCTAGCTATCACTTCCTCCATATCTGAAAATGAGAGACAGTGTAATTAGACAAAGTTTCACGTTCAAACCGACTGTTATACTTGACCTTGTAAGCCCTACTGTAGTTGGATCTTAAGATGGTGGTCGCATAAAGTAGACATATGTATCAGTAAGAACATTGAACTCCAAAAGATATCAGAATGTTCGACAGAACGCTCTAAACAACGGAAGAGGGGAGAGACAGTCCGACCGACATATTCACGAATGCTTTCTGGAGATATGGTTAACAACAGAACTTTTGTGCTTGAATAACTTATCACAAAAGGGGCACAGTAAGTTGGCCACTTTTCCACACTCGATTCGCAGATGTCTAAGCAGATTACGTTTGAAACTGTAAGTCTTGCAACAATTGACGCATTTGAACGGCCCATTTGATCCTCTTCGGCCCCGACACTTTCTTGGAGCCCAAAATGACCTTTTCTGGGGCCATAGACCAGACCCATTTGACGGAGTCGTTGCTTGTGATACTCGGACCCATTATGTAAACAGTTACCAAATCAGATAACCAGTGTAACACCTATTCATAAAGGAATGGACTGTTAGAAATTGTATGGATTTAGTCGTTTACGGATGTGACGGACGGAAAAAATAGGCTTCAAAATAAGTGCAGCACTTTAATAGGGATACACGTTTCTTATTTTACACTTGAATTAACATCACAGGGTATAAAATTATGGCATGATAAAAGTCAACTTACATTTTTGATTAAAGTAGCGAACAATTTCGGACTCCTGGTCAATAGTATGATACATTTTCGGATAACAAAAACAGATTTGTAAATCAAAACATCCAACCATTTTTAAATCAGCTAAAAAGAGGGTCGAATTTGAAACAGACACGATTTCTCATAGATTCGCTTAAAACTGCGTATACACAGAAAAAAAAGTTCAAACTTACTGATAAATCACAGTAACTCCGAGATCCAATAACTATTTCAATGTGCAAACAATAGTTAACAAAACATCAGAAAAAAACAAGCGTTCATAAGCCGTTATAACATACAAAAGTCTGTATAGGCTTCTCCAGTCAAAACAACACATAGTTTGACTAATTAAATTAGTACAATGTACACGATAAGCCAACATACTATCAGTGGCAAAAGTATTGCCCCCTCTCATATGTTTCAAACCTCTCTGACCTGGGAACGGAGAGATACGACAAAAAAGCATTAGAAGATATTTAGAGCAAATATCTATTGAATTCATTTAGTGCTCTTTTGCTGAATCTCTTTTCGTTCTCAGATTATGGAGGTCTGAAAAAAATGGAAGGGGGCAATACTTTTGCCACTGATGGTACCTTGAGACTCTAAACAGTCTGATGAAAACACGACAGAAGATAAACGACCACACACAAGTGTGGGTTTTCGTACGGGAAAGTACTACAGCAATAACTTCATACGCCAAAAAAACAATGATAAAAAAACGAGCCCTTCTCCAAAAAGATGCAGGCTTAAAAGGGACATACAATAGCGAAGGTTCTTCACGTAGTTCGCTCACAACTTGATGGGCCACTTTTGTGTCGTCTGTCAATATGCGTTAACAGGTTACTTTTATGTTTAAAAGTCTTCATACAAAAAGGACAAACTTCTTGGGGGTCCTTGCCACACTCCACTTTGAGATGCCGATTCAAGTTACCCTTATAACTGTAGACTTTGGAACAGTTAGGGCAAACAAAGACGGAGTTGGGGTTATAGGACCCCGAGGCTTGGGGAACAGGTTGAGAGAGCAAGCTTGAAGGCATGGGAAAAGGTGAATCCCCGAATGGGAACAGCTTCATGTCCATGGAAGGTAGTATGCTCGGAAGCACGGTGGTCGAGCCCATGCCGGACACATCGCTCGGATGGGTACTCGGCTTGATGTCGCATGGTTGCATGGACGTGGACGTCAAGGGCAGTATATCCATGACGTCTGTTTGAAGAGGATCGCACGCTGGAACACACATACAAATGTCAGAGAACGCTCAACAAAAAAACGCGTTATTATTTAAGGATTGAGAAGAGTTTAGAAGTCCAACCTTTTTACGGGTAATAGTGGTGAAGATCCTGAGCATCTGTACCACAACATTATTAACATTTATGAAGAGGTAATTCCCAACATTCCATCGCAGGTAAGGTAAGTCCAATTGAAACGACTAGTTCATCGACGCCTAATGCTAACGCAAAATTAAAGAATTCGTGGAGAAATTTTCGAACCTCGTAGACACAGTGTCAGATGAGCCTCAACACTCAGTGACATCGTGGAGTAGAAAAAAACTTTTCAACAACAAAACACATTTATTTTGTTTCAACACTGACAAGAATATAAAAACAAGAATCACAGATATAAATTATACACAGTCACATATTGTTTATGTTTGCGCCAGATATGGCGATTAAGGTGCGCTTTGTGTTTGTCTCTGTATGGGCATATAGGGCAACAGAAGTGAGGTATCTTCCCACATTCTAATTTACGATGTCTGTGCAAATTTTTCTGCCAGTTATAAACATTTCCACATTGAGGACACGGAAATTTCTGTGCTGCCGCTGGGACATGAAAGACAGAATTGCTGCTTTCCAGGCTGGAAGTTCCAGCTCCAGCCAATCTTCACCTGAAACCACAACGCACACCGTAAGATATCTCCGTGTTTTAACGACCCTAAGTTAGCCCCGCGCACTCTAAATTTGAATCAGTGTCTCTGAGATTCAGGGAAAATTCGCTGAATCCCACTCAATATAGCACTTCTGAATTTTTTCAATGGTGCTGAATTGACTGAAATTCCGTGAATTTTCACTGAATCTTAGACTCTAACTCATTCAAATTTCGAGTGAAGCTAAAACCATCTTCTAAAATACCTACTGGACTGTGTTGTTACTTGAAATCTGACATTTTGATTTTGGGATGAGTAATAAATTAATGCCGGATTCAAGCTCTTTCTCGCTTTATTCTGCCTTATCGTACATGCGGAAAAACCGCTGTTAAGATCAGTCAATGGATATACAGCATGGCACGCAAAACATATAGGCACGAAGCAAGCACATAAATGCATCACAAGTCGCCATAGCTCAGGCAATAGCTATGGCACGATTCATCTTAAGGCAGTCTGACTTAGAGGAACCGAGTCTCAAACATGATGCGCACTCTACAACTGCACCCTGAGATCGGCTAACTACACTAATGTAGAGAGCCTCGGAAGAAGAGAGTCAACAATGTACCGCTTGCGCACACGATTCAACTCTTGCTTTCAGAACCTTTAGCCAATCAGATGGCGACTTTCTTTCTCAGAATTCTCTACGACAAAGCACTCACGAATCAGCTACATTCACTCGCAAGCACGTTTCTTAAGAAACTATTTAGCAGTATTTTATGGGATTATGGGTATGAATCAAGTGTGGGGACTTTTTAAGCCGTAAAATAAGAATTTATCTACCCAGAAACAGATACTCAAAAATATCGAAATATGCTTTCAAGTTTCTTTCTGATACCAAGTAAACACAGTTAATTGTAATAAACTGTATTAACGAGGTCAAATAGTGCTTCATTTTCTGTGGATCTCTATTGGTGTATTGTATAACGTTGTATTAAAAATCATACTGACAAAAATCTTTTAGAAAGATATTAAACGGACGTAACAGCTTTCTATGGACCATCATGCAATACTCTTTCATTGAAAATCATGAAACTTAATTACGAATATTCCGCATCAAATGAATCAACTAAATTCGCTGATTGCGTCATCATTTCGAAATTCAATTAGAGAAAAGTTGGCAGTACCGGCGAGAATAAATGGATACATCTGGGAAAACGGCGCATTCCGTTTCCCTGACTCAATCAGAAAATTCTTTTAAAAAAAATGAAAAAATCCCACAACAATCTTAAATGTGGCAAGTCTAGCGAGAAAAGCCACTCGATTAGATTCCGCTGATTTGGTTACAGTACAAAAGGCTACGTTAAGCCGATTTTATCGATCAAAGTACATACGCAAGCTCGGCAATATTATATACAGATATATACAAGAAATCACGCTCAAAACACGCGAAAAATATTCTGCTTTTTTAAAATCATAATTTTATACGCTTAACGCTTACGCCGCAAAAGCTCAAACTTTGCACAAAAAACACACAAATATTTTAGGCAGTATCCGCGCTTAAATCACAGGACTACAAGAATATGCATACAAATATATGACTCGCTTTTTATGTGTAAAGGAATGTTTTAGACATTTGATGATTGTAGAGTACATGAAATATATATAAAGCCTTCGTCAAATTTTTTAAAAAGTTGTATAAAAATATGTGAAGTATATGGCATGCTATTCAGTCGTCATATTGTCACTGTAAAAAAATATCAAGATTAAAAGCCGATTCTAAAGTATTCGGAAAGAAATCGCTCAGAAAATTGGTCCGAATCTCCACTGCTTGATATCATTAAAAAAATTCACAATGCTGAAGGGAAAAATATAACTATAAAAAATATGGCAAAAGAAATACGAAGACGAGACACCTATGGCACCAAGTTGCTAAACTGACAACACAGTAGATACCAAAATACCGACTACATAGCAAAAAGAGCAATATGCACACGATGACTGATAACTCTTCGTTAACCCACTACCGCCCAGCGATGCCGTTCGGAAACAGAAAAAAGAGGATTTTTTCAGTTTAGTTTTGTCACAATTCAAAAATTATCATCCCCCCTAGAAACCTGACATTTAATTATTTAAGCATTTTCCAAAGTTTAAAATTGCGTATTTCAATGGGAAAAATCCTTTCAATCTCTCTTAAGCTAAATTTCAGTCCAAATACTTTGGGCTGTTATGGGTTAACATATTTTCATTCCGACCATTTTTGCTCTGCTGCAAGCGTACGGGACTAGAGATAAAACGCACGCATCAAAACAGGACAGGCTACAAAAAGGCCTTGAGCGTGAAATGTGTTATACGTGGTCTAAAATTCCTCACAAAAACCCTCACACGGTATTGTGTCCTTTCCTACTTTTTGGGTCGTGGATTTGAAAGCACGTCGTTGTTTAAATACCAGTCGAATCATAGGTTTAATGGATAAACGTCAGAGTGAGTTTCACTCGGAAGTTTTGATATCTTAATAAATAACCCGACCGGATTGGCTCCAAATGAACAGGAAGCAATCTTTTTGAAGGAGCTTCTCCGTTAAAGTGTATGTACTGAACTGATAAGGCAAATATTCTCCAAGGCAAGATTTTGTCCAGACTGGAAACATCAGAACATCTCGACCGCACGATGATAGGCAACCCTCTCGACGCCCATGCGATGTAGTTTGCCTACCCACACACGACTCATTCAAATCAATAATATGACGGCAAAAGAAACCCTTTTACCAAAAAATTAGACTTAGCAGATCCGCGATTTTTGAGGCTTAAAAATTATTAGGGAAAACTGCCATACATTCCTCTTGCTTCATAACCGAAACAGAGCCATTAAACGTAAAAATACCTAAGGGAAACTAACACAAGACTAATAATACCTGTATAAAGTAATATGGCATACGCGGCAAACTTACAATAAAACATGTTTGTACAAGATTTACATGGCAAAACACATTGAATGAGATCAAAATATGGAGGCAAAACCTTGAGCAGCTCGCTCGTCTTCGCTCAAGCTCGTTTGGTTTTACACGCGAGCTTTTCTGAGATCAAAATATTTTTACAACGATCAAAGTTCGCAAAAAAGTGACTTAATTATTTGGAAGGGCGGATATTGACAGAAGCGAAGCAATACGCTCTCTGCCAGCCGTAATTTAGGGAAACACAAATTATGTACAATAATTTTTGGGTAACTTTCTTTTGGTAGTCTGTGGTGCTTGCACGATCATCCTACATGCAAACACAGAATACTTTTAGTTGGAATGCGATAGTTTCAAGCTAAATATTTAGAACTTTTTTTTTTTTAAAATAAAGTCTTAAGTCCTAGTCTCAAATATGAGCAATACAAAACGAGGACTTGGTTAAACTTGCTTTTGATGGACAACCCGTATATGTGCATAGATATTGCTTTTCCGTTTGGATCTTAAATGGCAATAAGGGCACTGAAACTGTGGCTCTTTGCCACATTCTGATCTCAGGTGATTCCGTAGAGTTCTTTTCCATCTGTACACTTTTCCGCAGGAGGAGCAAGGAAATGCCCCAGGTCCCTCTCCAGGCGGATTCAACAAGTGACCCTCAGGATCAGATATTTGTGCTTCCAAATCTTCGATGATCCCATCTTCCTTTGTACTCTGGATGACTATATTGGCACTCATATCCAAGGCAACAATACCATCTTCCTTGCTCAACCCATTACCATTAGGCTCTTTCTCAGGGAATTCTTCACTTGAGGCTGAGTGTCGTCTTCTGATCAAATCAGGGAGCCATGTGACTTTCTGCGCATCATTTTCCTCCAATGCCTTCACAGCCGGCTGCTTCTGGTTTGAATCACTATTCTCTGTCCTCGCAACTGGTTGTTGAGGCTGTTTACCTCTCCGAGCTTCTTTCAGGAACTGACTTTGCCAAAACCTTGACAGTTCTGAAACAAAAATCACAGTGTCAGAGTTTAAGACTCTGGTAGGCCTACCTCTACCTAAGAAAATGCTTTTGCAATTTTAAAATGTAAAACATGGGTCTATAG
>Ga0058701_10003067_pt1 | contig 13041 bp, 13 predicted proteins | sample AgamicOrMae_FD_97039 | JGI IMG/M metagenome (GOLD analysis project Ga0058701, IMG submission 97039) | Agave microbial communities from Guanajuato, Mexico - Or.Ma.e | ecosystem: Host-associated > Plants > Phyllosphere > Phylloplane/Leaf | place: Guanajuato, Mexico | collected 2012-06-04
TATCGATATCCGATATTTGTCGATTTTAGGCAGCGATATCGATTTTCCGATATATCGAGTCACGGTCGATACTAAAGACATATCGTTGGTCGATATATAAAACCTGATATCGTCCAGCCCTAGGTCTTGGGCGGCGCAGAGGGTTCAGCCCTAGCCCGGCGGGCCTGCCCCTGGCCCGGTGGGCCAGCCCCGGGCCCGTTGGGCCAGCCCCGGGCCCGGCGGGCCCGCTCCGGCCCGGCGGGCTAGCTCCGGCTCGATCCTGCCCGGCAGCCCGGCCCGGCATTCAAAAGCCCTGCCGGGGCGGGCCGGAATGCATTTCTGCACGAGTCTGATTCCTACCTCCCAGTTATCAAGAAGATCTCGACCAAGAAAAACGGCATCGAAAACAAGGACCTCAGGAGGAGTGGAGATTTCGTATCCTCAACATCGGAACTCTTTGCAAGATTACTTGAGCCTTTGTTGGAAAGTCGGAATCTCTTATGCATCTCCCAAAGTAAGACTTAGTCGTCAGAAGATGCTTAGCTTACATCCAATGGGTTCTTTGCACGCCTTATTGAGTATATACGGTAGGCCCGAAGAAAATTAATTTTGAATGAATCGCTCGCAATCGCCATGACAATGCCAAAGGTTAATCGAACCAGAACTTTCATGTGGGTGTCAACGAGAGCACGATTATCAATCTAGGCGACGGAAAGTCGCGGGGATGGAAATAAGAGAGGTCGGACAAGGTCTTACTTGCTTTAATTGTGACGAAAGCGGACACTTTGTCCGAAACTGTCCTTCTCCCCGTACCTCGCGGATTCGGTTCTTTCGTTATGGATACGACGGGGCTTCATCGCGACATTGCCCACTGCGTTCCCTTTCATAACGCAGAACACGCTTTGACGAACGATAATAGATCGAAACGAGGGAGGAGTCATAATGATGATAGTTGATCGGAGCTTGGAAGGAACTACTTTAGCACTAGAAGCGCCAGAAGTTGCATATAATTTATCATTCTTCTGTAGTTACTCCAGTTTTTAAAGCGTGAAGCCTCCGTAAAGGGAAATAGTCTCCTTCTAGTATACAAACCAAGCTAATAAAAGTAAGATCACATACAGGGAAAGTCTTTTTTTCAGAAACTTGGATTGTTTCTTGATGTTAGAAAACGAAATGAGGTTAATCTGGATAATGCTCGTCAACTCTGGCTCAACATCTCGTATGGTATTGGACAACCAGTATTTTTTTTACTATGCCCAGCAACACTTTTTTCATATTATTTGGACTTCAGTACAATAATGATCTTTAGTATCTCATTAGATAGGAAGTATTTTATAAACATCTTGCTTATCAGTCTATCAAAATACAGAATGCTCCCTCTAATTGAGTTTCAATTGGCCATTACCCGACTTGACACTTCAGTCCCAATGTGATGATAAGATAAACTCATGAAAATCGCGGCTATTAATTTTCGCTGGAAGGGTGATGGACATCAGTCACCATGGCACTCACGATGCAGCTGGTAGGCCTGGCAGTGGCCATGCTCCTCGGACTAGGATGTAACGGTAAGTTCCTATAAAAGAGCTAAAATATTCATCCAATCTTTGCTGTTGCCAGCCAGCGATATGTTTACGTAACATAAGTCAATTACAAAAGGCGATCAAATATTCTTGGCCAAATTTAGGCAGACGTACCGCAGGTTACGTTCAATATGAATGGGGTAGGCCGATGAATACACCTAAATACCTGGTAGAGTTCCTGTATACTGGCCAAAAGGGTAAATACTTTGATACATTTAATCATCTATGAGTGCCATATTACGCCAGTGAGTTTACTGTCTCTTTAGCCGCAGTTGGTGCATCGAGCTTTCCAAGTAGGTTTCTCTTCAACATGCAGTACTACTCTAATGAAAAAAAATGCTTTGAAAACTTTCAATCAAGAAAAAAACGGTTCAGAATAAACTCTTTCGAAGAGATGTGTACGTTAAAGCTGATGCCGAACGCAACTACCACGCCTAAAGTTCACCTGAAATGACTAGAGGCCTACCAACCAGGTCTCGTCTTGCCTATCTGTTCTCCTAAATGTAATACGTCAGAATCCAACACTTTAGGATACCGGTAAACACTCTCAAAGTTTGAAATGTGGTTTATAGCACCACTTTTTTCAAATTACGTTTTTAAAGTGACCCGTTGTTGAGTGGGCAGTAAGAGGCAACAAGTATGGCAGTACCGCTATTTTTCTGAAACCCTATCGGCACAAACTCCCAAGTCAGCTTGCCGAGGGCAGGCCCACAATAAAGCAGAAAAACATAGTGTTGGCTTACCTTGAGTTGAAAGGGACCGATGCACAGGTACAAAACACAAGAGAACGCGGAAGCACACTCCGAACGGGCCACGGTAGGCTCAACTCTCCATCAACAGCAACAAACGAGCACACGTGATAAATAAAAACAACAATAAAAACTGCACCGTCGTAGAAATGTGTCCTGACGCGTAATCAGTCATATGTAAGGCATGTAAGATGCGACACGATTGACATAAAAGTCAGAGTTCACCACTGTTAATGCTTGTACAGTACACGAACGAACAGAACCCAAGTATATTCAAGAAAAGATCAAATTGCTCCAAGTTTACAGTTCGAATGTGGGTGTGGGTTAGTTTTTCAGGGCAATCTGACACGTCGCGCAGCTTCGTGTCAGTCCGTGAATGTAAATTAACAGTTCCCAAGGCGCAGAGGTTCATTCACTTCACACTCCGAATTATCGGGCACGAAACGATCTAGTTAATACATTGTAGGATGAAACGCACTTTGAAAGAACTTGCACTGCACTTAGGTTCACGACCAAGTCTGTTGCACTGAGTTGGTTCGAGCCGGACGAATTGGTCCGTTAACGCGTGCAGCGGATTGCCGAGGCGTGGTTGTACAAACTTTCTACGAACGCAGCGGCACCATTTGTAGCACTTGCCAAAAACGTTGAATTTCACGTCGCCAGTGAAGTGAAGTTGAAACGATTCATTTGACATGGAACACTTGGGGATCATCAGGCGAGGAAATCCTTAAAAACTGGTTCCGAAGTAGAACCTTAGCAATATGGTTTGCCGCGCGGCGAACTTCGTCCGCGAAGCTGACACTCGGCGAATGTGCGAAAAGAGACGGTGCATCTCGCTGGTCTGGGCGATGCATTGAAAATGCGACCGAAGTTTCCGCCTCGCCTCTCACCCTGTCTGGCGTAGAAAGCGAACTTGGAGACTTTCTGATAGCTCTCGTTGTGGTTTGTGTACATTTGATTTGCCGCTCTTTAGGTATAGCACTGCGTCTGCACCTGTCACGCATCAAGCGAACGCAACATTCCATAAGTCCCGGATTTGGTTTGTTTTCATTTGTTTTGCCGCTCTTTTGTAGTTCAAAGGCTTAATAATGAATCGCTCCTCAGAACCTCAGAAGAATTAGCTGATATGCATTTGTGCTATGGTCTGGCCCGGTCAAATGCACGGGAAGCTAGAGGCGAATAACAAGGACGATTACTTGGCCAGTTTCCATGAACACTGGACTCTAAGAATAAAGAAGGTATTTTAAGGATAAAATAAGGATTTTAAAGGCCTTGAATACGATTAAAAAAGATTTTGTTAAATGAATTGATGTTGGGTAGCCAGAGATTAAACAAGGTTGCAAATGACAACACGAAATCACAGGGATAAAAGGAGATTTCAACTGGAAAACCGTGAAGATTTCTCTTGATGTTGATCATTACATGAATGGGTCATTTCATTATATCTGGATTTAGAGCCAATTAAAGTTGAAATGATGCGTATTTTCGCGAAACAACAAAAGGACGCCATCAACACAGTCACAGAAAGCGGTGATCGATCGCGTCAAAATGTCAACGAATCGAGCAACCGCATTTTCATCTTAATATTTCCAGGACCTCGAGTCAATATGATACTCTCAAAGTTCCGACCTGAAAGTGTATTTTTCGCCGAATTCCTAGATGCGCTCTAAACTTAACTCTTACATTAGCCGATCGGATGGATTCTTTGGGGCAAATACCCATCTCCGGCCCAACCGATTCCTTTCCATTTAGCTCTAGTCTTATCATTAAACTCACTCTCTTGTACAAGGAGGTGCACTGCGCAGACCAAACTCCGATTTCCCTAACTGTTCAGCGCGATTTGGGTGAATTGCTTGATATTGTATCCCAATAGCTGTTTAAACTGACACACTTTACTGCTGCATTTGCATCGTTTTAATTACAAACTTATGTGCATCGTACTGCCGATATGATCTGCTCGCAATACTGCAATGCGATTACATCACGTTCGCTGTGATCAACCACTTTTGATTAAAGAAAATTCCCTGTAGTATTTTTCTTTACTCGGATTTCCAATTAAAGCATTCAGCTTAAAAACTAAAGGATTCATATATCATAGCTGCCGCGCGAGCCTTGCCCGTCTGCTTCCCTTTAAGACGGCGGCCACCTTGGGCTCCTTCGCCTGCTTGCAGGCCGCTCCACCCTCTCGGCCGGCGAAAGGCAGAAGAAAAGGACATGTCAACTCCTAGTGCCACACGCCTCGACTCATTCCGTTGGTCGTAAAGTTCGTGGGTGGAGGAGGATTCGGCAAGTCCCGCTCTTCTCATTCCCTCGGCCGCGATAACAAAGTACGCCAAGTGTGCAAACTGTGCTAACCGATATCCTCAAGATTACTGACGGAATATCAAGATGTTCTCTTCAGAATATTAAAAAGTCATCCAAGACCCTTTAAAAGTACCGAATTTGTCTCGATACGACGGGAAGTAGGTCAAAACCAGCCGAATGCATATCACGGGCAAGCATACATTCATACCTACAAACAAGATCGATGAGTCTAAGAAAAAGCACATAATAAGACAATGTATTTTCTTAATATTGACAGTGATTTCAAGCTTGCTTATAACATTATATTATTCATGTTTTCAGGTGCACCAAACAATATTGCTGTGAGACATGGCTTGACTGATCCCTACATTATTATGGGAAAAGATGTTGACATCGAGCAAGTCCCATATCAAGTAAATCCACTTTCTTACTTAGTTGTATATTTTTCTTTTTATGTAGTCTGAGACTTGATACTTATGCGCATATCTTATTAAATATAGATGTCCATCGAAGTTCTGAGGATGCACGCTTGTGGAGCTGTCATCGTTAATGAAAACTACGCCATCACTGCTGCTCACTGTGTCGACCCTTGGTAAGCATTCACGGAGCTATTTTTTCTTCTCCTTTTTTTTACAACGCGGCATTTGGACCATAAAGGTTAAACATAAACTTTACAATGGCCATAGAGGCGCATGATGACGCATGAACAAATGCTTACCTTTAAAATTATGAGATAAAAATGTCTTAGATTCTGGCACGTCTAATAATGCTCGCAATGCTTCCCTTATGTTCCTACAAGATCTCTCACATGTTTCCTTTGGTCATTTGTCGAAAAGCAGAGCGAGGCACAAGTCTGACTTGTGCCTCGTATCTAATAATTAGATAAACCCAACTGGACCTTGGTTAACCGAACCTAACGGTTGTTCAGTGGCAGTCAATGTCACCGAGAAGTCGCATCAGGTTTGACCAGCCAACAGAATCAGCAGCGAAGCACGGTGGCACTTCCGATTGCAGCAAAAGGACAGCGTGGCTTAAGGCACAAGCTAACCTAACTTAGCCTAAAGTTGGCGATTGACGTCCTTAATCGCAATAATGAAATGGTTACGCTAGATTCATTTCAGAAGTACAGTCGAGTCTCGATATAACGAATCTCGATTAACATGATTCTTGAAATAACGTGAATTTTTTCGGTCCCGCCAGAAGGTCTATAAGAATAAAGTATAAGAAGTCTCGAAATAATGTGATTCGATATAACGTGATCCTCGAAATAAAGCGATTATTTTTCGGTCCCTCCAGCAAAAATGTCGATATTACGTGATGACTTCAAAAACTGATAATCGCCGAGCAAAGATTTGAACCGAAGGTACACTGCCGAAGTAGTGGATTTACAGAGAGTGTTGATCGATGCTTAAGAAACTCTTCTGCGGCCGCCCCAATCCGCAAGACGGGTAAAAAAAAAGTTGCTCAAATCCCACGTACGAGGGCGAATCAAATATAAACCGGAATTCAGCTGTAAAATTTTACTGCGTTGCTGAAAAAAATCGGAAACATAACATTATTTTTCTACATAGTCTCCTGACTTGGCTACACATTTCCCCACCGGATCGGCAGCTTTTTGATGCCTTATTCTTCGTAGAAAGAACGAGGACGGGTGGTGAGCCAGTTGAGCACGAACGCCTCGACCTCTTCATCGTCCTCAAAACGCTGTCCTCCCAGCTCCTCTTTGAGTGGTCCAAACAAATGAGTCACTTGGCGCCAAGTCTGGACTGTAAGGAGGATGTTCCAAAGTTTCCCAGTGCATTTCCGCCAACTTGGCGACTGTCAAGCGAGCGGTATGAGGCCTATCGCAACAAACGCCGCAACAGTCCAATCAGATCAGTCATTCTCCAGCACGACAACGCTAGGCCTCATACCGCTCGCTTGACAGTCGCCAAGTTGGCGGAAATGCATTGGGAAACTTTGGAACATCCTCCTTGCAGTCCAGACTTGGCGCCCAGTGACTCATTTGTTTGGACCACTCAAAGAGGAGCTGGGAGGACAGCGTTTTGAGGACGATGAAGAGGTCGAGGCGTCCGTGCTCAACTGGCTCACCACCCGTCTTCGTTCTTTCTACGAAGAAGGCATCAAAAAGCTGCCGATCCGGTGGGGAAAATGTGTAGCCAAGTCAGGAGACTATGTAGAAAAATAATGTTATGTTTCCGATTTTTCTCAGCAACGCAGTAAAATTTTACAGCTGAATTCCGGTTTATATTTGATTCGCCCTCGCACATTTTTGGTAGTGCTAAGGAAGGTCTTTATTTTCCATATTTCAACTTTTAGTCAGATCATCGTGATTCCATGTTGGTTTAGGAGCTTCAAAATCACTCTAAAACGCTAATTTGGCAAAATCTGAAGCAAATAAATGGCTAAAACCTACCGATTCTTCTTTTATTTCATGGTGAACCATCCGTTTTTTCTTGCACATAGGTTTACTCGAGGAACATTTACGTAAATGTAGTTTATGAAGAGGAGTTTATTCGGCCCATCTCGAAAAAAAACCCTGATAATTTGAGCCATAATTCCGCCCCACCATAAGAGCACGTGTATATTTTTAACTTTCCATTACCTTTTTTTTCCCAAAGAATAGATCGGTGACCCCACTTTTTTAAAAGCGTCTCAGACACATCTTGACGTAAGGGAAACCAAGAAACCACTTTTCTAAATTTATCTTTATATGACACTTGGTGGAAGAGTATACTTGAGCAAATGCAACGAAACAAAGTAGAATTACCTACTGTTTGAAAAATAAACTGTGCATTCCTCTGTAACTTTTTTTTTAAGTTTAACGATTGCTTCAAACGATTGGAGTATTTAGTTTCTCATTTATTTTTTTATATTTTTAATTTCGTACTATAGATGTTCAGAGAGTTAATGTTTAAGGTGGCCACACCATCCATTGAAGACTGCTGGAAAGTTCCTTTTTATCTTACCGGTACTCTTTTTTTATTACTATTATTTTAACGGTCGTGAAAATATAATGACGGATTCCGTTTCTACTTTGTTCGTTTTTATTTTAAATCTATATCTACATATCGACACATTTTCAGTGCTTTGTTATTGTTTAAATTATAAGATTGTAAAAATATAAAAATAAAGAGTAATTACTTTTTTAAAAAACGAGTCGATTTCTGTATTTAACATAACGTGGCCTTAATATCATTTTTATAAACAATATATTTAAAATAAAGGCTTCAAAGACCTATTATGACTTCTGTTGGTTCAGGGAATGTCAAAAACGCGTAAATGTGCAAAAGTAAAAATACCACTAATAGGATAGCGTAGTGACAAAGTTGACATTCCCGATTTAACGTGATTCTCGAAATAACGTTATTTAGCCCCAGTCCCTTGGATCTCGTTATATCGAGTCTCGACTGTAGAAAATCCTCCCTCGAAAACTACGATTGTAGGAAGTTAAAATCTCCCAGCAGGCGATTTCACAATAAATGTTAATAGTTACTCCGGCGGCATGAGCACTAAGGACTTTGCACTTACGGAGCAATCATGGTACAAAGTTGGGTGTTTCCTTGAAACCTCGTCCGTTAACAATGAAATCGATAATTATTGACGTCAGGTGTATGAGGTGAGCTACTTATTACTAGGGTAATCATGACGGTAAAGCGCGATTTTTTAAAATATTTAAGTATTCCTTTTTGATGTGATCAGGGCACCTGACGAACACGGAACAAGTTCCACGTGGTTTAAATTATAATCACAATCGGTTAAAATTTTTCATTTCTAGTGATGAGAAAACGTGCTTGAATGTTAAAAAAATTGTATTGAACAAAAGCGAAGAAGAACAAATTTTTACTCTTTCCGGTGAAAATGGCAACAGGATGAGCGCGACAACAATAAAATTTGCAAACAAGTGGAGTTTTCCACCTTTTGCGTCCGACCTTTCGTCAATGAAGCCGCGGGGGAAATGTTCAACGCACGTAAACAAACCTGACATACAATCAACATGATTAAAATTGATGTTGCTTACTTTTGTGCGATGTCAATATCTGCCGCTGTGGAACAGAAAGCGAAACACACTTGGCGACGTCCAAGAGGAGCGGTGGCAAATTGAGGCACAAGGCACAGGGCTTTATCTCACCAAACAAACCGACCCTTCGAAGTTGTCTTTAATCCTCTTAATAAAACGAAAGTTTAAACCAGGGTGGAGCATCAGAGGTAGAAAATGTTTCCTCTCTAATTCAAAGTGAAAAAACAGAAGTCATTCTGCTCTCCCCAGGATAAGCCTTCCAACATGGTTCAAGCGTGTCCGTGTCGGATCCACCACCTCGATTCCGATCGTCGGCTGGGGGGGCGTGATCCACCAGATTGCTGAGGTCAACCACCACTCAAAGTGGTCCTCGTCAACAATCGACTACGACGTCGGAGTCATCAAGGTGTCAAGCCCGTTCAAGTGGAGCGCGCGGGTGCGTCCCATCGCTGTTGCCAGAGGTTCCGAAGACAATGTCCTGGACTACAGCCGCAAAGCCACCGTCTCCGGATGGGGCGTGACCAGCCAAAATGCTATATTCTCCGCATGGTACCTTAAGACCGTCGACATTCCTCTGGTGAAACGCGACAAATGTGCTGAAGTCCATGAGCAGGCGTCCGATGCTCCAAAGATCACCTCCCGGATGTTGTGTGCAGCTGGTACTGGACTTGGTGGCCCTTGCTTCGTAAGTATTTAATAAAACTTGCATAGGTTACTGAAGACTTTTTCCTTGTCTTTCATGTCAAAGGCGGAACTTTCTACGTATTCTCACTCGCCGTTTTTGCCAATCTTCATTGAGAGACCTTGATCACCAAACCCTCTTTTGGCGTTAGGTTTTACATCATATGGAAGACATTTTTTACACTCATCGTTCATTATCGTTACCCTTATTACGAGATCATTAAAATAATTTTGAATATTTTACAAGGAAAGCGAAAATACATACGTACCGGATTATACGGCGAAAATAATCACATCGAGGTATTCCCCGTTCGACGAAATTCTAGGAACTGTAAACTTTGTAAACAAGGGCTTCTCGTCCAGCAACGTTTCTAATACTCTTTAAAATATTCATAGTCTTCGAGGATATTATTTAGATTTAATACTATTTAGATTTCATTGATTCTTTACACTCGCGAAATCACCTAACGGGAAGATTACTAGCAAAAGGTATTTGGAAATCGGAGTCTCATGCGACTTGGCACATGTTCGAAGTACAAATTTTCGGCTCATGTTGAAGATACTGTCGGTATTATGTATCGGTTATAGTGGGCTGATGTCCGGGAACTGACGCTGTGTTGGTACTGGTAGCTATGTCTCGAGCTTTTTAGTCAATTTCGTGTGCTGTCAAAGGGTATCTTTCCTTGCAGAGTCATACGGAGAACACCCTCCACCTAGAAATAATTCGCTATTCGGTGGTTCTGCAGGCAGTGAGATCAAAACCTCAATTTTACTATTACGAAAAGTAAACCGGAGCCGATACATTGGACTGAAATATATTTCTAATTTTTTTCTCGAACGGACACAAAGTTGCAATTTAGTTTAAAACTGAGCAAGTAATACTAAAAGGTTTTTTTTTGTCATCACGATGTGTCTTATACTTTGGCCTTTAAACCGTTATACCATTCGAAAGACTTGAATTGCTATTGAAAACGTCCAAGACCTTTGAAGTTGCACCCTCAAGACCTTAAAAAGTAAGACAATGACAATAAAACTCCATAATCCGAGGAATATGAAAGATCTTACAAGTTTTTATGAGCTATCTAAAGAATTCGGAACGTCGTCAATAGTCCTTTCAGACCCCTGAAAAATTATACCATAAGACATTTGAATGTCTAACCTTCAGACGTAGTTAAGATGTTAGCATTAGGGTGACATGCTAAAAAACAATGAGTGAAAGCCACCCTCAAAACACGTACCGATATCTTACAACATTGGTCGAGTGAAATTCAACTTTTTTTTTTAAATACCGACTTTAAGCTGAGAGGATTTTTCACTTCGTTATCAGAATTCAAGTCCGCTCTTGAATTCTCTGCAATGATTTCAGTGTGCACTGCACCATACAAGGTCATCTTCTGAGACATTTCTCCGATTGGCGCAGGAGAAGGTTTAAGTCCACAGCTTTTGGTGAGCCAACAGTGAAGTAAACTACATGTTTTACTTGCAGGGTGATTCTGGTGGCGCTTTGGTCCATAAGGGTGAGGTCATTGGACTCGTTTCATGGGGAATGAATTGCAACGATGCAACTTACCCATCTGTTTTCACCAATGTTCTAGACCCGGAAATCAGCAGTTTTATCAGGGAACAAACTGGGCTTTAAAATGTATTTTCAAAAAGTAAAATCTCTTCAATCATGCAAACGAGTGTACGTATATACATTTATCACACCTGTATTCACATCTCATAGCCCAAAAATAGTTGACCTTAAAAATTGTAATAATTTTTTACGAAAGTGCAACTGATTGCCTCCCTCTTCGTGGAAAAGCACTGAATCGCCCAAACTTTCAGCTTCGCTTTTAAAGAAAGTTGTTACCCACATTAGATTGCCCCTAGAATCCGTCGGATAATTTTCCAAAGGCAATGAATGGAAGACCTGGTTTCTACATACAGCTCCATGAAAATATAAAGAATCTAAGCAGATTATAACTTATAAAAGCTATTCTTGAAAAGGACTCAAAATTTAGTCATTACAGTGCAGCTGATATTGGTCTTGTGATGGCGCGTCTACAAGTGAGTAAATGAAATAAATATAGTGTTTTAAGCACTCCTATTCTAGCGATCACCGTAAACTAAAGAATTATTTTTTATAAAAAATACAACCTAGTGAGGAAAGAAAAAAGAAAAGATTTCCCGGTCCAAAGTTCCGTTGAGTAGAGAATTTTCAAGCTACAGAAACTTTTGCTTCAGGAAGATTTCAAGTTATTTTTTCTTAAACTTTGAAACTACTCCTTTATTAAACTTTTAAACTAAACTTTACATATTCACTAAAGAATTTCTAAGTTTAAGTAATATTTCGAGGGCGGAAACCGGTCAGTGGGATGGACTGTATGAACATGATCACGTGAGACCCGGAGTCAAATTTCTGTTTCCCGGCGATCGCGTTCTTATGTCCCTATTCAAAAAAAGATTAACTCCTAGAATTACAGTAACTCGGAAGGCGGTAGATAATCTACGTAGCTCACTATTTACGCCCAAGATTGAAGTAACTCTTGTCTTTTTATGGGAAATAATTCCGCACAACGATGCATTCTAAACTAATGGGAGGAGGTTTTTCTCGTTTCCAGAAAATAGTCACCTTGGTCTTGAGCGACATTTGTGAATTTGACAGTTTCCTGCTCGCCGCTTTCCGAGTTACTTGGATCGCGGGAGCTGTTTCGAAATCTGTGGGGTTCGCCAAACCTCCGCAAGTGCTGACCTTTATATTCGGACTAAAGAACTACTGGTAAAAAATTAATTTATATCAGACTCTCAAGCGTCAGTCCAAAATGACTTCAAACGAAATGGTTGAGTCCGGCAAAAAAGTAGTTAAGTTAATCCCTAGTCCTTTCTGGATAACTGCTACGGGTGACATGCGTTTCACTGGTTTGCACCTTACAAAATTTGCAGGAGAAATTAGAGAGTAAGCAAAGGTATGTAAGACGGTAATAAAACACATCCCTCGGATGTGGGAAATTTTTAATTGAAAGAAAGGATCGCTTTTTAGATCGTGGAATAACCAGAAGGGGGGCGTCCACATATTACGTCATCAGCGAGGGGGGAGGGGGGGATTCAGGCTTTGATGACGGTCGATGACGAGAGGGAGGGGGGGTCTAAAGCCTTGATGACGTCATATATTTTTTGGAATTTTTGTGGCGCGGCGAAACGGAGAAAACGCGGTGTTTTCAAGTCTTCCCGCGCTCATGGGAGCCTTTTCATCCAATTTATGATTACTACATTTATTTTTGTGTTCATAATTGTAGGCACGGAAAAAGCTCCCAATCAAATAATTTTATTGTGAGTTTTTCCTTCTTCTTAAAGCAACCAAGCTTCGTTAATAATAAAGCATGGTTTTGATCAAAAACCATACTATGTGTTCTGTCCTTATAGTGCGTTTACTATAAGACGTACCCTGGCGGATCTTGTTTTCCTCCGCGATAGGAAGCTAGTTCCTCTCTGTCGTCTACTCCCTCACTTGTTATTGTGGGTACTTATGTAACGAATCCACAAAATCAAAGCACTGTTTCAGAATAAAGTTTATGCCCAAGCGTGACAAAAACACCTCTGCACTGGGACTAGCACCTAGAATGCCATCATTCACCGCAATTCGGTTCAAAAGTTGACATTTTTGTGCACCAAGTAGAGCTAATGTTGATGCCAGTCATCTACTTTTGTAACGAGTTCACAAAATAGAAGCACTTTTAGAGGGTAA
>Ga0058701_10003068_pt1 | contig 13041 bp, 3 predicted proteins | sample AgamicOrMae_FD_97039 | JGI IMG/M metagenome (GOLD analysis project Ga0058701, IMG submission 97039) | Agave microbial communities from Guanajuato, Mexico - Or.Ma.e | ecosystem: Host-associated > Plants > Phyllosphere > Phylloplane/Leaf | place: Guanajuato, Mexico | collected 2012-06-04
AAAAAATAAAAAAAAGCGAAAAAAAGGCATAGGCGCAAGTCGATACTTTTAGGTACCATTGTAACCATTAGGACCTACCAACAATACTCTAAATTTGAATCAACGAGAGTCTCTGAGATTCAGTTAATTTTCATAGTCTCTTAGAGACTCACACTGATTCAAGAGTTTTTATTTAGGTGCTAAAAATAAATTGACATAGCCTGTAAAATAATAGTTATTTTGCAAGTTAAAAAAGGGTGGGGGGTGCGATATGTCTAGCAATACCAAGTTTACTTAATTGTGCAGCATGGAATTTTGGAATTTTAGTCAAAATACACTTCTTTGTTTTCGTAATCCTGAGCCACGACGGGAACTTAATAATCCTTTGATTTCTTTGGAATTCTTCTTTCGTACAGCTAAACCTTATGTTTGTTTACTTCTGTGAGAATACCGTATTTTTGACCACGCCTTCATCGTGTATTTCAGCCCACCAGGCGAGATTCTCAACTTACCTGACCTCACGTAGATAAGTCTCGAAGTTCATCGGTGCTTTCTTGATCGCTCTCAAAAACTCAAAATAAATTTTCTTATTCTTGAAACTCGACAGCATATGGGTTTGTTTGGCACCGTTTCCCCAACATGTTCTCTCGGCCGCTTTTTAAAAATAATCGTCGTTCTGCATAATCAAGAGTTAAGTGCTCACACGTAATAAGTTCCCATTAACCCCCTGGAAAAATTTAGGTGCGGTTGTTTTCGGATGGACAAATATTGCTTGTCGTCGAACTGTCTTCAAAGAACTATATTGGAATGCGCAGCCTCTAAGGTGTGCTAGAATAGGCTCTGAACAAAGCGGACTTAGCATAAACTTCGAAACTCGCGTATCCTGGAATGAACTCCCTGCTGCTTTTAAAAGGGATCATAAAATCTGTATCCAGCAAAAGAAAGAAAAGCTTTAAATCTCCTAAGAAGTTGTTGACTGTATTTTAAGAATGTTTTCGTGCTCATCCTTCGATCAGTTAAACTGGATTCTCCAATAAAGAGGAGAAGTCCTCTTGGATTTCCTCTAAAGTTGCGAGGGATATTCCACTTTGAAGAGTATTATCCATCCACGTTTTTTTAAAGGGCGCTTATTTTCGCAGGAAATCCCTTCAAAGCAGAGAGTACATGCCTCATTACAAAAATCCTCTGACTTAGTGAGCGATTCGCTTCAATAAATATTTTTTTAGAGTCCAGTCAAGGTGCGAGCTAGAAGTAAGAAATTCACATCAAAAAAACAATAATCAATAATTAGTCTAATCAATAATAGAATCTCTTTATCACTGTTATGCAGAGTATCCGTGATCAGCTGCCACAGTGCGAGCAGCATTTGGTGTGTGGCGAACGTTAACCTGCACACTAAAAACCACCCCCTGTTTTAGGTTGTCCCACCTGTAATGTGAAACAGGGGAAGAGTGTAAATTAGTCATTTTTTATGATATCCGGACCAATAACCACATGGATTCAGAGCTCTCGACGATGAATTTTCATAACAAAAAATAGATTTATATTTACAGGTGACCAAATAACGCTCTTCCTCTGATTTACCGTCATACCAAAAAGAGGTAGGAGACTATCTGAAACGGGTGCAGGACTACCTCAAATAGCGATTAGTTTTCACTGTAAAAAGTCAGGTTACGTGCCTTTTGCCTCGCTCTGCTGGCACTCCGCTTGTGTTTGCGCCGGAAGATAGAACACGAGATAACGGAAATCAATCTTTCATCTTTAAATAGTTCAGACTAAAAAAAGAAAAAGAAAAAAAAATCATACGCTTACTGAACATGTTTCCTCATATTATTTGGAGCCAGACATACAGTATGTTTGGCCTTTAAAAAAAGATTATGGCCCAAAAAACTTTGGAGATATCTAGCGATAAACAACAACCCGCAAAAGATTTTTTTTCTTTTTTTTGTGCGTGGAACTTGACAGATCGATGATAAGTTTAGAGACACTTTTATGAAAGATTACGTACCGACCACCCATTCTTTACCTTTGTGAAATTATGTCAAATGGAGCACTTTTAGTACCTACAGAAAAAATCCAAAATGACTGATTGTTTTTACTTGTGAATCGTTTATAAAGAAGCCTTGGTGGGTAAAGGCCGGCGCTTGGCTTGTCTTATGGCTTGGCACCTGTCGCTGCAGCGTTCCCTCGCGGTCGCGGGGCGCCCGGGCATCTCGCTTTCTTCGTCCTTGGCAATCAGGCTGTGCGTTAAGGTCTAGTGCAGCCCAAACAAACAAATCGTCCCACTGCTATCACTTCGGAAATCTCCTTTCTCCGCAATCCGCAAAGCGGGTTACGTCAAAATTGAATGGATTATAGACACTATTGACTGGTCTAAAAAGTGTGACAAATCTGATCTCATCCAAGCCGTTACGAGCTTTCAGGGAAAGTGAACAATAACTATCCGATATGGCAGCAAGTCAACATAAACTGAAAACGACAAATTAAGAAGATTTCTGTGAACATTTTTACCCTTCTGGAAGCTTTCAATCATTCAAAGGAATGAACGGTACATCACCGTAAAAACAAAACCTCCGTTTTGGGGAATGCTATACTTTTTGAGTGTGAAACCGAAATTGGGGAGATACGTACATACTTTGATGATTTTTCAAGACGGTAGATCTATGTTTAGCCACATCAATGGAAAGCTGTCGCGGAGACCTGTTGAATAATGTGGTTAAACTTTGGTCTATCTTGAAAAATTACCGAAGCACGTACCACCCCCGTTTCGGCTTCACACCCAAAACAGGTATTGCATTTCCCAAAACGGGGTTTTATTTTTACTGTGATGAGCTTTTCAAAATGGGCGCTCTTCAAAGCAGACTTTGTTAACGTCCTATTTTAAGTCCAGCAGTAGACTCTGAAAGTTACATTAGCAGCACAAAGGCTTCAAATGCCATCAGTTCAAAAGGTAGCGTTTTCCATCTCTCGTGTTCTTCCTTGATTGAACCTTTTATCAGATGAGAACGTGTATAAGTATGAAATCATATACGTCAGGTTAAGTGTCCCGTGCTTTGTCAAGCCATCAGTCAGCTAGGTAAAGGAAGGTTGAAGATGGCAGGTAGAAAATTCGACCCTTAAAAGTAAGATCGCAGTTCGCGGTTTGCGTCCAAATTGAGGTCTCATTAAGTTATTACAGCCCTAAAAAAAGAATGCACAGTGACGCTTGGTACTTGTAGTTTTTGACCGTAGCTCGAAATACTGTACATTTGAACAAACGCCCTTTTACCAAACATAGTTGCCGAACAAAAAACCCTGGCTTGGCGTCAAAAGCAGAGTACAGGAGCATGGATAATAACATAATTATTCTCCATGATAGGAGATTGACAACTTGGAAAAAAATCATTATATAGAGACGCACTTAAGGCGTAAAAATTTCCGCAAAATGTGCAGAGATACTCACACAATGTGAGGGATTACGCCTAAAATGGAAAGAGATACTCTTGTTTCTCGAGGAAGTACATTTATTTCGAAAGTCATTTCTCCTCCGAGATGAACTTTCTTGCTTCAAAAAATATCTTGGAGGCTTTTTTTATTTTATTTTTTTATTATTTTCGAGGGACAATGCTGTATGTTTTGTAAGGATTCCTCTCCAAGAATTTTATTTTTTTATTTTTTTAGAAAATTGAACTTACTAAAGTTTCGAGAATGGAACTAAAGTTTCTGCGAATTCCCAAGGTTGCCTCCGGGAAAGTCGAGACATTTTGAGTATTTAATCGGTCGTTAAACTTTTGAGTGTCTCATTGAAAAACGAGGAGCTCAGTGGAGCGAATTGGCGGGTGACTTTGTAATGTTGGAGTATTCCTCGTTAAGACAAACGTAGTCGCCGTGAAAGTCAGTCGGATTAATTGGAGAGAGAAAAAAAAGTGGTAGAAAGGGAGGAACCGATCCAGCTCTATTAAAGTGATTTCGGCGTGATCGTGACTTTTCTTTGTCTGGCATCAACTTCCGCCCATCCGCTCGGCACGCGTCAACCAGAAGGATGCAGGGTCAGAAACGATTGCCGACTGCGGTTAAACATGACTTTATTGGTGTTTATCAGTATGAAGGATTTGTTGAAGACGCCTATTCGAGATGAGATGTCGTCAAGCTTGAGCGGTTCAGATATAAATAACAGGAATCGTATGATTCGTGACGAAGAATCACGTTGCTCGTCACCTCATATTGTGTATCATCGGCATTTTCATTAGCAATTCGACTTTTACCATGGTATTGGAGGAAAATGCAATATGTCCTCATTTGCTCTTGACGAAAGAAGCTCAACATTCACTCAATTTTGTTGCAACGTTTTCAGCGAACATTCAGCGCACTTTGTTTTTCAAAAAGATTCTGTTACGCTTCATAGCGTGTGCATACCAGATAACGTGGACAGACATAATAAATAGAAAACTAGATGTTGTTGATTGAGCACTGGCTGAATTTGTGAGCTAAACGCCCTTACAAAATTCTTGGATTAATCCCACCCTTGGAATCACGAGCACGATTCCGTCCATCACCACTTTTGCACGTCTAATTCCTCGTGAACAGCGAGTCCTCGTAATATGTGTCCGCTTTCTGAGATTACTTTTGGTCCACTAAATTTGGCACGACTTTCCACGGCAGTCTCGAGACCTTGCTTGGTCGTCTCAATGTCTTTCCTTAGCTCGGCAACCAGAGCTTCGGCTTTGACGCCCCTGTCCGAGTCGTCGTCGTCGTCTTCCTGGCTCTCTTCAGGCGCATTTTCGGTCACCTCTTCCGCAGGCTCTTCTGCTGCCGGCTCTTCTGTCGCTGGCTCTTCTGCAGCCGGTTCCTCTGCAGGCGCCTCGACAGCTTTCTGCGACGGCGTGATCTTCTTGCTCTCGGCCTCGCTGTCCTCTTCCGGCATCGAGGTCGTCAGGTGATCGCTGTATTTTACCCTCCCACGATAGCGCGGACCGGTCACCACCGTAGGTAATGTCGTAGTGAGATGCAACTCCTCTTTACTATCTTCGCCGTTGGCAGTGTTCTCCTCTGCTTCCTCGTCGTCCTGTTTGATTTCGTGCCTCTGGGTGTTTGCCTCTTCTTCAGATTCATTTTGATAGTACAGAGCGATGCCGTCCGGGCTGGCGGTCGTCAGGTGAATCTCGGAAGATATGTCGGCCGGTTTTGTCTCGGGTGGAAACGCCTCGGGCCTTGCTAACGCGTCCTCGGTGCCGTCGATGTGGGATCCCCAGCCGTTGACGAGACTGAGGTGCTCATCGATGCCAAGGCCGTTGCTGAGCTTGACCACCGACTCCGTTACCGACGGCTGATCCCCTTCACCTTGCTTTATGATGTCATCTACTTGTTGGGTAACTTGATCAGGCCCATCCACATTCCCTCGCACCATGCTCCAGTACATGTCCCCATATTTGAGGTTCGAGACTTCGGTTGGTGTCGGGGTAGTCTCGCTGATCTGAAACAAACGAGACATAGATTAGTATAGCATCGAACATGTCTGGTTTCCAATATCTACTCAAATTAGCCTGAGACTGACCTTGGTAATTCAGTCCTCATCAGTGTATTGCAGGGGTGCACATTTTAGCTACCCGCTACCGTGAGAACCACCTACATAGTACCCGCGATAAATGATTTTGCCCTGTGCTTCGTTGCAGCATCCATGAGCCATTCCTTTAACTGTTTCTCTTTTTTTTCGTGCCATATCTCCCGCAATCAGGTCCCGTATTTAATCGATTACTTTCTCTAAGGTTCGGAATTCACGTACGTTTGGGCTAGATTTCCTTATCGTAACGAAGCTTTGTCATAGTACCAATATTCGATTGATCTACAGCAGTTAGCATAGAGATAAGTATACATCACGAGGGATAAGGACGTGGCTTAATAAACAAAGAAAGAAAAAAGAGGAACCTATGAAAATGTGTATTGAACTCAGTGGTACATAGAATAGGTCTTACAAGTGAATTCGAAGTTTGTCGAGTAGAGTTGCGAACTGCGTGCTGCCTCCTCAAGGGTGAATTTGGTGCAGTGATCAGAGACCGGTGCAACGCCTGCCTTCGTCAGTGCAAGATAGTGATTAGAAAAAACGGGTGGTATCCATGCAAGATGAAATAGAAATTACTGGCTCGGGTAGCTCCTCTCTGCGTTTGTGCAACCCTGCAATAAACAAGTCTGGGAGGAATTCGCCTTCACTTACCACCTTGAACCTTTCTTTCTCGTATCCCCCATTTCCGCGAGACTTAAATGCGAACTCTCCAAAACAACAATCCGTCAGGATTGACTACCATGGTTACCTGCCTGCCGAAGAAGGCTTGAAGAGGCTTGTAGTCTCGATTTACCCCCAGGACGACCGTTGTGCTCTTCAGTGGCGTCGGCGTGGCGTAGTACTCCGTCGTTCCATAGTCTTTCCCGCCACTGGTGTCCCTCTTTTCGCCAGGCTGGTCCTGGGAGGAGTCGTCTTGCTCTAACCTTGCAGGGTTTATGGGAGTCCACTGGTCACTCTGGAGACGAAACCCTTTCTTCATCGAGTCCCCATCCCCTTCAACGTCCATGTCGTTGGCTTCCGTGCGCCCAATCTGCTGGCTGTCCTGATCTCCGCTGTAATCGCCTCCCTCCTGTTCCTGCGATGCCTGCTGCCCTTCAGGAGCCTCCTCGCTCCCCGCAGCGCCGTAGCTGGACGTCGTCATCGACGCCGAGAAGTCCCCCGCCTCCGAATTCGCATGAGGAGTGGAGCTTTCCTCCGACGCCGGAGGAATGTCGCCCACCGTCTGGTCCTCCACACTGCCCGACATGGACTCTCCCGAAGCCCCCGAACTTTTATCATCGTCGCCTTTTTTCTTCTTGTGCTTCTTGGGCAAAGTTACCTTTCCTTTTATTTTCGTGTTCACTTTGTGGATACCCTTGTCTTTCGTTTTCACATGCTTAGTCTTTGCCCACGCATCACCAACGTATACCTTGGTGGCATTTTCTGTGTTCTTTTGAATATTAGCTGAAGCTACGCAAACTAGTACGTTCTTCTCGTCTTTTCTGCACTTGACAACAGGAGAGTTTTTTTCGGTCTTGTTTTTATCTTTTGGTTTTGTGGATACGGCCGACTGTGGGACTAAATGATAGTGTTGGGGTGATCCCGGAAACGTATGTCGACCATCTTTTATACTGAAGGTCTGAGGCCCATAAGGATTCGGCAGTTTGGTGCCATAACTCGAATATAAGGGTTGTTTGTACTGGTTACTACGATAAGCATTATTACCACCTGAGTATTGTGGATACTGGGAGGACGGGTATACTTGCGTTGAAGTGTAACCTGAGTTTTTAATCTGCCCGCTAGTGGTTACTACGGGTGACGGTGTAGGCCGAACATTTTGATTAGCTTGAAGAGCACTGTAGGCGGGCGGTACAGGAAGAGCGCTGTACGCATTGTACAAGGCATGCCCCTGGGCACTGTTGACGTTAACACTATGGGGGGTTGTAAAACCCGCATACACCCCGTAAGATCCACCGTTGCCGAAATAACCATGCCCAGGACTTTGAGAATTCACATACGCATTACCGTGTCCACTGGTTTGCGGCGATGTGTATACCGCAGGATGATAATGTGCATGCCCATTTTTCACACCTTGTTCGTCCTGTGCAAGCATGGGACCGCTAACACCCACCAAGTTACCTCCTTGACATTTTGAGCCCCTTGTAGCTTGGTTCGCGGTAGTACCGTGATACACCGTTATGGGCTGATAACGTTGACCATTACCTAGTCCATAATATCCGTACACCGGTTGTAGCTCCGGAGGGATCGTAGGCGACCCCGGTTGACTTTGAAGTCTTGGGGACTGAACAGACTGCGTCACCTGGGTAATCGGATTCCCAGTTGCAGTTCCGGTCGTGGGCTGTAGTCTATTGTATCGCAGGAGTCTCTGAGCTCTGAGCGCATTTCGTACCCTAGTACTATGAGATAACAACTCTGCGAAGGACGCGTCATGTCCAGCTGCGACTATAATGGTTCCCGGGGGAGGAGGTGGAGGAAGAGGAGGGGCTCTTAGGGGGATGATGACAGGTAATGAGGGGGGAGTTGGAGAGGGGCCTGGAAGGACTGGCTGGGCAGCACTGTTGCCATAGGTCGTCAACGCGTTCCCCGTCATAGCCAGGCCATTCGCTCTCGGCACTCCAACTTGTCCTGATGAATGGACGAAACCGTATCCACCGTTGGCGCTGCTGTCGTGCCCCGTGGATCCGTAGCCAGCTGCCGTCGGGGATGGTCCTGGGGACACGTAGCCGGCCGCAGAGCCGTAGCCCGTCCCCAGGACGCCGCCGTAGCTCCCTCCGAGACCTGTCCCGCCGAGGTCCGCGCCTGCCGTTCCTCCCAGGGCGTTGCCGAGACCAGCGTCCTCGAAATTCTTCCCTTTCTTGGGCAGCACGTACACAGTTTTCGTGTGGGTCATGGCGTTGATGAACTCCGGGACAACGATTCGAAAATGAACCCTGTCAACGAGCGATCGTCATTACACTCACAGAATACTACAGTTACCTTTCGCTTGGGAAATTTAATGGTTCTTATAATGTTTTGCTTCTGCAATTGATTTCAGCCTATACGCTTTGAAAGAGGTCTATTTGTCTAGAATTTGAACTCCTATCTCTGTGCAGATAATAGTAATCGCAACTAACTTTCCATTGCGCCCTTTGCAAACCTGCGGAGCGAGACGCAAGCCTGTTAACTTAAGTAAACCTTTACCTACGTGGTTGCATAATGTTGCTAATTATAATGATGTAATCAAAGGTTTAACCAGCTTGAGATACGCAAAGGGGAAAAATCCAACCTTTTAGTATTCCACCTTTTGTTATCCCTAAGATCTGAAATTAAGAAGATTACCATAAAGGACTACGATATTTGCAAAGTGTTTGCCCGTTATTTAGACTTTTTAAAATTAACAAGCAACTTTCAGTAGCCCATCTATCATTAGTAAAAAAAAAGGACTAGAGAAACGATAAATAGGTCTATAAGGAGCCAAAAAATGTCATTTGCAAAGAAGAGCCGGAAGATCTCAAGGTTTTTTTTTTAAGATTTTTTTTTGGCATTTTTGATACCTTGCAAGGTGCAGGTTTATCCACCCAAACATATTAATTGTTTAAACACAAATATCTGTTCAAAGACCTTTTTGTTAGGAGCATTCTTCTGGGGGCGATATTGATTCTACTCACCGTTCGTCACCAGCCGCGCAGCCGTGCATTGCTGCCAACATAGCCGCCAACCTCACGGCCACCTACAATAACAACAGACAAAAAGGAGAAGACTTTGCTTGTACAAAAAAACAAATTTCTTAAGAAAAAACGTGGTAGGTTGTCACTGGTCAGCAAACAACGATCTTGCACCTCGAAATTACTTGTTCTTTAATGCAATCAACTTTAACCAATGCAGAACAAATTGTGTTCCGCAAAAAAAAAAAAACAACAGATTATTGTTTTGCGGCCGCTCGCAACCTTTCTCATGTCACCTGACTAGTGCCCTTTCCTCTGCTCTTTCCCCCTTCTAAACTATTTCATCTGATCTAAAGACGCGTGCAAGGGAAACGTCACAGTCACAACTCATTAGATACTGGGACTTAATCGCCCCTAGTGAACTTCCAAGTGTGCTTAATGAAAAACGCGCATATTAGGGAGCTTAATTCATTACGCAGTCGCCAAAACTTCCGTCTAACAGCTTTGCTTAGGACCGAAAAAAAGACAATGTGTTAAACTACCGAAACATTATTTGTGAAATACCGGTAACTAAGCGTGAACAAATTATCCGAAGTATACACGGCTAAAAAAATAAAAAAAATCTATTAGGTAGCAAATGAGCACGAAAAGTGTTAGCTCAAAATCGGTGCAGTTTATTCGGATCGGTATCGAGGAAGTAAAATGAAAGTTAGGCTACCCACAACGCTGGAATGTTTTGCTTTCAGTGGTCAGGAATGTTGCATCAATATCGAAACAAAACGTTTTGTATGGACGCTTTCCCCAGTTTGCGGTTGCGACTTGACACTCGATTGAATGATCCAGAGACGCCCAGCCCTTATTTAAACGCTTGTTACGAGGAGACCACAAAAATGTTCGAGATAAACTTTCCTTTTAGGTTAAACTGTTTTCAGGATTCCGCGATGTGTGTGATTTTTCGCTACTTTTAAAAATTCTGTAGATGATTAACCGTCCCACAATGGGAAGAATTTTTGTCACAAAGCGCACTATGTAAATTTAAATCAGTGAGTCTCTGAAGTTTTCACTGATTCTCAGAGATTCTCACTGCTTCAAATTTAGAGTGAAGGCGGAAGGGATTCGTCTCAAACAAATATGCTCGCTAGCTAAAAGAATGTCTCACTCGATGATCTAAATACTGATGAGAGGCTTCTCACTTTCATATCTTGCCGTCTGCCTATCAGAAGTAGTCAACCGTCTCACAAAAATGAAATTATACCCTTGTTCTGAGAAACTAATTAGCGCGCAAAGTAAAGAGACGTCGAGCGTCTCAAAACTTCGGGTCTTTCCTAAACGGCGTTGACAGCTCTGTCGGGAAGACAGTATGTGCCAAAGCATGTTGTGTGAAGTGTTGCTTATCGATTTTTAGATTTAAAGATTTTGTTTGCGAGAGGGGGAGACTATTCTCAAAGATTTCTTTTTTTTAAAGAGGTAAATTGATTTGGATTGAACCATTGCGAACAGCCTCTCTGCCACTGAGGTACTCTGTAAGTTTCAAAAGTAGAATTTTCCACTTCTTGTGTTCCACAGTAGTTCAATTAGTCTCTATATTACGAGGATTAGGTTAGATCACGAGCTTAGTAATTCTCTGAGATCACTCGGCTTACGCCAAGCGCAGTGCCGCTCATTTTTCAGCCACAGTAACTGCAGCCGAGAATCAGACTTGATGACGATCAGAATTTAAATTTCATAGAACGTTATCTACCGATCACTGTGTTGAAACTTTGCTCATGATGGTCATCTCTTTTTATTCCAGGCGGCACCGAAGTTAACGTTGCTTGGGTAGCGAAGTACGGACTTAACTTCACTGCCAAACATCTTTCTGTCGACGACTACGCCCCTCATCTATTCAATCGTAAGTTGAAAAATCTTTTTAAGAAGAAAAACAAGCAGTTTTTAGGCACGCCCGTGAACTTGAAACGACCATAGACTGTACCGCTTTGACATTCCTATATCGTATATTGGGCTGACCTTGACTTACTTTCAAACTTTAAAAGCTGTTGGGGCACTGTGGTGACCGTGTGAAACCCATTATTGGAGTTCTTATTGGCTCAGAAGAACAATAGGATGCTAACTTGAGCAAGGTCGGGTTTGGTCTTCGCTCCGATCGGCTTTGTGACGAAAGGTGGGACAAAGGAAGTTTGCTGTTCCACCTTTCAAACGAGTTACACAATATGCGCAAAAAGGAAATATCCTCCGTTGGGAATTTTACCTCTTCGTCCCAAAACGAGCCCCTTTCGCGACAAAGAGACCAAATGGCAGCCGAAAACGAGCTCTCCATCTCTATCCGAAAACTAAAAATGGCTCATTGTCATTGTTGAGTGGTCTCTTTATGGCTATTGGCCGGAAGTGTGCTTAAGTAACAGCCGAGTTATCCTAGAAGAACGGAAAGCTATTGTCGAGTTGTGGATGGAGACTCTCCAATAGAGAGAGCCATTTCGCAGTCAATTGCCATTGAATTCTTTGTTGGCAGTTGCCACGCTGCGGCTGTGTAATGTTGCGTTCACCTTTCCCTCATCTCGGCGATTTTCGTTAAAAACCATTTACGTATTCCGTAACGCCTCCAAAAGTCGTGGCACATCCGAAACACAGGCCTTGTTAAAACTTTGTAACTTATCTCGCAAGCGTATCTAGTTTATCTAGATTAAGAATGAAGTTTTAAGCTCTTTCTTTTTTGGGCCTTGTTTGCGACTTTGCACGGTTTCCCTCGAGTCTCCTCATGATATGATAGATTCATTAGCGTGCCTCTGCGTTTGTCTCCTATTGCGCATTTCAGTTTCGGTGTAAAATTTAGGACTCGATAAACAATTTATATGGGGAGACCTGAACGCACGGAACCAACTAAATGTATTTTAAATGGGAGGTGACTTGAACGCGTGGAACCCAACCTACTACATTTTATATAGCGCAGTCGATTCGATAGACACTCCCTTAAAAAGAATTGTCTCATTATTACGGTTGTGTTCGCATTATGACGGATAAGAAGAAAGCTCGCTCGGTACCTACCATTGTACTTGAAGTCATAGCTGTTGGTTTGAGGCCGTCTGTATAGATTTCTTCTTCCGCAGTAGACTCGGGTTTGTTGTCAGCTCCCCGAGCAAATTTTTGAAGTGGAGATGGGCATCACACGACGTGAATGTTGCCACCTGGTAAGTCACTCCACGGGATACAGAAGTTCTGGCTCCATACTGTCCGCTGGTGATCTAAAAAGTGAAGGATATTGAAACGGCCACTGCATTATGCTCGGTCTGTCCTCCTCGCCCTCTTAGACGCAGATGGACTAACTCCCGAGCTTTACAAAGAAGAAGAGAGAAGGAAACATCCGTAGTTTGAAGGAATGTCATAGGGATGACATGTTTACAAGGCCCAAACTTGTTTGAAAATTCATTTTGTTTGCCCAACAAATCGAATTCGTCCAGTAGACTTGATGATTTGGTTTAAGGTGCAAGCTGTAAATCTGTGCAAGACGAACTCAGAAACCAGAAGTCAAGCGATTTCAGTGCCACCAAGTATTCCGTATGGCCATTGATCTGGACCCCTTTGATTTTGGAAATCGAGCCAGTGGAGTTGTAGGTGATGCCTGCAACTTTCCCCAGGCATCGCCTTCCACATTTTGAGACTTGCAAAGATCTACTATACACTGCCATCACATGAAAGCAGCGTTGTGACAGATAACGAAAGGTAAAGTTTCATCCAGATAACAGATTCAGGTAATCAAGAAAAATGTATGTAGATAATTTATTATGGATGGTTTTTACATCTTGTCCAGGTGAAAGATACAATATTTTACCATGTAATTGATAATAGATAACGCATAAAAAGGTGCAGTATAGAGCCTGAGAT
>Ga0058701_10003069_pt1 | contig 13040 bp, 7 predicted proteins | sample AgamicOrMae_FD_97039 | JGI IMG/M metagenome (GOLD analysis project Ga0058701, IMG submission 97039) | Agave microbial communities from Guanajuato, Mexico - Or.Ma.e | ecosystem: Host-associated > Plants > Phyllosphere > Phylloplane/Leaf | place: Guanajuato, Mexico | collected 2012-06-04
CTCTTAAGCTATAAATTTCACTCCAGATACTTCGGGCTGTCAAGGGTTGACCTAACCCAACTTGACCTCTCCGAACTTAACCTGAGTTAACCTAAGCTAACTCAACCTAACCCAACTTGAACTTAACCTAAGCCAACTTGACCTCACCTAACCCAACTTAACCTAACCTAAATTCACCTCACGTACCTGAACTTGACCTGACTTAACCTGACCCCGCAGAACTTGATATTAACCCAACAAAATCTCATTTCACTAAACCATCGCTTCACAACCTAAATAAGACACTTCCAATTCGTCGTGATTTGAGCCGTACAAGCGTTAATCGTGCTGCGGGTTCATCAGGGTGTCGTGTCGCAGCTGGGCCAGGTGGGTCATGTTAAGGGTCCTGCAAAATCCTGCCCTGCCCATGGCGTTTTATCCCTCGGATGGAAGCTGCCCTTATAATTAGGGGGGTGATTCATCGCAGCTCTCTGATTTTCTTGGGGAGTTTAACCGATGGGCTTGACATCAAATTTCACCTGAATCTTCCATAAATTAGCCGAGATCTAATACCTCCCTTTCGTAGAGCACCATAAAGTGAGATAAAAGTCAACAGACTCCAACACTTTAAGCAAGGCACAATGAATTTTAGAAACATTTAATTTTCGACCTAATGTGCGCTTATTCCTCGTTCAACCATTGATTATTAATAAAATCCAACCGCATGGGTTTGGTACCCAGTGCTTCGCTCCTGTAGAGCTCCGCTGTTGCCATATGCCCCCTATATCTAGTTGGCAGCAGGCTGACGCCACCGAGAAGAGATTTCAAACTTGGCAACATGTGAGCGGATCGACAGCAGGGAGGCACAAGGTACACATGTCTTCACCCATAACAGCCCAAAGTATTTGAAGTGAATTTTAGCTTAACAGAAATTGAAAGGATTTTTTTCATTGAAACACGCTATTTAAAGCTTTGGAAAATGCCTAAATAATTAAATTTTAGGTTTCCAGAGGGATAATATTTCTTGAACTGTGACAATACTAAACTAAAAAGATCCTCTAAAATATTTTTTTTCTGTTTCCGAACGGCATCGCTGGGAGGTAGTGGGTTAATCCTGATGACAGTTTCACGGTTGAAGAAGGAGAGAACACAACAGGTACAAAATACGACCTTTAAAACATGAGGGATCTAAATTGATTATGAATGAACGAAGCTTGTGTCACCTGAGCGAAGCCGTTTATCATTAATGAATACAGAAGAATTTAACTGGAACAGAGAGCATTTTAATTTTTTCATGACAACTCCATGACTATGTGAGTAGGTAATGTAAATATGTTGCGACAAGTTCAGATCTCTCTCACTCAATGGATTCGCAGAGATTAATGCTTTCCTAGAGAATTTCTTTCATTTAAATGACATAAAAAAGTTATGGGTCCGTAAACAGTGATGCCAAACGATGAGTCCCTTGACAATAGAGTTGTGTTATTCCCATAAATCAGAATTACAGGAAATAAATCCCCGAGTGTAATTAAATTTCCCCATCGCTAAAATCTGACCGGTGAGGAACGGAATTCTCAAGCTGTATTCTTATTTGATAATATGCGCTGTATCTTCTCTAGGCACCATCCGTAATCGACGTCATTTTCAACGTGAAAAAGTACCGCACAAATAGTTTTATCTTGATGTTTTCACGAAAATTAAAGAACAGCGAGGTTTCCGTCGCAAAAATCCCAAAATTTGCTGGCACTCGAGATAAAATAGGGGCAAGCGACATAAGCATCTCTTCCATAAGTTACAAGGCGGTGAAATTTTTACTTGATACGAAACAGATCCCCTCCTTGCGCAACATGATCGTCTTTTTGTTATTTTTTCTGGCAACGTTTGAGGTTTTTACTTTCACGAAAAAAAAAATGTTCGACGCAAAAATTTATTTCCACGAATAGTTGCCGTACACGAAAACAGTTTTCAACGAGTGAAATGTGGGTTTTTTGACACTGCCTCAAGCCCCCAGAAAAATTTACGCCTATAAAATTTTGCCGCTACCAACGAGAATGCAGCCGCTTTCAAGTAGCATAAAGTCGCTTTCGCACAGAATTTCTTATCGCTGTCAAAACAGAATTCAATCACTATGGACAAAAAATCAACAACAACTTTGTTTAGCTTCAATGGTCTGACTTATCCGTCAATTTACAGACATTCCACGCGGGGTTCTCACCGGACGCTACGGTTCTTTTTACAAGAAGCCTGCTTTCATTCGACTTTGAGGCGACTTCTGCCGAAGAAAGAGAACATAAATTTGCCATCAGAAATATACTACGCGGCGATACAAAGTGAGTCAAATCGGAAAATTCGTTTACAGCGCAAACTTTATTCGCCTGAGGCGATTTGTTAGTTCCTCTGGCAAAGGCCTCTGCAGGCTATAGGCAACCGGAATACGTTGGAGTCGCGCGTGTTGCCTATCCTCTGCTGTTCTATTTACATCGACTTTTCGCCTGTTCTGGGTCAAGTTCAACCGGATATATTGTACTTTAGTGACTTTTTTTTTAGTTGTAGCGGGTCTCGCCGAGCCATATCTGTCGTTCGATATGGCTATTGATATACCAATTTTGAAAACCAAGTTTTCGGGATAGACCCCGAGACGTTAACCCTTCACCGCCCAGTGATGCCGTTCGGAAACAGAAATAATAGGAAACAGGATGATTTGTTTTAGAGGATCTTTTCAGATCAGTATTGTCACAGTTTAAAAAATATCACCCCTCTGGAAACCTCATCGAATTTAATAATTTGGCATTTTCCAAAGCTTAAAATTTCGTACTTAATAGAAAAAATCCTTCCAATTTTTTTAAAGCTAAATTTCACTCCAAATACTTCGGGCTGTTATGGGTTAAGCCCGGTTCACGCGATATATTGAATGGTCTAAACCCGGTATTCAGTCTCATATCAAACGCGATTTGTGTTGCTACCATACTTCTTTTAAGGACAAAACACAAAAATAATCCTTAGATTGAAAAAGTGGGAAAAAAAAGAAAAAAATGGGAAAAGAAAAACAGGGAAAAGAAGAGAAAATTTACGATTAAAAATAGATACAAAGAGCGAGGAAAAAGAAAAAAGAGGGAAAAAAGAAAAAAGGAAATAAACCGAAAAACAGCAAAAAAATGGGGGGGAACAGTTAATTCTCGAGACAGCGAAGATTTACTCCCAAAGAGCGATAACTCCCTCCAAGATTAAGGTCAAATAATGAGCGAAAATCTTCAGAGCAGGATTCCGCAAGGACACCCAATAAGGATTCGTCTAGATTCCGGTTCAAAACGCCACTCTGGTCACAACTAGTATTACTCTTGGTACAGTTTATTCGCAGCGGACTACCGCCCACAGAATCCCGCAAATTAGCATTTCATTCCTAGAGATGCTCATTAAGGGGCCCGTCCGTAAACAATGCGCGAGGCTCGTAAACGGGCCCCGATTTACTTTCCGGATGAGATTGGTTGTGTTGACCCCAGACGGGTTAACATCATCTTAATTGAAGCATAAAAAGGTTAAAAACCGAGCTTTGCGCGACCCACGCTATCTCATCTCCTCTTTAGGTTTCACGCCTACAGACTATGGTGCATCATTCTTTCTTCATTGGGTTTAGCAACCGCCAATCCGAGTTCGCTGCTCGGCTTCGCAGATTCCCAGTGTTGCCAAATATCGCAACTCCTTCGAATCCAACTTAACTGTTAATTTACAAGATTGAATATTCCACCTCGACACGTCGCCAAGGCGAGTTGAGCGAAACACGAAGCGAGGCACAGGGTATCTATCTCACTTAGTTAAGTTAACCGCGTAAAGCCTGGTTTACAGTGTTGTCAACAAAATCGCGAAATCTGGCAACATTGGGTCGGAGTCGCAAATTTGGCAACCTTGAGCGAGTTGATTCCGAACCGTTGTATAAACCTACGCACGTTGCTTGGCTACCACATTGTTTAATGGATTGTTTAAGCAAGATAGGTTTTAAAAAGAGTGGGTCTGATTTTGGGGCCTCGATTAAGATAGGTTTAAATATCTTCGTATATCGGCCGAACATTGCGCGGGAAAAGTTTCCCGGGACTAAACAAATTGTAATCAGTGCGCGACAACCTTTTCAGTAAATAAGAAGATTCGTTACTATTTTTTTTTCTTTTTTTTTGCGAACGTTGTTGCCAAATGTTGCCGAATTACGTGAATTTGCAAATTTTGACCGCTTGATAACCGTCAGAGGTAACCTGCAGTGCCAGGTATGTTTTGCATGGCTCACAAGATCCTCCAAAAACCAAGAGAAGAAATTCGCTCTTTTAAACCAAGAACTGATTTCGACCGAATCTTCGTGGCAGAGTTTTCGGTTTAAAGGAGTGAATTTCACTCGCAGTCTCGAAGGAAATAGCGATTTCAAAATGGGTTATCTTCACCGGTTAAAAAATTGAGCGCGTTTAAAAATGAGGTCACAAAATCACGCTCTCCTGGTATCATGATCCTAGTGACGATTAGGTGTAAACTTCGGCTAAAATTTAAACATGTTTAAATAAGATCATCAGGGCATCTGGAAGGCAACCCACCCGGAAGACAAGTCGAGAAACTTGAACAGATTCCGTTCCTGAAAGTTGGATAGAAACACTTTCACAGTTCCCGACTGTCCTTTTCAATTTGTTTTGCTAAGTTTCCAGTTCAAACGTTTCGTATTTCCCGGAAAAATCGATCCGGCTTTTCAGGGAAACAATTACCCTACGCTGTCAAAATCAGCTGTTCACGTCTGTAAAAACCTCGGATTAAAACTGACGGGCTACGACTAGCGTACAGTCCACGCCAAAGCTCTCCGGTCCCTTTGCAAGGAAGGTTTACCAAGACGGTTTTCACGGATCTGGTTAGCGAAAACCTCTGGTTTTCGATTCAGCATTTCCTGTCGGCGTTTCAACCTGGTTTGACGAGTCGTTACGAAACCAAACCGCGTGAATTACGTGCCTTGAACCTTGCTACTATGGGGGGCATTCGATAGCGCCAAAAACCACAAGCGCCAACGCCGCAAGCGCCAGTCCGTAACCGCCAAACGAGAAAAGTCGCAAAAGCCAAAGTTAGTACAGGTTAGGTGAAGTTAGGTTAAGTTAGGTTAGGCTAGGTTAGGTTGAGTTAGGTTAGGTAAGGTTAGTATTGCGGTTAAGACCTATGGCGTTTGCGACTTTTCTCTTTTGGCCGTTACAGATTGGCGCGTGCGGCGTTGGCGCTTGTGGTTTTTGGCGCTTATGACAGCTACCCCGCTACTTTCATCTGTTATAGCCCGCTTAAAACAGTATTACCAACTTAGCGACTTTGAGACGATTTGCCCTATGCCTCGCTCCGCTGCGATAGATAAGCGATCCTCAGCAAACACAAGCAGAAATCGCAACTTCTGGCGGCTGCAGCATCTAACAATAAGCGCTTTCTTGTTCGAAATCGATTCTCGAGTTGAAATTTCGAGTTTCGGCTGGCAGCACTGTCGACTGTTTGCGCTCCAGTGCGCCGTTCCGCCGTGGCAGAACGTGGCGCCTACTCGCTGCAGGCTTTCCGACCACCCCGGCCCCGGCGTAATGGCGACCTTCAAACGAAAATAATTGCTTTCCGATCTCATTAATTCCTATTTTACACGTTGCATTATTTCACGAAATGAATGCAGTTCAAACGGACGGCTGCATAAAATGCATATTTTATTGAAATTAATATAATTAGTCGATGCTTGCATTTTTAGATTAAGGGCTTAGCCTAGGTTCATTCGTAGATAAATACTCTCTGAAAACAAATCAGTAACGAGGGTACACAAAAAATAAGCGAATTCTGCTAAATTCTATTAATTTAACGAATCGAAACATTGATGCATTTTTACCCCATGCAGAATTTTGCGAGGTTTTCGCTGACAGAGTTTCGAGAGAGAAAGTTTTTCAAAAATAAGTTTTCATAAATGATCTCGGTGTCTAATAACGCACATAGTGCCGCCATTGATAATTCAGATGACTTTTTAAAAAATGGACTTAAACGAAGATTACCAATTCTAGACAAGTTGTTTCCAACTCTCTGTAAATATTAACAGATAAAAATTTCTGCATATTTTGATAAATTGGATTCAAGTATGAGCCAAGACTTTGCTTTGAATAAGCATTTGATCAGATCCAAAATACCATTATTGTGAAGTTTTTTAAGACAAAAAAACAATGAAAAAAAAAGATTTTTTATTTTGTGCACTGTGATAAAATCATTTCGAGAACTCACTCTCTGGGCCTGGGCATGAACCTACACAAATGTTTCTCAGAATCACATACTTGTAAAATATATCCCAAAGTGGAAAGATATGCATCAAATGTTCAATTTTGGTTAAAACCTCAATTAATGACAAATGCCAAAGGAGCTAAAGTTAAAAATTAATCGTTGCTGATACCGCTTCAACCACGCGTCTCCGAATATTTTTTAATGGTTTATATCAATAAATCAATAAGCCTCAATTTTAATATAGCCCAATTTTAATAAATAGGTCTAAGAAACTGCCAATAAGCATGATTTAAATAACCTTCAAAGTCCCAAAAATCATCTCTATGCTGCTGACAGCTTCTTAAACTGTCATAAGAATAATAAAATAAAATAAAAAATGTCACCATGAAAAATAATTATTTAAATACCTGAAGCACTAGCCCATGGTATAAAAAATTCAGAGCACCTTAGATCTTCTACTGGGTTAAAATAAATATAAAAACCCAGTCCTAATGAATATTCACCATGATTTCCTAATTTGGAACTGACAAAATATACAGTTGTGAAGAGACAGTTGACTAAACCATACATTTAAATTTACTACTAGTATTAGTGAAACTGTACTGAGAACCCTTGTGTCATTTTCATAACTGTTGAGCTCATCAAAAACTATAAAATTGGGACTATGAGAGGCAATGTAAGTGAACACTGTAAATGACCCACCCTCATAATATTTTAAGAACAGGCACAGTACCCACACGCTATTTCTATATAAGAGCTGGCATGCTGCCCAACCCAGACAGGCCAATGGAAACACTTGTTTACAACTCCCCCGATACTTTAATTAATAAAATTCCCTGATGATTTGACACTTATAAAAGTGCACTGTTTTGTACTACTAAATAAGAACGCAAAATTGTTAATTATGTGTACATAACATACACTCACTCTAGCTTAAAACAGGATAAGTTGGCATCCAGTATGTTATAAATGTTTATCACAGTGATGCATCATGTTTAAAAGCAGTTTTCCTGCTGAGAATCTCATGAAAACATCTGCTCTGCACTTTAAGATAGGCTTTTGAAGCCTTAAGTTTTTGTTTTTTTTAAGGCAAAAATATTCAGGTTCAAGGAAACATCAAATTTGAATAGATACATCAACAGTAATTAACATAAGTATCATGATCATGGAAGACACAGGATAATCTGAGGGGGTCAAGGAGCAAAAACATAAGCTTAACTTAATAATTTAGAGTATAAATTAAAATAATACTCTAAAAAAATTGTGAAAAACTTAGTTGTCCTTGATTTACAGGAATTTGCAGTTATTAATGACCTGAATATGACAAGTATTGACATTTCTCCTTGACTTGCACGGCTAGGCTCCCTAATCACATGACACTTATCATGCCAAACAAGTTTTAAAAAGAAGCATAAAGTAAATCTTGGTGATAAGTCAAATAAATATATTATTCAATTTTTTTCTAAATTTAAATACTCTTCCACAGAGGAGGCTATGAGATTTACTCACAAGAAAAACACTCCAAAATACCACAGGATAAATAGGTTATGGTACAAAGGTTCTCTCTAAGTTTCCAGGATACAAATGCTTTTCAGAGAAAAGCAATTGCAATAAAAATGATTGAATAGAATCAAATTATAGAATAACCATGGCCTTGAGGTAGAAATCTATTGTGACATGACCAGGTTCAAATACCAGGGACTATCCATATGGCCAAGGTCATCAAAATTAAGGATCACAAAAAGGATTGTAAATAACTGCAAATACATGCAAAGGAAAGGAAAGCTCTAGGACATTGCACAGAGAATTATGCTGCCTTTGCTCAAATACTTAAAGGAAGGTTTAGATATTAATTCTGTTTATTGAGTAAACAAAACAAGAGTCAACCATTTCCATTACAGAAATCATTTCCAATTTAGTTGCTCCCATAAAACTATCTTTTCAACTAAACTGGAAACAAATTTGGAATTAATGATATGAAGAGTCATTGAAGTAAGAAATTAGAAATGTAATGAGGGCACTTTTCAAGGAATTCTTCAGTTTATAACAGTATTCCCAAAACAAAAAAAATTCTGGAATACTCTATTTATAAGTTTACAGCCACAGCTTTTGAGATGCTGATCTTGGTAAAATTCCATTTAATAGATCATGGAAAGTGAAAGGAGAGCTGTCAAACACGACATCAACAAAATCCTTATCTAGCAAAAGAGTATCTGAGAGTTGAGAGTGCAAGTCTTGTGGCACTTGCCAGATAACCACAACATTGAGAAAGGTCAAAGGGTAAGGTGACAGGACTGTGCCGTACTGTGCTAGCTGGCAAACGAAAACAGCACGGGGTCAAGAGGTTAGGAATGTAAACAAGTCACTACATTGATTGGTGATGCTTACCTGAAGTAAATTCCTGAGCAGGTCCTTGAGATCCGAACCAAAATGCGAGGGGAACCGTACTTTCCCTGAGACAATTTTTTCATAAATTTGAATGGGCTGGTCTGCGAAGAATGGTGGGTAGCCTGCAGCCATTTCATACACAAGCACTCCAAGGGCCCACCAGTCCACTGCTTTGTTGTAACCCTTACTCAAGATGATTTCTGGAGCAAGGTACTCGGGAGTTCCACACAGAGTCCAGGTTCGACCCTTGACCCGCTTGGCAAAGCCAAAATCTGTGACCTTGAGGTACCCTTGACTGTCGATGAGCAAGTTTTCTGGCTTGAGATCTCTGTAGATCAGATCCAGGTAATGAAGGTACTCAAATGCGAGGACTATCTGGGCAGCGTAGAATCTTGAGTGAGGTTCGCTGAACCTGCCCACTTTGCGCAGATGGGAGAACATTTCTCCACCTGGCACGTATTCCAGGACCATGTACAAGTTGGTATTGTCCTTAAAATGGAATTTTAAGCTAACAAGAAATGGGAAACAGATTGCCTGAAGAATTCTCTTCTCATTGAGTGTGTGTTCCACCTGTTTCAATTTGACAACCTTCTGCTTATCTAAGATCTTCATTGCATAATACTCTTTGGTGGGTTTGTGTTGAACAATCATTACCCTCCCAAAGGACCCCGTTCCCAACGTTTTTATCCGTTCGAAGTCGTCCAAACTCGCTGTGTTGGTGGGATTCTTCTTCCATTTCTCCTCGAACTCCTCCTTCGCCTGCTCCAGGAACTCCTTAACACTCTCGGCGGCATCACCTTTCTTGGTGATCGTTGCCGTAGCGGCATTGCCCATGGTTTTCACGTTAAGGCCTTCCAGGGCGCCCCGTCCCGTGCCGTCTATCTCGCAGTGTCGCTTCCCTGCCCTGCCTGCGCTCCGCTGCGCTCGCTCGCTCGCTGATCTGCAACCAGCGGCCACAACTCCTCACAGCACAAATAACGAGCAACTCTCCTCTTCTGTTATCTACACCAAAGCCGCGAAGCAGTCGCCGCCGCCACAGCCGAGATTTCGAGCACCCTAGCCGCCTTTCTCATCAACACAGCCACAGAAATAGCACCCTCATCTTGTCATTAAAATCGCCTATTCAAGCACAAGCACTGACTTCCTTCGCTCGCACAAAACACGCAGGCTCCACTAATGTTTACCACCGACACACAGTTTCAATTCCTCCTCTCAAATGGCTCCCCTTCCCCGGATTTGCCGTAGACGAGACGTCAGAACACAAAATATAGAAAGATGGGTCAATTAAAAGTTTACAATTCACCCGGTAGGGCGCATTACTTCACATGGAGGGATTCGACAAGTTTAGTAGGGTGCTGCCGCGGCCGCGCGGTGGCCGTCTGCGCAACTACGTGATGCCAGCACTTCACGGCTAGCTTCACAGCGGCTCAGCTCCTCTCCCTCTCCTTTCCCTCTCCTTTCCCGCTCCGCGCTCCGCGCTTTGCCTCGTCGACCGCCCGATGCCTACGCACACCAGCGACGCACTCGCCAAAACGCACAATGTCACCAGCAAAACTACTCATCTCACTTATCAAAACGGTGCAACCTTTGTCATCAGCCCAATACCGCCTTTTAGTCACTCGACAATTTATTTTACTAAACGGTCGAGTGGGAGCTGCGTCGCTGTGATACTAGCCCCTCCTCAAGTAGATCAATACATTACTCGTCTTCTAAACACAGAGGTGAAAATTCGTTGACAACACTTTTAAGTGTTCGTAAATATTCCCCGTAAACAATCATGCCCCAAATCATACGTGTGTGACAATATTTGGGACACGGCTGACAAGTCGGCCAACGCCACGAGAGATCCGCTCCGCCGTTCCCTGTCCCCGCCTTGCCCCAGTCCCGCCCTACCCACCCCCTCCCACCCTCCGCTATCGACACGACTGCCCTCCCCCGTTCCACCTGTCTTCCACCCGCCAACCACCTGATCTCGTGGCCTGCCTCCAGAATCTCGACAGCTTCGTCTCGTTAATTTCGCCATTGACTTAGACTACCAATCGACCTGCTAGGAGTCCAAACTCCCGCCACAGATCGCGGCTTACCCCCGCGCGTCTCCGAACTCTCGTTATTACATCTCAAACTGAACTTGGAAGAAGAAAATAATTTTAAGACTGCATTTCTAAACCAACGAATGCTTCCTTGGAATTTCAACGATGGAATTTTTTTATCGCTTATGAAACATTATCGGCGGTTACCCGCGCGCCCGAAATAATGCCAGCGTAATTTACGTCTGTTTGAACAAGGCCCCGCCCATATATGTCACCACATATGTTTTCCCGCCTTGTTTAGGGCTGTTGAGACCGCACCGCCTCTCCCCACCAATTTTATACACCCTTATCGCGCACCTACATTTTTCGGTGTGCCGGAGGGTGTCGAGCGCATTTCCAGTTCTTCCAAAAAACAATGACGTCACTTGTCCAGATTCTGTCTCTCTCCATCATCGCATGCCGCGGTACTCTCTCTTCTTTCGGCTAGTAACGTTCTATTTATAAACGGCGCCATCAGTCCACTCCCCCTCCCGCACCCACCACCCCGTATGTGGATTATAAAATACGTTCAGCGCAGGCCATGCACAATGAGAAACAAACGTTCATATTATGCAAGCTGTGGAATCGTTGAAAGGTTACCGTATAACAATTCCGCCCATTAGCAAAATGCAGAAACCGTTTCATCCAACAAGAGGCAAGAAGAACAAAAAGGGAGAGCGGATTTTCAAACAAAACAAAAAGTGACCAACAGGTTGCTCCTCTCTAGTTTAAGAGACACTGAGAACTGTGACAACAAACTGAATACAGAAGGGCTAAAAATATCTTCAACTTCCGATAAGGGTCTCTTTATATTATCGTGTTTGCTTCCTCTTAGTTTTTCTCCGAAGAAAATTCTCACCAAACGGTCCACCTTCGGTAATGAAATTTCCACCAGTGCTGCCTTCATGAGCACCAGTACCGATTTGTTCATCAAGATTACATTTATTAAACCGACTCACTGTCGAAGGAAAATTCTCTAACATAGTCTAACTTAAACAGTACTTTCCCTATAGGGTAAGTAAAAAGTTGCCCCGGCGTGAGCAACAAGGCACGGAACCTAACCTTAGTTAACTTAGGTTAACCTAAAAACCTGATGACGCTTGAGCGTAACTCAAAGTAATAGGTAAAGGGTGATGTTGAGCTGGTTGCCTAACTTTGGAATGGGCTGTACTCCCCTCCTACAACCTTTGACGGCGCCAGTATTCATTGTCGAGGTCGAGATTAGAAGAGTCTACATGTTCCATGTAGGCTTTTCAATGCATGTGACAACTTTCAATCTGCCTTTTCTGCCTCCATTCCTGAAAAGTAAGAGAAAGATGCGAGATAGTTTGAGACAGATTACTGGAGAGAGATAGCATCACACTATGTTGCAATGGAGAGACTGGATCCCATATAAAGACGTTGGTAAGGTTGCTTTATAACCTCAAGTTTCTCATTACGGCCATAAAAATATGAACCAAATCAACTCTTAATTATATTCCTCCGCAAAAAAAAAGTGAAAAACTGTACTACAAATATACTTCCATACTCGTGAACACGCAGCCATCCCACCCTTACTTTGGAAAAAAAAACAGATATATGTGAGGTACATAGGGGAAAATTACAATATAAAATTGACGTTTTTCAACTTTACTGGAATTAGCAAAACTTTCAATGAACTTCATAGGCACTTTTTGATATTTTCACCCATTTCAAATACTGCACAGGAGGCTAACGACAATAGCCTCGGTCAGAGCCCAGCCGAGCCGCGTGGTAGCGAAGCGAGGCAAAAGACACTTAACCTAGGTTAACTTCAAATTACCTAAGCGGTTTTATTTCGTTTATTCTCATGTAATGAATTGTCGAACCAGGCAGGATTACAGAGGAAAATCCACTCTAAAACTGAGTTCATTCTCCATAGTGATTGTTACAAGATCGGTACTATAAAGTCACTCTTTTTTACGATGAACGTGTCCACAAATTAGTTACGAGATAAGAGACTCAGTTATGCAGAGACATTCAAAGTCTAGACGCCAGGTTTAATACGAGTGCTAGTGACGATTGAAGGCCGGCCGGGACACACACTGTATACAGTATAAGTCTTGTGAACATTCACTGTGAACCCGAATAGGTTGCATTTTCTTCCTCTCGTGTAACAATTTTTGTTGATGAGCGGCGCGATACCGAAGCGAGGCATAACGTACCTAACCTAACCCTGATGGTCCGAAAGTCTGATGCCGCTTACTTCTCGACGGTACACTGTAATTTTTTAAGGTAGCATTTTCAACCTTTTGGTTTAAATTTGGTGCTACCCTCCGTCGTCAAGCCGAGCGGAGAGATAGCGGAACGAGGCAAAAGGCATCCAACCTAGCC
>Ga0058701_10003070_pt1 | contig 13039 bp, 5 predicted proteins | sample AgamicOrMae_FD_97039 | JGI IMG/M metagenome (GOLD analysis project Ga0058701, IMG submission 97039) | Agave microbial communities from Guanajuato, Mexico - Or.Ma.e | ecosystem: Host-associated > Plants > Phyllosphere > Phylloplane/Leaf | place: Guanajuato, Mexico | collected 2012-06-04
AGGTTAGTATTGCGGTTAAGACCTTTGGCGTTTGCGACTTTTCTCGTTAGGCGGTTACGGATTGGCGCTTGCGGCGTTGGCGCTTGTGGTTTTTGGCGCTTATGACAGCTACTCGTTCTGTTTATTGAGATTCGACTGCATATCCTAAAACAGTATAAAAATATGCCAGCTTATCCCACAGAACCAGCTTTTAAAACGCCTTTGAGTAAATGCCTCGGAATGTTCTACTTCCAATAGGTTACAAGTCAAATACGTTAAACGCACGTCCGTGTCAAAGTTCAGCTCAGCTCCGGCCGTTTCGAGCCGTTTCTGCTGAGGGGTAGGAAAGTGGGCCGCGGGGCGAGCTTCGTCTACGACCTTTTAAGACCGTTACTGACCCAGAGACCGTGAGGGGCTGCGGGGGGGGGGGAAGCTTGCCATGCCAATATGTCACATTGAAGTAACTTACGGCAGTCCTTGGATAAGATTTGCCGTCCGTGGACTAAGGGCGTTGCCGCAAAACTCACCCTAGAGGCTTCTGCGAAAAGAAGAAGGGCAAAAATGCGCTTAGAAGCCAGTTCCCTCCCGTTTTTTAACTTTTGCGGAAAATTTATGGAAAATATAGGATGAACTCGTGTTTTGGTCACCTCCTCTGAAAACAACGGTTTTCCTTTTCTTTGATCCATGGTTCAATCATTCATTACTATCAAGATTGTATATTAATTTTGTTTACGTGCATTGTATACCTCTCTTCGCTTTGGCTTCACTTGACTATGGCTGACAGCGCTTACTTCTCCGCTTCCGCCTAGAAGCAATAAAGTATATCACACGAAATCGCATAATGTTGCGAAACATTTTTTTTAATTTTAATTATTTTTTTTTATTTTTTTGTTCCTTGATTTGTATTCTTTTTTGGATTCGCCTTTTTTTCTAAAATTGTAAATTATAGACAAAAGGCTGAAACCTTCAAAAAAAATTTTTTTCTTATGATAAAGTACAAAATAAGTTTTGATAGGACTTAAGGGGTGTTGTATTTCGGGGTGTTCAAAAGTCCAAACGTAGCGATCTCTTGGTATGTTATTGTTCTTTTTTTGTTGTTTTTTTGTTGTTTTTGAACAACCAACAATAAATTAGCTAACCAAATATATGTATCCACGAGACGCGCCCATTTTCCGGCTGAGTTGTAAGCGCAGAACATGGCCAAAGCGATGTTGCGGACTTCGGCGAGCATAAACCCGAATGGAAGGGGGAAGTGTCCCGGGCATTCGGCCGCGGCGGCGCCGTCCGGGCCGGCGCCGTCCGGGCGGGCGCCCGCCGCCAGCACGCCGTCGTCGACGCCATCGAGCCGTCAGCCCAAACTAGCCGATAATAATATAAAGTATACTTGAGTGCGGCGCCGGGTGCCATGGGCTAAGTGCCATTTTGCAATTTGTAGCCTTTTTCGCAAATGATAACATTTTAATGGCGGCTCGTGAAGTCCTGATGCGCCGGATACACCGCCAAAGCCAAACTCGGAGGTTTTGCTGTTTATAAAACGTCTTACTGTAAGATATTCAAACGTCTCAAGGCGCCGCATTAACATTTTTGAGATACTCACAGGCCTCTTGTAACTTAAAGATTTCTAGCCTTTCGATTGTGATTTTAGGATGAGTAAAGTTTGATGTAATGTTAGATATGTTTTTGGAATTTAAAAAAAAATCAAATTGAGGCGCCTAAATATTTTCTACGTTTCTATATTAGTATGGGAATGTTTCGAATTTGGTGGATTTTAATGGAACTTCAGTTCTATGATGAAACTTAGACACAATATAGTCCACGTGGAAAGCGAGCTGATTCATTTGGCCTTCGTCGTGATAGATCGCTGAGCGGATAAATTAAACCTAATTATAATTTCCACTTACTTAAAATCAAAGTTTTAAAAAAATCTAAAACACTGCGTATTATTTCAAAGCTAGATCTCGATTTGCTCAGTGGCTAGAATACTTTTAGTATGCTGATAAATCAATCTTCAAATTTACGCTATTTTGAAAGATTTCAAATCCCTTTAATTTATTTATTTTTTGTTGTTGTTTAATTTGGTTCCTCAAAAATAAATATTGACTAAGTTATAAACTTAGAGCATGTAGGTCTTTTTTATTTATGGACCTTTACACAACGACCCATCCTCAAAAGAAGCATTTAGAACAGTTCATTATAAGACAATTTCGAAAATTTGAGTGACCCGAATCTTGCAGTGGTCAAACAACATGAACCCTCCCCCCCCCGAAAAAAAGTAAGAAATATATTACGTATAATATGGTATGGACACTCGGAGTAAAACGGTGTCTCACACACATAGAAGCCATCTCCGTTGGGCTTGCCATAGACGTAAATAAGAATTAGCAGCTATAAATACTCGCTTCAAAATACCAGAAATTGAATCTAAATAACTCGATGGCGTTTCCTGGAAGACGAACGCGAAGTGCAATTTGCATAGGAGGAATGTGGCGCCTAGGTTCGGTGGCGAAGCGCCCCTGCGCCGCCGCTTACGCCGCCGTAAGCGACGCCGCGCCGCACCGCTTCTCAACAGCGGACACAGCTCGGCCACTTCTCAAACGTCTTGACAAGTAGCTCCGTGCGGAGCGAGCGACTCAAGACCAAGAATCGCCGCCTATAAATAGCTCCATCGCAGTCGCAATCCAGTTTCTAAATAAAGTCTGTCTGCTTTTAGAAGTAGATGCGTTCTACTCGAAATTATGTCCAACCTTTTTTCTTTACCCGCGGGAATCACAATCGATGACTTGCAATGAAGCTCTTTCACAAAGCGCGCGCCAAAACCAGGTTTTTGCGCGTAAAATTAAAGTTTTGGCGCACAAAATTAATTTTTTGGCGCGAGGACGCGAAGTTTCGGTGTATAGGTACCCAATGAGGAACCATTCTTAGTTGCCCTATCTTATCGAAAATGTTGTTAAAAATAATTTTCTCGGTGTTACCTCAAATTTGAGATGTTACCTCAAAAAAGGTATATTTGCAGTGTATTTATCATACTCATTAATTTATGTACCGTACAAGTAATAAATTTTGAAGCCTTCAACAAAAAGTAAAGAAAACTTCTCAAAGTTTGAATTCAAGCTTTTGTTTGAACCTTGCAAATGAATTCTGCTACATTTTGATCATTAATTTCTCCAGCAACAACCATCACAAATCAATCTTTTTATGCTTTTTTAGAAGTTTTTAGATTTGTATAAAGTTTTGGTCTTTAAAGTGTTTCAGGACAGGAATACAAGCTTTTGGGAAGAAGTCCTTGCGAATCAAGATGTGTCGTGTGTTAAAAAATGCAGAGATTTTTGTTTTTATTTTTGGTTCCAAATATCTTCGTTGAGTTAGTGGACCCGCCTGATGGAAAATTCCAGCTTTCACTTCTTTTTGGTTCTTTTTTGAGTAGCGCTTTATCAGGACACATCTAAAAATGCGGCTATATATAAACTACGGCAGGAGGAGATGTAAGAAACTACTCTTCGAGTCGTGACACACTACAACTGCAAATTTACGACCAGAAGATTTGGTGACGATGAGTTCGAAGTTGTTCTCCGGGAAGATACCCGCGAAATGTGGAGATCACGTGATGGTCACGTTGTATAGACGTCTCTCCTTCTCTCTCGAAGCGGCTTCGCCGATCGCAGCTCTGTCGTTCCTCCTCGCACTCATGAATGGGTTGCGGGATTTGCTCCGTTGGTGATTTATACCATGGACTGAATTATCGCTGTTGGCTGTACTAAGAAAGATGTAATTTTATGACTTGCTTTAGACCTCCTTTAAGACTAAGGGGTAAAATCCGGTAAAATGTATTCGTTTCGGAATCATCAAATTTGCTATGAGAAGTCTGCAACATGTCATGGATTTGAACTGCGAGAGAATTTTCAAACATAGTAATATTCACTGATTTAAAAAAAAAAATGTGACGATATTGACTAAGCATAATTAGAAAAGGGCTGCATGCAGCAACTTGTGTTTAAGTAGTTGTGGTTGATGGTCGAGAAAGGTTAAGTGAGTTTCCTGTCGCTCTCAAGTTAGATTTATCTATGGCCCTGCTTACTCCAAGTGACGTTAAAACACACTTAGCCACGCTAATCTCAGCAAGCAAACGGAAAAAATCAAATATCCTGTGGAAAGGATCAAAATCTTGGCCGACACATTCATAATAAATGGTAATTTTTAAACATTACTTCCCACTTTTATGCTCAACTATTCGTTGCTGACTTGAGCAGAGCGAAGTTCATAACCGAACCTAAGTTAACCCAACGTATCATCGCCGCAAGCATGATACCGTTTATCAAGTTAAGGTGCCTTGTGCCGCGCCTCGCTACCACTCCGCTCAATTGCAGCCGAGCGGACAAAATTGGCGTTATATCGCTAATTTCGATACCATTTCCTAGGCGCGCTAGGCTCGGGCTTATCGAGGTTAAGCTAGGTTAGTTTACATTGCTTGTTCCTCGCTCCGATATTGGTCCGCTTGACTTTGCAACTGGAATATTCCTTCTTTTAAGTTTAATGGGAAGTACGGCGTCACTTCCGGTCATCCTGAACGAGATAATATTTGGGATATGATTCTCGATTAGCAGTGCGAAACGCGGGATTTGCAGCGGCGCTTCGCTTCTCATTGGGGGGGGGGGCAATCGGAGTAACGAAGATGGGGGATAAGCAGCCTTACAAGGCGGAGCAAAGCCAAGTTAAGCGAAGCCAAGCTAAGCGAAGTAGAAGTAAGGTCATTGACTTGGACCCGTCTTTGCGTCTCGGCGTCCTTGACCCCATTGTCATCCTCTCCGGAGTCAAGAGCTTCTACCCGCTAGATGTCGCTCTTACCGACCAAATTAACAAATACTCAAAAGTTCATTGAAAAGATACGGTAGTCACGGCTTCCTTGAATACATTTCATAGATTTCCATATCCTCTCGTGTTTTACCTGTCGTCGGCGACCGGAGAAACAAAGACACCTGACCTACCGCAACCTAGGTTAATCTAACCTAGCCTTCGTTGTATGTCTTTTGTCGACCGTTGCGGAGTCTTCTCGCTCTAATTTTGGGTTCCGTGTGCCTCACTCCGTTCGGTGTGATCAGTATAAAATTTTACCTCTAGAGTTTTTGATCGTAGATATTTCCTTTAGCGGAGATTTTGAGATCCTGTTATTCCGTTTGCAGAAATGGGTTAAAAGTTGGTCGCCCGGACATGGCCTCTTAATGCCCAGTCCATTTCAGGAGAGAATTTCTATTTTTAGAAATTTGTTGACTAAAATGGAACCAGAAAATACAAAACCAGTTTACAAAAGTGATCGGACTTCCCTAAGACATCTTTATTATTTTCTGGAAGACAAGTTCCTTCCTTTCTATAGTATTTCGTACCCCGAAGGAATGCCAACTAGACACGGCAAAAAGTTTGTTCTTTTTGGACCACATTCCCTCTCAGGGTTTCCAGTCACGATAAAGCCGCTAGAAATCGAACTTCATGCTGAAATCATGAATTCAGCACGAAGATTGAATTCAAAAGCTGGTTGAACTTTTGAGATTCTCGAAATAAGCCTTAAATTGGGCTGGCTTGAAAAAAGAAAGTCAAATTCTGCGAATTCTTAAGGTTCCATTTTCTGGCTCTTGTGTTTTACATTTCGTCTGCAATTGGAGTGGAAGGATATCGCATCAGGGCACAAGGCACTATAAATTAATGTTCACATACTTTTTTGCTCTATGGAATCAGCGAAAACCAAAATTTCTTATCAGTTCTTAAGGTCTACTCAGAATTTTCCTCCAAAATTTTCCATTCTATTTTCAAAAGCAGAACACTTGCGAGAAGTAACAGTGTGAGAATCATTTTTTCATTTGCGGGAACTTGTGACTATACGCGTATGAAGATATGAACCTCTATTTCCACGTGAAAAGAATACATAAAGATCTTGAACGTTTTTCTACAAAGGCAACGCCTGTTATGAGGAAACCCTTGACGTCATATCGAAAATTTATCGAATATTTGGCATAATAACATCCCCTTGGAGATTTCAGGTGAATCGCTGTTTTCTTTTGCTCGGTTTCGCGCCTGTTCCCTCCCCAGAGTCTCGTATACTAGAGGGTGTCGTCTCTTCTTTTGGAGGGAAAAAGTTTTTTTCGTGAGTTGACAGGGTCGCCTGCTTTCAGGGGCGAATAAAATGATATTCTTAGTGATAAACGTTAAAAGTGGGTTCCGGGGGACAAATGCCGTGAGGTACAAAGACCCCTTTGGCAAACTTCTGCCTAGGAATGCTCCATAGGAAGTCCTGCTTCTCGGGTTAGCGCGTCGTGATGTCACTGCACCACCCGCAATCAACACAAAATGAGATCAAAAGTTTTCTTTCGCGCACTGATAAAAACAATCAAGCCCGCTTTGTGTACGACAAAGTGAGTTCACGTTCCGAGGGTCGTTTTCAGACCTCGCCGTGATGGGAAAGGCTCCGTAAGAGCTCTCGTAAGTCTACAAAAAAAAAAAATACCTGCTTTGATTCTACACTTGTTTCGGATATGATAGAGAACCTATGACACATACATTTTGTTAGTTAGACCTACAAATCACAAGCTTTCTACGAGCTCATTCGTTTTGGATGGCTTATTTTTATAGATCTGTCGCAAAAAAAATAACAAAGATTCGACATGTATACCTCTACGTGTCACAATACAGTAAATAGGCAGATGTGGTATCTCTCAATGGGACTCTACTTTCTGTTAAGTTGATCTAAGACTTAAAGTTTTGAAGTTTCGGCGGGTTGGTCGTCCCCGGGGCCGCGACGCTGTTCGCCGGTCGCGCTTGGGTCTCGCTCTGTTCCCCAGGTCGGATTTAGGCGTCCCATTTTCCAATCGATGTCGGGTCGGGGCTCTGTTCCCGACTGCTGTTCGCGACCCGGCCGACCAATGCGAACTGTCGCAGCTTCGGACTGGCATCGCTGCAGTTGGGTGAGCGGGGAGTGCATCACACAAAGTGCGTTATTGTGGTGGAGAGGCATTTCTTATGAGCCTCGTCATGTGGGTAAAGGAAATGCTCGATTTTGGTTGTTCGACCCATTTCGGGTACGGCTGTATAACGGGCCGTATCTGGGTTATTTTTCAGGATTAAGCCGTATCAGTGCAAAGTAAATCGAGTAACATCACAGGAGAGCATCGCGTAGGGTTATTCCAGGGAAATTTTATGGAGGAATATCCAAGGGACATCACCCCCAGATGAGCATCATGGAGGAGCATCCAAGAGGAACACCCCAGAAGAGCATCATGGAGTAGCATCGCGGAAGGGTATTCCAGGGAAATGGCTTGGGAGAAAATCCTAGCGACATCATCCCCAGATGAGCATCATGGAGGAACATCCAAGAGGAACACCTCAGAAGAGCAACACGGAGCATCGTGGAGTAGGATCGCGGAAGGATATTCCAGGGAAATTGCATGGGAGAAAATCCTAGCGACATCATCCCGAGATGAGCATCTTGGAAGAACATTCACGAGGATGTTCCTCGACCTCAGAAGAGCATCACGGAGAAACATCTCTGATGACGGTGGAGCATAATCAGACGATCGTAGAGCATCATCTCGGATGAGCATCGCGAAGTAGCATCGCGGAACGAGCTGAGCTGTGCAAGCGAGTCGGAACAGCAATTTGGACGATCGGCAGGCACAGCTTCTTTGTGTGGTGGGTGACCTCGCCTCGCCTCGCCTTGCCTCGGCATTGCTGCTGCTGTGGCTGGTGATGCTGGCGTTCGTTCAACCTCCGTGCGCCGCGCCGCTACGAAACGAGAGCGTTGACCTCCCAGGATGCCGATGATGACCTTTTGGTCCACACACTTACGGACTGACCGACTGGGACTCACCTCCTTCCAGCACCCTCTGCTCGCAAAGGGCGCTAATGAAAAATTGCTGCTCCGCGAATTTGAAAGTCGGAATATTCCGCGCCTCCGCTTGTGCTCTACCTTTCTCCGCCGAGCGGAGCGAAGCGCGAAGTACGTGACCTAATAAACTAACCTTGATAAGCGTGACCTAGCGGTCGCCAAGCCTGATGCCGCTTACTTGCGCGGCAGTTACCGCTGAGAGGTTAAGTTGGGCGGAGCGGCAGTAAAGCCAAGTCAGGTCATATCAGAGCGGAACGACACTGGCGCGAGGCACAAGTTAACAGAACCTAACCTAACTGACGGCGTTAGAGGTCATTTCCTCGCTATGAAATGGAATGAACCAGGATGCATCACAGAGGTGGTAAATCACAATTCTGAGAGCGTGGTATGAAAAGCGCGGAATCTCAGCAGAGGAATGGCATGTCCGTTCGCTCGCGACACAGAGGGAAGCGTCGATAGTCGATAACAAGTTGCGCCGACTTTGTCTCGGAAATCCAATATGGCCGGCGTTTGTTGAAAGGGCATTTTCGAATAGCTCAACTTCATACCAGTACTTCGGGTTCGAATTCGACTTAACACTGATTTCCTTACAACTGCCCCGAATGTAAATCCGGATTCGATCTTCATGTCGAAAATATCTCTATACATTTTTTTTAATTTTTGTTTTGTATATGAATGTGCTTATCGTACGATTAATGCTTATAAGGAAATGAAATTTAATTTACTGTAGTTTTTGAATTTAGTGGCGACTCGCTTGTGCGTTGAGTCTGATTTTTAGGGCTCAAACTATCGCAGCGTTGTTATTCCTCTTTAAAATGAAACCATTCTGCGTTTTCGTTAAAATAAATAAGGAAATAAAAACAAGTGCCCAAATTAAAGACACTTTTATGAAAATATCTGTTTTTCTAGTCCTATAAAAGTGGTTCGAGTAAGCAAAACCGTCTAACAATATTTTAGTCAATTTTAAAATAGATCTACCAATAACTTTTAATTGAAAGCTCTCGACGAGCTTTTTCGTTTCATATTTTGTCTATTCTGTGTTTGCACGATCTCCCCTCTCTCCACAAAACCCCGTTTTTTTCGCTCGTCCAGGTCCGCCATTGTAATCCGGAGCGTTCTCATTGGATGGGGATGCCCCGGATTACAAATGGTGGACCTGACCGAGCGAGAAAACGGAGGAGTTTGGAAGAAACAGAGAGGAGATCGTGCAAACACAGAATCGACCTTCCTATCTTGAAAACTAGCCAAAAAAATTGGCATCATTTATTTTATGGGGCGCATTTTTGAGACCTTTTCCGTTTTATACGGGTATCAATTGATCTTTCGTGTAAACCAACCTGACTGTAGGGTGCATTGCCCTGTTTTCGAAATAGGTATTTTACCAAAGCTCCTTTTTTTTAAACAGATTATTCAAGAACCAAAAATCAAATTGAATTACCTTTTTTAACCCATAACAGCCCAAATTATTCGGCGTGAAATTTAGGTTAGGAGAAATTGGGAGGATTTTCCCACTAAAACAAGCAGTTTTAAGCTTTGGACAATGCCTAAATAATTAAATTTTAGGTTTCCAGAGGGGTGATATTTTTTAAATTGTGACAATATTGAACTGAAAAGATCCTCTAAAATATTTTTTTCTGTTGCCGAACGGCATCGCTGGGCGGTAGTGGGTTAAATTCGCTTTCTTCGCCCCTTACGATTTCACTACATTGGAAGCAGACCTTTTGTCCCGCAAGAAACATTGTAGTTGTCCGTTTTGTGGTTAGGTTTCATTCACCAAGCGTTTTACAGAGGCGTAACAAAGGACGACGTGATATGTCGATTCTCTCACTGGATAAAAGAATCGCGTCACGCCGCGGCTTTGCCTTGCATTCGCTGCGCCTGCAACCCTCCTTGCACGGCTGCCACGTGGGTTGCCTACGCCTGGGCGCGAAAACCGAACTCCTGTAATTTAGATACACTTCTAGTTGGATTGCAACCCACGCTCACGTGCTTAGATCTTTACCTCATTAAGAAATTGTAGTATTTATTCAACCGCCTTTCGTAACCGATTTTTACGAATATGATAAATCGTTCAACTTTTGATACCTCTTATTTCTAAATAAAACTTGGAGTAGTAGCAATAAAGTGGAAGGTCTGACCTAATTTTACATTTAAAAATCCACCAGTTTCGGAACTCCGTTTGCAAAATTCTAGCTCAAAAGTTTTGTTACTTCAATCAGAGATTCTGAATTTCATGGGCTTGAACTGAGAACGGAAACGTCTCCATCCAAACGGAACACGAGCAAATATAGGAGGTTTACACGATTTAACAAGGGCTCGAGTCTATAATGTTACTTAATGAGCAATGCAATTGGCCCTAAAATTACTTCCTCGGGCGAGCAAATCCCATCTTACGTGAATGAGAGAACCCCTCGGGGTTAGGTAGGGAATCGTCTTCAATAAGTTCCATTGTGAAATGAAGTCTAGCATCTCGTTGCCTTCTCGCGTCCCGCCGACAGTTATGAAGAATGAAGAGTCTCCATAAAGTAAAGAGATCCGCTAAAATGAAACAATTTCATTCCTCAGACGCTTCTCGCATCTCGCCGGAGGACTTTGCAAAATACCCTGCGATTTATAAGGGCTCTCTGCAAATTCTCAGGGCGCTTCTTACATCTTGTGTTCTGAATGTTTCATCATGAATTCGATTGGAGCGGAACACAAGGCATGCAACCTAACGGTCTTGATGCCGCTTACTTTTTGGTGGCCGTTACTGATGTTGAAAAATACGAATATTTGGCTTGGCAGTAGCAGAGCGGTAGCGGAGCGGGGCACAAGGCATCCACGCTTATTTGTTTTTTATGAGGCTTGTTGGCGATCAATTATGTTCAGGGAGGTTAGGTTGGATAACCTGAGTCGCTGCTCGCTATCGTTTCTCTCGGCTTGTCGACGAACGGTACGAAACACGGAAGGTAATACAGCTTTTAAAATTTAATTTTTATTGCTTAAAAAATTAATAATTTTCACAGAATGTTCATGAGCAAATGACATAAATCGGATGTAATTCTTCAATTATAAGTTGTTTGCAGGTTTTTTGAATGGGTTTTGTTTCCCGCTTTTTTTTCCTGTTGAAATGGTGGTTGCTCTCATCCAAGGCCCTCTCTAAAAATGTTAATAAAGAACCTTCTGCATTAAGTGGGCAATAAACCTCAGACGGTAGTTGCCGTCTTTTATTTTCTGAGGTAATCCTTAAATTTTAATGAAAAGTTTTACAAAAATATCGTCCAAGAGACTCAATTCCTTCCCAAACTCAAGTCATAAGATTGCGCTCTAAGTATTGCAGGTGATTGCATTTACTTCTCTACCCTGGTCTAGCCTTTGATTACTATGACTAGAAAGTACACTCAAGCGCATAATTAAGGTTAGATATGCCCTGTGCGTTTTAGGTCGGTAAAAGAGCGCTTTGCGTATTGTATGAAAGGGCTAGTTACATCAGTGCTGCACTGGAGCCTTTTTTTTTGGCGATAAAAGCTTTTGGCGCCATGGTGCGCCCCCCCCCCCGAACCGCAGCGATATAGACGCCCCATTTCACACACAAGTCGTCAACGCGACGCTAAAACCGGATATGCACAGTCATTAGCTTCGCGTTGCCTCCGTTCGCCTAAAAGTGCGCGCCAAATTCAAATGGGAGCCATTTTTATGATAGGCCAGTAAAAAAACCCTTGGCTTCTATCTATTTGATCGTCTTATTTTTTTCTTCTCTCGTTCTGGAAGTAGGTACCTAAATTTTTCAGATGATTTTGATACCGGAGTAAAAGTATCGGGTTGGAATTCGTGCCTCGGTTGTATTTCTCTGAATTCACGAGTTGTCTGAAAGTTTCTACTTCTTTAGGGAATAAAGAACTTGAAACATTAGCAAAGGGAGGGCAGCTGTTTGCTCGAGTTCCTTGTGCTGCACTGGTTGCCTACCCGAGAAGTAAGCTGACGTTATGAGGGTAAGCACCTTTACCGAAGAGGGAGGGGGGCTACTCTGTGATAGGTCTAAACGATAATTAATGGTCACAGCCACCAATCAGGATCCGCTTACAACCCCGTCTTATCAGCTCGTCAGAGAGCTGCACTCTGCACTGATAACGAATAGCTGATCTAAGAATATCTGTTCAGGAGCGACTTCTTTTGGATATGAAGTTCTAACGAGTAGAAAAAAAAAGTTTGTTGTTTTGTGAGAAAAGTTTTTATATATATTCCTAACGAAAGCGTTTATGGAGAGCTTTTCTTCGCTATGGCCATCGATCCGTCTAGAAACCACTCAGAATAACGACATATTCTCGCTTTAACTTATTCCCACCCAAAACAAGCTCAAGATATGATTTATTTTATCAGTGTGCTATCGCAAAGTTCCTTTTTTTTGAATTTGTAGTTCATTTTTGGATATGAACGCTATGGAAATTTTTAATAGTCGATGTGGATATTCAAGATTTTCCTTCGGTTGCGATTTTTAAAACTGGCAACGTTGATTTTTCGCAAGGGATACTCGAATGAGTTTGCATGCGTAAAATAACTCCGCTTTGATTGAATCTTATCTTGACGGTTGCCTTCAATCCCATGAAATCCCCAATCCCGTCCTCCCCTCCCCAATCCCGTCCTTCCCTTCCCAATCCCGTCCCTCTCTCCTCTCTGTCCCCCATCTCTTTGGAAAGCATGTGCACCGCAGAGAGCTCAATTATTGAAAACTTGGACGAGGTTTTTCCTGGCGAGATAAGCTCTTCGATCTCGAATTCCATTTGAAGACGGGCTTAGGCCTAGCGCACCCAACGTTTGCTGCAATGTGGGGCTGTTGCGCGCCTAGGAAGCAGTGTTGCCAGATCGCGTGACTTTCGCTAAATTTCAAAGCGGTTTACTTTTTAATCATTGTTGTGAGACACTTACCCCGTCTATGGATTGCTCAGCCTGAGAGTTCAAAAAACGCTTGTACTGGTTTATTTCAAAAGGTTCTCAAGTCAACCACGGTTAAAGTTGACTTACCGTAAACGAATTCTGGTGGCATAGAGGAGGACTTAGTACCTTTTACTGGCGGCAACATAATTGGACAACACGAAACAGTCAGGGAATTCGATTGTTAAGACTTTAATGATAGAAATTCACAATAATATCGGTTTCTAGTATGGCGATAACAACTTATGCTAGAACCTTTATTCCGAGATTCTTTTCATA
>Ga0058701_10003071_pt1 | contig 13039 bp, 12 predicted proteins | sample AgamicOrMae_FD_97039 | JGI IMG/M metagenome (GOLD analysis project Ga0058701, IMG submission 97039) | Agave microbial communities from Guanajuato, Mexico - Or.Ma.e | ecosystem: Host-associated > Plants > Phyllosphere > Phylloplane/Leaf | place: Guanajuato, Mexico | collected 2012-06-04
GGTGCTGTTAGTACTTTAATAAAGTGGTTTTATATTGTTTTTTAGTAAGTGTGGATTGTAGCCAGGACTTTCTCTGCAATTATGTTCTTGAAAATACAAATAATAGGACCTCTAGGCCATATATGTACAATGTTTTCATGAAACTTCAGGTGTCGGAGGGCAGATGAACATCGCAAAGCTATGTCCCCACAACTAGAAATCAGAAGAGTACGATGGCACCCAGGTTCACCCAAAGCCACACATTTGCTTGAACTCTCATCAGATAATTGCCTTAGGTAAGAATTGCAATTCCTCTTTTACACTTGTAATGTTAATTAAGATCAAAAGATGAGTTGCCCTTCTCACAGACCCATATGATCCTGATGTGACTTCTGAATCTTAACTGCATATGATTCAGATGTGACATCAATATTGCCATTGCATCAGTACTTGCGAATTCAGATGACTGATAAATCTTCAAGACTGCCCCTTATTCTTACATTGGATCTTTTAATGTGGAAACATATCTATTATTTACAGGTTATATGATACAGCTCCATCAGAAATTCAGCTGCTACAAATATGGCCAGTTGGTAGGTCACCTGTTGGACCTATGACATCCTCACGCCTTCCTCTTCTAAGCAGTCTTGGTGACACAGCAGTTGATTTTGACTTTGCACCTCCTGTCATTGTCTCAGAAGAGAGCACAGTGAGTGCCACTTACCAGTTGTTGCTCTTTCATGACAGTTGTACTTTAAAAATGATGCTTATTAAAAGATAACCTTGCTCTTGTCGACAGTTCCTTGATGACGATGATGACGACGATGAAATTGAGCTTCAGAAGTCCCCTCTGTCTGTTCAGTGGCCTATCATGGTCCTACGAGGTAATGGAACAATCTTCAGCGTCACAGCTCCAATTTCTTCAAAGGGGTTAGTAATACCATCAGCATATATTCATAATCTAGATCAAAACTTCCCACCCCTTGCAAACTGGTTGTACATAAAGCCGCGGCAGTATGGACAAGAGATCAGTTATTACTGCTCTCCAGCGCCACTATTCTGCTGTTCGCTCGCTAACCGTCAGTTTTTATTAGTACGGAGGAAAACATCAGCGTTTCAGGTTTGCCACAGCTCTAAAATAAAAAGCTACGAAATTAGAAGTACCATTCGTCAAATCCATTTATTTTTTCGCTCTGGGAAGTTGTCTACCATGGGTATTACGAAGGACATAACTCTTTGCCCGTTTTAAATTATGCTCTTTGTTATTTTCAGTGGAGTGACTAAGCCCGTGGTTCGGGGTCCATTGCCCATGTATCCCCCTGCGGATGACAACTATGGGGTCGATGCTTGTTCCGTCATTGTTCTACCAAGTTCCCCACCTCTGCTAGTAGTATCTACTTGCTCCGGCACTTTATATCATTGCTTAATCATGGATCCAGAAGAACGGGATGATAGCGACTCAAAATTAAGTAAAAAGGTGAGTAAAATTTCTAAACCTGTTTCTTGACGCATCTATGAACGCCTAACATGGGCACTGTTTTTCTTCTTGTTGGTTGCTCATATCATTTCAACTCTTGTGCTTCAAGACTTCAGCCTCAAGAGTGTAAGCTTGATGGTCTGATCACTTTGGCGCGTTTCAGTTTAGGATCTCTGAAAAATTTCCTTGAGCGCTGGACTAAGCGTGATTTTTTTGTTTGTTCTTCTCAGAGCTGGATGTGCGAAGCGAACGCTGTCCAATCGCTTAACGTCTTGGAAAGTGTTGAATTATCTCTTGGACTGCCTTTAGTTAATGATGACACATATTCGTACACATGTCCCTTATACCTTCATCATCATCCCACCGCTCGAGACAGGTGAGCGCTTACCAATTTTGGAACTACTGTAATGGTTTTCCTTGTTACTATTAGAGCTCTGATAAGTAGAGAGGCGGGAATGGTGACCCCTGCCAAAGGAGCCGCCATGAAAGGCCCGGTGTATTCCTGACGGGGAAAATGGGCTCAACATGGCGGCCATTGGTTGCATTTGCGCCTCTCTATTTGTTAGGGCTCTAGCTACTATAGCAGCGATTCCTCCTAACCAGTGAAGGCAGTTGGTTGGTGAACACTCACTAAAGGTTGAGGCAAAATCTATTTATGTCCGATAATCTGGTGTGGATGATTGATTACACTATTGGAAAGCACGGGAAATTCGGAAAATGTTTAAGTTTGTGATAAATAGGAAATTTCGCGATTTTTGTGGGGAAGTTCTCTGCACATATAGGTTGTAACGCGTATGAAAAATGTGGGATAAGCCGGGGGTTCGCAACATTTCATCTGGAAGAGTTTTTTCCTGTGCATTTTTACAGAGCTGTTACTGATGAATTTTTTTGTTTTTTTTCTTGGACTTATGAGAGCTCCGAACTCTCCCCAAAATCGGCGATTTCCTTTGTTAATCCTATTTGACCCACCATTTAAATCGGTTCAAACTAAAACCCAAATAAGAAGTACGTAACTGAAGGCATGTTGTTAAGGAGCCAAATCCCAGAACAATCATTCAGCTGATCTTTGTCTGATTGGTGATTTTCTGAGTTCGGTTTTGTAAAAACTTACAATTTTCTTTAAGATATTAAACTAATTTTAAAGTTTATTGAGGTACCGATTGTACTTAATCGTGTTTCTTTTTCAGGTATCTCGTTTCTCACAATGCTGGAGTTCACATCGTCTGCTTACCAGTCATCTCTCATCTTGAACGATTCGCCAATGCGTCGGATGGTGAGTCGTCAACTGTCTTTTCGTTCACGATATCCTGCGATTTGGATTTCACTTAAGAACCTACGACTCCTTTGTTTAGATAAGCCTCCCGCATTAATAACTAAAACCGCTGGTGCTTTGACTTAAGCCGGCTCAGAATGATATCGAAATTGAAATAATATAAACCTGTGACTCCCGGGAGTTCTGTCGGTATTCTCAGATTGCTTCGGAAACCAAAATTCTAAATTCGTACCCAAGATTTACTGAACAACCTCTTTGACGTCGTTGTCAAAGACAAGGCTGGAAGTCAAAGACTGTCAAAAATATCCTGATCCTGGAACTGTTTCCAGATTGCATTTCTTTAAGTATTTCGTATCGAAAATTTGTGAAACATTTCTTTCGCTGCTTTCCGCCCGAATGCCTTACCTTCACCATGGTAAAATTATCCTGAAACTTTGAGCGCTGTTCATTTTGAAATCGCTTTCTATTGAAAATTGGAACAGTGCCCTTCAACGACATGAATTCAGAATTTCTAGTTTCAGTTTAGCAAAAACTACTGAGTTTATTAGTCATTCTGGAGTGGTCCTTCTCCAGCTGTATAGGCCATGTTTCTAAATTTCAAGTCACCCAGACCTTTGAATTCGACTTGCCCGACAGAGATATTGTTTGGCTTTGTAGCCCGAAATTCCCTGAAATCTTCATGGTCGTAGATGCAAACCCTACGTGGACACTAAACCCTTCTTTCAAAATTTGGACCAAACTTCTTAAACTGAGGAGTCACTCGAACCCAACTCTTTTCGCAACTGCAAAACGTATCATAACAGTACAGTATTTTTTATCGAAAATTTACACCAATTAACGTTTGCACTGGGTATCAAATTAGTTGAAACCAAGGCCTCTCTGTCGGATAGACGAAGCTGAATTCCCTGGCCTCTTTCGAGGAAAATTTATCAACAATATTTTGGCACGGAAAGCACTCGACCCTGGATGGCATTTTGGCGACAACTTCTTCTGCTGCTGCAAATGTTGTTTGAGCAGCACCATTTTTCAAAATTTTAGTCTTATGAAGAAAAGTCTAGGACGTCTATTCGAGACGCCCGAGTTGGTACACTGACCAAGATTATCTGGTTACATCCATCCAGCCGTGTGCACGATTGGAGCAATCAATCCCTGTCTCCATACCACAATTCAGGACTTTTCTTTTAATTGGAAAAGCTTCAGTCGTCTGGACTTACCAGTGTTCGACCCAAAGCTATATTGGCTGCAATCATTCAGCGGCCAGTGCTATATGCTACGAATCTGGTTCTTCGAAATTTCGATCCTGAACCGCGAACTTATGGACTAATCTTCAGAATTTGCGGATACTTCATCCACAAATCGTTGGTTTCGCGGCTCCACCTCTCCAGCCAGGCATATCATTTGATCTTCAGACCCTCCCTCGATGGGTCCACCATGCAGGACCTTGATTTAAAGGGACCAAACGCTATGGTCCCACCAGCCATAATTTTCTGGCTTCTTTGACGAAACGCGCCCACGCTGCATACAGCGGGCTCATTATTTCCAAATTCGGACCCTCCGTGGACCCGCCATGCATATCATTTGATCTTCAGACCGTCCCTCGATGGGTCCACCATTCAGGACCTTGATTTAAAGGGACCAAACGCTATGGTCCCACCAGCCAAAATTTTCTGGCTACTTTGACGAAACGCGCCCCCGCTGCATACAGTGGGCTCTTTATTTCCATATTCGAACCCTCCGTGGACCCGCCATGCATATCACTTGATATTCAGACCCTCCCTCGATGGGTCCACCATGCGGGACCTTGATTTAAAGGGACCAAACGCTATGGTCCCACCAGCCAAAATACTCTGGCTACTTTGACGAAACGCGCCCCCGCTGCATACAGTGGGCTCTTTATTTCCATATTCGGACCCTCCGTGGAACATATGCGGCGTTACCCTTAAGAAGACCTAACAAGGGCTACTATGTGCACAGATAAGTGTGAATTGAGCCTGCCGGCCTTCGGGACACCAGCAGTGACGTCATTGGCCGAGTACCTTGTGTGCACTCGCACCGGCAGCGGCGGCCAGGCCGACTCGCAGAGCAGCGCGTCGGCTGTTCTCGGCATCGCCATTCGCGATGCGCCCGCCACTCTGATCGTGTTGCTAGCAGGCGGTGACGTTGTGAGTCTATCTCTGTCTTCGCACCACTTCCCGCCCCAGGTGCCGATCACGCCGCTTGGCTCCCACTCGCCGTCGAAACAGGTAACGTTCGCGACGGTTGACGAGTCTAGTCGTCTGGGGCGAGCTAATGGATTTATTAATTTAGGACCAGAAAGAATCGTTTGAAGAGAGGATTCGACGGATGTTGAAACAAGGATCGACGCAGCCGGTATTGAAGTTGGCTGACGGAGCTGGACTCCCGCTGAGCGAAGCGATGGATGTAAGTCAACCCAAAGATGGTATTAAAGAGACTGGCAAACGAGTGCTTGAAGGGTCATTGCGTGCCGGGGTGTCCAGTGATCAGGGAGAAAGTCATAGAATTTCACTCTCTGGAAAATATCGGGGAAAAATCAGCGGCTTACTGAAATTTTCCTAAGAAAATTCAATGTAACTAATTAATTCAAACAAGCAATAAAAAATTATATTAAATTTTAAAAAATTTCATATCCTTTTTTGTGTTCCATTGAAGATTCTATTTAATCAGAGAAGAAAGTCAGACCTGGAAAATCAGAGAAAAATCTGGAAACTCGCTGGACACACTGTTGCGTACATTGAATAGTCGGTAGATTTTTGGGTGTAGAAGTCGGGGATTTTCGTGTTAACTCTTGGAAAATCTATCAGTGTTCTTACAATCATGAGTCAACTTTAACAAGGCTTTTGGAGACGAAAGAAAAATGATTTCTGACAGTCAGACTTTTGTTTTCAGCTGGTGGCAAGGACGACGCAATTTTTGCGTGACGAATATCTTCAGAGGCACGAGAAAGTGTGCGAGGAAATAGATCGCAGGTAATGGCTAGGAAAGTTTTTTTTTCGGTATTTTATGCGTTGATCAGGTACTTGAGATATTTTTTTCCTGCAGGGTCCGAGTTTTATGTATTTCAAAAGCGCACCAACTGGAGGAGCTTGAGGCTCTAAAAAAGCAGTGCGCATTAATCACAGCCGAATCTGACCGTCTTACTGAGAAGTTCGAGCAGGCAACGAGTCGGAAAAACCAGTTAGCTGAGAGGTAGGTTTTTTCTGATCTCAATCTCGTAACGCCCAGCATCTTATTTGGAACCAGCGAGAGAAACGCCTTTGCATTTTTCCTGCTATTCAACTATTATAACTTCTGCAACCACGAAAGTCGTTTCATTCAATAATTGTCCATATATTTCCAACAGAATTTTTTGAATATTTTTCTCAAAAACATATTACCCTTTTTTTGTGCTTTTGAATACGTGAGAGACTGGCTTTTTAGAAAGACAAAGCTCTATTTCTCAGATGGCTCTCTTATTAAAATAAAATGCTCTCTTGGCAGTGAAGATTTCATAGATACAATGTAAATGTGGAATTTCAGCTTGTGAATTTTCAGAATTTTGACTTTTTTGTTTAATTTTAGGGCTGAACGAGTTTTGCACTTAGCCTGCATGAAACAAGCCGTACCTTCGTTGGCGGAATTGGAACTGGCGAAGAGGCTTAATGCAGACAAGGAAAAAGTTAGTGAGCTTCAAAAGAAACTAAAAGAGCTCAAAGAGAGGCAGGCTTACCAACGGTTAAAGGTACGTAAAACAACTCAGCTTTCATCGGAAGATATAACCTCTACATGGTCTGTTTGTTTTTCGCGCTATCCGATTTTGATTTTTACCATCATCGACGTATTGTTTCAGATGAATGAGTATATGAGCGAGGAAAAGAAGAAAGATGTGCAGTTTAGTCCCAAGCAGCAGGATGCGATCAGGACAAGCATTGCACAGATGTAAGTTTATCTCCCAACGTCTGCTATTTCTCACCGATTTCGCCTTCTTAAGAAATTCACTTCTGTGGTTTTCAGGACGGAGGAAATTTCGTACCTAGTGAGGAAAGTCCACGCGTGCAGAGCGGAACTTGGTTTATCAAAGAGTGTGAAGCCAACCGACCCTTAATCAATTTTTGGATACTCTTTTCATGTGTATTTCTGTAGACTGTTGTTACACTGTTTTTATAGAAATGCATTATTTTTATGGCAGATATCTTATTTCGTCTATTTTTTGAAGATTCTCCTGATGTCCTAACCTCTTTTGATGGTCTACTATCCATTTCATGTAGAGAGCCTCATGATGGGCGTCAACTTATTCCCGCGTTGTGCGCGGATTCGTGGGATGCATGAAACCAGGAACGCTGATTGGTGGGATGCAAGGGTGACGTTTCTTAACGCTTCTCTTCCTGTGAGGCTCTCTAATTTCATCGGTATGGTTTGGATGTCCAGTTATATTGTCTGACCTTATCCGTCTTGCCGCTGCAAGGCTCGTCATCTAGCGGCACAACAATCATCTAATTGAAATTGGGAGCGCTTAAGGGTTACTGATTTGAAGCTTTTCGCCCCCTTTTTTGTTCGTGAAATATTTTTTACACACCGTGGCAAGGATCATTTCTTTCTCGCACAGACATAATAATATTTATAAAAAAAAATAGACTGCAATAAAATGACTGATATAAAGAAAACATTTATTTAGTACCGTAAAGTGGGGCGAGTCTGGACTGGCGGGGTGAGTTGGGACAAAGTTTAGAACCTCAAAAACAGAGACACCTGCATGAGCAGACTTTTTGATTTTCGGAAGCACTCCGGAGAAGCATCGGAAACTCCCTCTGCACCACCGAAAACTCGCCCGTGCAGTCGATTCTCTGTGTTCAAGGTTTTAAACTTCGTCCCAACTCGCCCCGCCTGTCCCGACTCGCCCCACTTTACGGTATCGAATCGCGTCGATTCATTTACTCACACCACGTGATTCCCCCATCTCAAGAGAATCTTCAGGTTTAAGCGATTCCGTTAATACTTACCTTGTATCATGATGGAAGGTGCGCTCCTCGTTCGAACCCTGACATTTCAAGGTCAACGATTAATGTGGAAGACGGTTGGACTATCTCGAGTCCAATATTTCTCTCCTAAGTCGCTCCCCTATTCCGTTTTTTTTTCGCATTCAGCTTTCGCAGAACAAATGTTTACGCGGGGCGGGCCGTCGCGGCCCGATTTCGTATGCATGTCACATCGCTTCAAGCTCTTTCTCCTGACAGCTGATGGTTCGTCCAAACCAAAATGTGTGACCTCCCCGTTCTATTCGCTGTAGTTGATATTCAGTCTTCCTCGCAGACTAAGTAACGTCGGTTTTAGGATAACTACATTGACAGGTAGTTTGTCTACCACAAACGTGTCATTCCTAATGGCCAAGCATGGTACGTGCCCGCTTTTTTGGTGGGGGCAGAGAACTTGTGGAAGGCACTGTGTATTCGCTAAATGAGTTGTCTTGGGCGGGTTGGACTAAATCTGCGGGGCGATGTTTTTTTTTTCTCCTAAGAATATTTTGTGTCCAACTTTCGGTTTATGCTACAAAACCTCAGAGAATGAAAAAGTATGAGCCTTCATTTAAGAGAGAAAGTTAAATTATAATTCAGAATCGAGCGCGGTCGGAATCAGTCCCGTAGGAGGTTGTCCTCAAATTTCGGCTTACGTTATTTCTTTTTTTTACGATATCTTTCGTTATGCCAATGGTACCGAAGAGGATGGGAACACATGGGTGCCCTTTTATCTTGCACAGCTTACAAGCTATTTTATAGAGTCGATATAGTACCGGTAGCGATGCGTGACGCTGATTTTTGGCGAATGGGAGACAATGTGCGACGAAGAGGAAGTATGTAGGTTTGCGATAATAATAACGAACCAATAAATAGGAGATGGCCAGGTTTACTTTAAACGACAATTTTACAAGTAATGCTGAAAACATGTTAATTTGAAGCTTTATTCAATTTGTTCGCCTTTTTACACTACCCAAACATAACGCAACTGTGACTTATTCATATAATTATTGTTGTTACAAGATGACTGTGTTTCTCAAGAATTAATTTATCCCTTTTTTCCGTAAATTTGTTGCACTCGCATTAAAAAAGAAGGTGTGTACAGACCTAATTTACAAATATAACAACACTCAACAGTGACATACAAACATTGTGAGGACTAGCTTGTAACTACAGTCTGCCTAGAAAACAGCTTATAACAGAATACAGGGACCTCTACAAAGTAATTGTCTTAGCGTCAACTATGAAAAACTAGAACGGAGGTGATGATGTAAAACTGAGGAGCGCATGGTTGGAATCTGCAGTGTTACAAATGAACGAGTCTCGGCCTAAGCTTACCGATCGGTATTAAGGGGGTATCACTGTCTACAACAATCCCTACTATATTCAGAGGTGGCTGAGCTTCTTTGGATGACTGGAAGGCTAGCGAAAGACTCAATCCGAAATAAGAAAGAAAACGAAAAAGAGGAATGAATGATTGCATTGGACCACCGTGGCTCCAACGGCCACGCTGGCCTGTGGCCACATGAGACCAATGGCCACCGGAAGCGGCCATTGGCCGGCCACATGGCCCCGCGAATGGTGAATAGAATAGGCTTCGGCCGGCAGGGTAGTCTTGACTTGAAACCACAAATCCTTGTAAAAATAGAACCACCGAATTCGTATCGTCAGGCCACCTCCGATTTTAAACTTATGAATTTAATGTCAACAATATATTAAACTCTGTTTTCAAGTGCAGTGCCCATCAAAAATGATGAACGCTGCTCAAGTTGAGGGAGACGAACCAGCCCCTAGAAACAAAATTGTCGTTATCTAGACTTAGCCTCCAACAGTCCAAAAAGCGTTAGTGAATCAAAATGGATCTAATTTAAAAACTATCAAAGATTTCTAGTTAAGTAGTTTATGTGTCGCTACGACAGGAGCTGGTGTAGACTGGGCCCGCTCGCTGGGAGGGGCCCCTGCACAGGCTAGGCTGGAAAAAAAGCGACAACTGATTCAATCGACTGCCCGTCGCGTCGATTGGCGCCTGCAAACCTGCTTTTTCCTTTCGTTCTTTTTCCTCGGTTTCCCTCCTTTCTTCCCGTTTTGCAAGCGCCGCGCCACACAGTCGCTGACTGATTCTTTTTGAACGGAACTTGTTGCTAGTGTTGGTCTGCTCTACCCTCGCCTCCCGTTGCCCCCCTCACCTCACCCCGCCCGCCTCCCCGCTCGTTATTGCCTTTTTGCGGGGCCTGGCTTCGGATCGGATCAGTGAGCGACCCGATCTAGTCGGCGTGCCGACTTCCGGCCGGCCCTGCCTGCGCCCCCGGAGGCATTCTTGGGAAAGGAAAGCACGCACTGCGTCGCCTCGCCGTGCGTCACCAAAGCCCGGTCGGTCACAGCACAGCGCGACCACAGCAATAGCTGAAAACAAAATCACTCGCGGCCCCCGAGACTCAGACTCAAACAGGAACCTAACCTTAAAAGGACGTTTGACAACTGTATAACGCGTCCGTCCCGATCGGCGGGTCGCTCTGACCCCGCCGAAATGGCAGTATGTTACAGGTTTTCGGAACCTCTCTCTCTTTCCATTCTTTGACCATTAATGACACTATCCGTACCACGTGAGAGCCGCTAACCGTCAACATCAACGAGACATGAGCGAGCGAACGGTTTGTGCCGGCGGTATTTCTGGTTGTGCATGCAATGAAGCGCGATTGCATTTTGGCGGGACTTCACGTTGGTACGGCTGGCCGAGCATTGCCAACTGTATTTAAGTAATGTTCAACAGCCGTCATGACACTCTTCCCACGCCCCCTTCTCACATTATAAATGTTCGCATTCATTCTCGAAAAGAATGAAAAAATATCAGACATAAAATGAAACTACCGCACTCTGGAGCATCTTTAATTTTTTTCTTCGTTCTTCCTTTTTTTTTGTTCGTTCATTCGAGACCCAGATGACAACTGTCACGCACAATCACTCGCCGCACTCGTGACACTAGACTGACTGAAAAATATTCACTAAGTAGCACTAGCGGCGCTGTTGGCCTGCCACACGGCGCTGATGAGAAGAGCGGTCGTCCGGTCGTCCACCGGCCTTCGACGCGTGGTCGCCCGACGGTCGCCCGGCCGGCCGGCCTCCTCAAAGAGCGCGCGCGAGACCCTCGCTCCGCCGGCCCACAGCGGCATGCTGCGCTCGTATCGCAACCGCAGCCGATCCTAGTCGATCAACACCTCGAAGTGAACCGATCCTCGGCGCTCCGCGCGATCATGGTGGATGTTGCGTGCCCACGCCTTGCACTCGATGTTTATCAGCACTCCAGCTGGAAAACACAATGTACGCCATGAGCCAAACTGCTTATCATCCCTTGACCTATAGCAGACATTTTCGCGATGCGACTAGGGAAGTTTGACTGAAATGGGAATTACAACGCGTTTTTCGGTGAATTGAGATCTGTCATATCTTCTTTTTAAAGTAAATGAGACTGGGATCTTCTTTTTAAGTGGAATGAGACTTGTGGAGCCTTTTTTTAAGAGATGAGATTTATGGCATTGTATTTTCGATTGAAATGAGACTTCAGGGATCGTTGACTCCTAGACCACCTAAAAGGAATTAAGTACGGTACCTGTTTTTATTATGGTATTCTTATTCTGAATTTGTCGCAAGTGCAGAGGTAAATTTATGTGCACAATCAATCATTGCGAATGGGTTGTTTTGTGCTTACTTTGAGGTCGTTCAAAGTGAATAGCGATGACAGGACTAAGGTAACCCTTGACGTTGGTGAACGGGAAGTAGTATGATTGGAAACCCCGGGAAGGGAAGTAACTAATTGGCCCGATGTTCTCCTTGTCGGCGGGGTACTCGCCTTCACAGCTTACCCACACTTGGTTCAGCTGCAACAGAATCATTCGTTTAGCAAGCAGCCTCCCAAACTTGATCACCATCACAAATGGCATTGACAGAAGCAGACTTTGCGAAAACACATTACTGGCGTTTTGTTGTCCCTTTATAGACTTGTGCTCTGATAAAATTCATACCGGTTTAGGGTTGTCCTGTGGTATCTGTTTTAGGTAAGCTGACGGGAATATCTCGTATTTTGATTTATCTTCGAGGTCGACCAATGAATAGTCGCTTTCAATGGAAGGTCTGAGCCCTCCGTGAAAGCTTTCTGTTAACCTTTAACGGCCCAAAGTATTCGGAGTGAAATATAGCTTGAGAGAAATTGGAAGGATTTTTTTTTCTGTTAAAATACGAAATTTAAGCTTTGAGAAAGGCCGAAATTACTACATTTCAAGTTTCCAGAGGGATGATATTTTTTAAATTGTGACAACGCTGAACTTGAAAGATCCTCTTAAATATTTTTTTCTGTTTCCGAACGGCATCGCTGGGCGGTAGTGGGTTAAGTCTGTTTCATTGTTGCCAGATTTCGCAACTCTCGAAAGTTAACCACGGTTAACTCGAGGACCATGAGAGATAACCAGGCATGTCGGCCATGTTTTGGATCGCTCTCGAGCTGACCAACCAAATAATAGGATTGATCACTGAGTTATCTTCACCGGTGAAAAAGTTAACAGCGTTTAAAAGTGCCCAAGTCGCGAAGTTGTACAATTCTGGTCTGTTTCAAAATCTAACCGAGTTACATGTTATGCCCGTCTTCTACCCAAAGTTGGCGAAGGACAACCCAAAACTGGTAATTTTTATCGCGTTGCATATCAAACCAAACGAGTGCAAAGTGCGGTTTTTATTGTTTGTTCTTTTTAGGTAATTTGAAACGCTGATTTTTTGGTTATTTAAGATGATGAATTCAGAGTTGGTTGCTTGTTTCCGAACTGTAAAGTTAACATATGGGAAAAAATAGCAAAGGCAGATAAAGCGTTAATTGATATAACAGGTATAAATAAGTTTAGCAGACATTGCTAACTTCTTAGCAGTCATTGCTAACGTCAGATGAAGCTGCGAAAATGTTAGCAATGGTTGCTAAAATTAATATAGCACATGCTATATCAATTAACACGTTATAGCTGCTACTGCTATTTTTTCTTTGCACAAAATAGCCGCATATAGCCACAAAAGCAACATCGACTGCTGCAGCCACACTTGTTGTTGAATACACAACTAAACTAAGCTGCTTAAAAGCTTTGCGAAAAACAAACTCTCTTTAGGTCTAGCCTGCTCCACACAGCAAGCGTGAAAGGTCTTTCAAACATGATGTAGAATTCTAACGCCGTTTGCGTTACGTTATGGAGCGTAGCTCAACGCTTCACACAAGGAGTATTTATCTCGTTCCGGTACGTTTATATGAAAGACCTCTCAGCTGCA
>Ga0058701_10003072_pt1 | contig 13036 bp, 2 predicted proteins | sample AgamicOrMae_FD_97039 | JGI IMG/M metagenome (GOLD analysis project Ga0058701, IMG submission 97039) | Agave microbial communities from Guanajuato, Mexico - Or.Ma.e | ecosystem: Host-associated > Plants > Phyllosphere > Phylloplane/Leaf | place: Guanajuato, Mexico | collected 2012-06-04
ATAAGCTCAGTATATCTCAAATTTAAAATAGGTATTTCGTGAAATTTGAGCCTTGACATATCACCTAGTCTTCGAGGAGGACTAGTCTAGTCGAGGTTAGTTGAAGTCAGGTTAGGTTAAAGTTCAGTTAAAATGGATAAGGCAACTTCGATCTCGTAAATAAAGGATAATGGTCCAATAGTAACGTCATTTTAGTAAGGTTTCAGTTAATCCGTAAGGTAAGTGGAAGGCCACTGACTTGTGAGGCTATCTTAGGTAAGATTCGTTTTTTTTCTGAAAGTGTTGAGCATCCCCGTGATTTCGGCCATGAGAAGGGATCGCTATCGGCCTCTCATTTTCCCGAACCTCAACAATGGAAATATCGATATGATATGGAGAACAAGGACGCAGGGAAGGCCACTGGCTGCTGCCGTTGCCGTTGCCGTTGCTGTTGTCGTTGCCCGCTCCGCCCTCGCATTGTTCTCTCCATGTTGGTATGCCGCGTTGCGGCGGTGTCGGCGCGGCGCGGCGACTTGAGCCGTCTTGGCTCAGGCAGCCAATCCTGGCCCCGCTCTTCCAGCCCGCTGCCAATTTCGTGACGAACTCTGCCGGAGTGACACCCTGGGTGAAACCCGGGCGAACGGCGCGCTGCCACCAGGCCCGCGTCGCATATCCGCATGGCTTTGTGGTTTCGTTGCAAGGGAGATTGCCGGTGGAATTGATAAATCACTCGAAAGCAGACGATCATAATGGGTAGGAATGGGGAAAATGTGGTAGGCTGATGGGTTAATGTTGATCAGACCTGTCTTTATCAAATCCAGCCTTACCTAACTGGACCCCATCTCACATAACCTAACTGTATTCGTGACTTGACGCAACCTCACTTTAATTAATCGAACCTCACCTAACCTAACTTCCTCAACCAAACAACTTTATTAACCCGACCGTACTTAATCTAACCGTACTTAAACCAACCGAACTTAACCTTACCGCTTTTAACCTAAACGTACTTAATATAACCCTATTCTTAACCTATCCTTACTTAACCTAATGTTACTCAACCTAACCTTCCTTTTCCTAACCCGCATGAGTCTATCGGGGGGGTCACTTAACCTTCTGTTCCCGTTTGGTTTACTAAAGTTAAAACAAGAATGCTTGGAAATATTCTTCTCATATTCTCCTAAATGTGTATAGAGAGAATAGAAACTTCACACTTTTTTCTTAATATTTGGTAATTACATACAAAAACTTAATAAAGACTAAGGAGATTAATGTACAGGTAACAACACACCTTGTGTACGGTAATTACTAGGAGCCTTTGCGACTTAACCTTACTTTACCCAGCTTAACGCAGCTTTTAATCTAGAAACCAATCACAAAACAACAATAAATAATCAAAAGTTCACATCGAATATTAAAACCTTGAAATGGAAAGCTTTATCTCGTCACCTATTTTTTTATGCGTTTCTGGACTGTGTCATAATTACGATCTACTGTTGAAGCTCTAAACCAATAAACTCCGCCTTGTCCAACTCAACGCGCCGTATGCAAATTCGGTTGGGCGTCTTTTTGGTGTCAACAGTGAATAGGTCTGGATGGCGTCCTCCTCCGCGCGACCCGCGCCGCGCCGCGCTTCCTCAGCAAACAGCCGCAATGTCAATGTCAGCGGAGCGTCAGTCACAGCCTTCTCGAAAACGACCTACATCGCAACATTCCAACGCCTAATTTCGTTGTTTTTACACCGAAAAAATATTTCCTTATCCCAGTTTTCGTTATCATTCTCTTATATTTAAAGTTCAGTAGCATAGGAGATTCAAATCTGGGATGTAGATTGTTTTCTGCGCATCAGACTTTGATTTTGCGAAGCACAAAACATACCTGGAGAAGAAAAGGTGGGCGGTGGAGAGTCCAAAAGGAGGCGACATGAAATTGCGAACAACGAACCGTTCTTCGGTCACCGCCTCAGATGAGTTTTACGTCTTATCCTGAAAGCTACATAAACCGGATAATGAAAACTACTAACACTCTGGAAAGCTGCGCGCGCACTATTTAATAATTACAGGCACATTGAAATTTAAAAATAAAAATTCGATTCTTAATTTGCATGTCTTAAAGAAAATTTAGTGACAAGATTCACCCGCGCATCACGAGAAGTATGGAGAAGAAATTGCAACCTTGAAAATTGAGAGTGCGCAATTTTGCTTTTAAGTAGACTTAATCGGTGTTTCGTTGACATTTCGTCGTGCGGAGTAGGCCGATTGCTTCATAGTGAGCGGACTAATTATCGGTGCCCGCTATGGGCATGCCCATCGCCTATGGACATGCCCATGGATATGCCCAGAGGAAGGTCAGCGGATTAGTCCACTTTATGGAATCGTTGAGGATTATTAGCCACAAACCGAACTTCGTGACTCGCTCGTCCAACAATTTATTTTAAATCTACAGAATGAAGTATACCGTTTTCTTGTATTCATTACCGTAAAAAGTAAGTAATTTACTCGTTGCAGTATTTTAAAACACGTGTGGGTTTTCAGAAAACAGGAGATTTATCAGTATACGCGAAATAATTGTGTTACGGTCTTCAACAAAATTATGGGATAACTCAATTATTTTTATTTCCACCGTGAATATGTCCCTTGATAGCAAAGACGGCGCGGCGCGGCGGCGTGAGGAAAGTATGGTGCCCATTTAGGAACCGCCCCCTGCGTTATCAGTAGATCTCATTGCCGCATTGTTACCTCTCGACGTAACTAATTGCGTATGTTTACCTTTGTAATCAGCGAGCGTGTTACATGTCTGTACTCTTCGTAATTGACGTGCCTCTACAAATTATCGCTTTGTTTTACGTTTAGATGATTTTGCACTTTTGGTTTCGGGACCTCCCCCAAATGAAATCTGCCGAATAATCGCGACTTATTGCGAGACTCGACGAAGTTTATTAGCTAAGATTTTGGCAATGAGAGCAGGTACACTGATACAAAGAGAACTGTTTCGGGTATTCGCATTTCTGGTTCCGATTGGTACAATCGATTTAACTTGTACTGTACCTTAATCAGCTTTTAAGACAAACCAACCAATTGCTATTTCAAACGAAAGGCCTCTCCGTTAATATGGCTATTGGCAATCACAAGTCTGTCATGAAATTAATAGCTATTCATTTGTGTAAATTTTTGAGATATGAATAGCGATCAACGAGGGAGGTTTGCCAAGTCCTGTCTGTGTCTTTTGATTGGTCTATCCTAAAAAGTAACCATGATACAGTATATGCGTTATAACGGATCTACCTATTTGCAAAGTTCCTTCTTTTTCTTTTTTAGGATAGATCCTCTTGTCTCCTTTTTTGTGTTTTTTTTTAAATTTAATTAAAAAAAAAATATTGTTATTATTATTAATTCAGATTTTTTAGAAAGGCTTAAGTACTTCTCCTAAGTTTTTTAACGATCGCGTGGCACACTTGGAATGGACATTTATTGTTGCGCTTTCACAGTGATTGTAAGTAAGGGGTACTTAGACGAGTGTCAGTAACCATATAAAGTGGGGTATTCACAGACGTAGGTGCCCATTAAGTTGGGCTCTAAACAAGCGATAAACTACCCTCATCAAGACGCCATATTTGTTTTTGGATTAGATTTTGCGTGTCTATAATCCGCAAACGAGCGCCGTGAGGAACCAATTTCGAACCCCGCTATGGAAAAGCGGCCCAATGAAACTCTCCTTGATGATTTGAACATACAATGATTGCTTTGCCAGCAATTAAACTTGCTCACTGAACACTATGAGACTAGGTGCGTGATGAGTCAAGTAATTACAGTTTTAAATTGATGTTAGTAACGTTCAGTTAGGTTAACTACGGTAAGTTTGGTTAAGTTAGGTTAGGCTAGGTAAAGCTGTCTTCAATAAGATTCGGGTAGGTTAACGAGTTTAAAGTAATACAGTATGTGGTTCAGGTAAGTTTGAGTCAGGATATTTTCAGTTTCTACATATATCGAGATTGGTTCGAAAATAACTACTTTCGAACAATGTAAAGTCAGGCAAAGATTAAGTTAAGCTTCGACTTGGGTAATTTTTTAGGATATGTCGCATGCTCGGTAATGATATGTTTCAAGCGGAGCGGTTAGGTTACGTGTTAATATGGATATGTTCAAATGTGAATGAAACCCGTGAATAGTGAAAGCGAAATAAGTGTATGGAATCCATATTTGCGAGGTGCAAACCGCTGATAGTTGTACGTGCTGGCTTCTCCCAGCTGGAAAGTGAATCAGTTTAGTCAGTGAAAGGAACTTCGCTCACTCGCATCTTATGCTTTTTTCCGACGCACGCGTTGCCGTTGCCGTTGCCACTCTCGCCGCCGCCGCCGCGCCAGCTGCAATGTTTTGTGGCTTCGCCGCTCTGCGCTGCGCTGCGCTGCCAGCGATTTCGCTGTAACTTCCAAATGGCCGCTGGATATTTCACTGCCACTGGGCTCACTGTTTATCGTAGGGAGTGGTCACAGGCGCCTAGGCTCCACTGTAAAAGAAAATACATTTTTTAAACTGGATTCCTTTCTGCTGTTAGACTCATTGTATCCTGAAATGGCGAGCACTTACTAGTCTTAGATCTATTGATATTTACATAGGAATAAGTACGACATATTTTTATAGGAACGTCTATTGACCCGATTGCCCCATTTAAAATAAATTAGGTTGGTTACGTGTGCTTAATAAGTCTTCCTTTATTAATGCATGTCGGGTCAACAGCAACACTCTGTTTTTATTTTAAATTGAGCTAAAATTTATTAACCTATTCATGTTTTTTAGTGCGATTTTGCATTCTTTTAAACATAGTTTTTCTTTCCAAAATGTTTAGCAAATCCATTTTTTTTAAAACAACTTTTCTTACTTTGTTATTTTAAGTGCTTTAAATTTGTCTATTCTTCATTTTAACTGTTAAAATTATTGCAGTTCTCAAAAATTTGTCCAGGACTTTCTTTAAATGTTTCAAAATTGACTGCGAAAGCATGTTTTTTTTTTTTGAGAGAAAAGGAAATTTTTTGATCGGTGAGAATCATTTGATGATCTCATCGAGCGATATCGTTTATCCTTTGATATGGTTTTTATCAGATTTTTTTTTCTTTTCGTCCCCAAAGAGACGTGGAACAGCCTTTTAAATTGCGAACTTTCCGTCTCGCAGTATGGTGCTTAGGTACTTCGAGAGAGCTCTTGTTCTTATCGGTTTCTCTCGGCTTGTTGCAGGAGAGGATGAGAAGGCGACGCCATGCGAGCCAAGACGGATGATATCAAGTCCGCGAGTCTCGAAGAAGGCCCGGACTCCGACGCGGCTGCCAAGAAGCTCCTCTCCCGCCAGAATGACTCGGGCTGGTGGCGCACGCCGAAGGCGCCCTCCCCCAAGGCGCCTCCCCCCAAGGTGCCTCCCCCCAAGGGGGACAAGCCGCGGCCGGCCAGCCCCGGCCGCAAGCCCAGCTTCCGGGTCACCGCCCACCGCACCAACTCCGGCGGCTCCAAACATCGCCAGGCCATCAAGGTGACCATCCCGTCCAACCGGGTGGCCGCCCTCGCGACCAAGTTCGACTCGCTGGAGAAGCCGTCGGAGGTGAAGATCGTGATGCCCAAGAGCCTCCTGAACGGGTCGCTCCCCCGCAACGTCACCCTGACGTCGAAGCCCCCGGCTTCCGCCGTGAAGAAGAAGCCCTCGGCGAGAGGCTCCAAGGTCCGCCAGGTCGTGTCCACCTTCGAGCAGGTGTCCGTCAAGGCGGTCCCGGCCAAGCTGGTCCTGGACAATCCGCCGACGGTCATTAAGATCGGCACCGCGGAGAAGAAGAACGTTGTTGCCATAACACAAGTGCCAAAGGAGAGGAAGGCGGGATACAAAGGAGATTTCCGGAGCGGGAAGACCAAAAAGACTGAGGGAAGAACACTGGTTCTTATTGATTTCGAGGATGGGGGGAACATTGATGGTGTATCTAATGACGGGCTTAAGACTGATTCAAAACTGCCAACTAAAAAGTCTGATGAAGTTGATAAATCGCTCAATGAACCGAAGGAGGAATCGAAGCTCTCTAATTTGAATGGCGGTGGAAGTGCACCAGTAAAAAAGTCTTTTGTTCATTTGAACGGACCTGAGAAACGTGTTGAGGAGCTTTCAGTCTCCGATAAGACAAAGCTCTTCGGAGGTTTGGCTTCGGAAGAAGTTTTAGTGCCTAATAAATCGAAACTTCATGGAAACCTGCCGAAAGTAGCTGTAGAAAAACAGTCCAGTATCGAAATTCCGGTAGGTGATAGTGCCAAGCCTCAAGGAAGTTTACAACCCAAAGCTGAAGTCCCGGTGGCTAATAAATCCAAACTTTACGGAAGCTTGAATCAGACTAAAACTCCTGTGGCAAACAATAGCAAACTTCATGGGAGTTTGCAGAAGGAGCCTGAAGCAAAGGAGGCAGTGCCCAACTCCAGACTTCGTGGGAGTTTGCAGAAACTTTCGGAAGCAGCTGGAGCGCTGCCTAACAACTCCAGACTTCACGGAAGTTTGCAGAAACTATCTGGAGCAACGGAGACAGATACTGACAACTCCAAAATCCACGGGAGTTTGCAGAAGCAATCTGATGCCGTGGAGGTAGAACCTATCAAATCCCGACTTCACGGGAGTTTGCAGAAAAATTCCGAAGCGCATCGAGCAATGCCTATTACCTCGAAACTTCATGGGAGTTTGCAGAAACTATCTGAAGCAACGGAAAAACCAAACCTTTCCAGACTTCATGGAAGTTTGCAGAAACTTTCTGACACAGCTAAGAAATCGAGTTTCCACGGCAGTCTACAGATACTTCCCCCAATAGAAGCGCCTGACATTCCGATACCCAACAAATCCAAACTTCACGGAAGTCTCCTCAAACTTTCTTCCGAAGTCCAGAAACCAGAACATGTTGCCAAACCCACCGAAGAGAACCCGAAATCGGTTCAGGCAAATGCTTCCTTCCTATGGCGCAAGAACTCAACACCAGCCCCACCAACTTCACCTCCTCCCATGGAAGAACCTGATAAGGTTTACACCGCCATTCCTGTCATGATAGATTCGGAGTACGATGATGTTGGTCCAGGAGAAAACGTCTATGACGACATCGGCATCAATACCAGAACTTCTTCCAACGATGTTCACGCTGAGGGATACGAGACTTGCGATGGCTCGACTTATGACGACTGCGAGGGCGAAGGGTACCAATTTGTTGATGGGAGCGCATCGCACAACGTCTCCGATGGTGACAACCTCTATGACGATGTTGGAGCGTCATCTAACCATGACAACGAAACCAGCTACGAGGCGATAGATGTTAAGCCTAGGCCTCTACCGATGCCTCCACCGGTAGTTGCCACTCCGAATCCGCTCTTCAAGGGTTATGGAAGACCCGGTGCGGGCCTCCAGCAGACAGTTGGGCGCCACGACTCGATTTGTTCCAGTGCTTCCAGTAGCCGATCAGGTTCCGGAGGAGCTGGCAGCTACTGCGAGAAGATTAACAGTATTTATGGAGGAGTCATTTCAGAGCTTGGCGCAGGTGAGCAATATCCTCAATTCTAAAACCATACGTTAAATTATTGTTAGAAAACCTTCGTTTTCATTCTTCGATTAAAACCAAACGAAAGCTTTATCAAACGTAATGTTTTGGCTAAAACTTTGTACATTGCTATTGAACATCTCAAATATTGATTACAATACAGCTCATAACACGTCTTCCTATAGTAGATGAAGGGCTGTTTAGAGAAAGTAATATTTCATGATTGATCTTTTTGGTTCTGCGTCCGTATCGATACCTCGTCTTGGCAATGCAGTTTGTACTTTAAAAGCTCTTTTCCTACATTTCCTAGTTTTCCTCAAAACGCGTTGTAACAGTTTCACAATAAAACGCTTTCTCCTTAGTCAAAAAGTTGAACTGCATCAGTCGAAGTCATGTAGCCATTCGCTCACCACCCATGGCCTTGCGTAACGAGCGGAAATTTGAACGTAGCAGGAACCGCATGAAAATACATCCTTTCACTGAGCGTTTTGCGTCTACGCGGAATTTCGAACCGATTTTTCAGTGACTAATTATTGCGTAACGACGACGATTAGAGACAAAGGATTATAAAACATCGATGATACCATACCGGTAATTTCACAGCCTTATTGAAATCGGGTGCGAGAATAGCACAAGTTTTTCTTCGCCGCAACGACTCGCAGAGAATACCGCACCGGTGCGCGGAAGGGTCCAATGCACAAATTCAAAATGCGCGCGCTTCGAATGATTGCGTCACGTCCCGTGTGATCTATGTCTTGGCATAGTTCTACATTAGGAGAGTGCGAACAATGCTGTGTCCACTTGCGCGCACGACACGGGACTATGGAACAATAGCCGTTGCGAAGGTACTCCACTTTTGATGAGAGTACCACCCGAAATGGTTGCGTAATTTTTTTATAGCGTTTACAACTTCATTATTAGGACACGCCGAAAACGGCTTGGCAAGACGGTATCATTCCATTCCCCAAAGGCAACGAGTCACCGTGAGTTGAGACCAGGACTAGTGTCACACTTCTAATTGTCTTTTCGATCAGTTTAAATGACGTGACTTTATATCTCTATCCACACGCAGAACGCTATTCATTCCTAGCTTTTTACTATTTATAAGATTAGTCACCGATTTGTTTATATTTAGGTTACCGTTGATGAGGACTCGTAATTAGCATAGAGCTCTCTAAAAAATCATTTTTCTCTTGTAACTCGTTTTATTTACGTGCGAAGCGTCGTTGATGGATGAGGTTGGCAGTGCTGATCGGTAATTTGTGTTGATGTTGGCAGTGCTGAATGGAACGGAGATTTCAGTACATCCTCCCAGCGAAACGAGTGACGAGTGGGTAGACTTGGACCTCGACGCAGATAACTCACCGCTGGAGCACAACACCTTCGTCGTGTAAGTACCATCAGTGTAAACTCCTAATTACCGTGCACCGCGTTCTCAATTAATCCTACTTCACGACCCCGGGTTGAAGTATCCATGCATAGAGATGTCCATGCCGAAAAATCCATTCACTTAAAAATACTCGAATGGACTTTCATGGATATAGCATTAACCTATGGATATCTCATGGATATATTTTCAATAAATGGATGATTCGGCATGGATATTGCATGGACCTTTCAACCCGGGACGTTATAACACATATCAAAATTGGTAAGGAAAAATGAGGAAGGTTCGGTTGAATGTTCTTATCGGTTCGTTTTCTTTTGTTAGCAGTTTCCGCGACCAGCCTCGGAGGAGAAATGGAAGATGGAGCCGCAACGTTCGAACGAAATGGCGCAACCGGCAAGGTCCTCGCGTCGGTACCACCGGTAAGTCCTGATCCTCATCCACATCGCTTTTGTCCTCATTGCTTCCGTCATCATTAAAATCACAAATGACACACTTTGTATGCCGCGCTTCCGTAAAGCAATCGTCGCCCGCGCAAACCCGACGTCGCACCGCGCTGCCTCTTAACGGTAGTAATCACCCGATTGAAGGATTTCGGTTCCATGGGATTAACGGTGAGTCATCTCACGATATTACTGCCGGATGAGCATCTTCCAGGGAAAGCGAACTGCGAGTTGTTCAGGGCCTAACTATAGGATATTCGAAGAAGTTACGTTTTGTTGCTTAAACTGTTGGAAATATCAACTTCTGAAGCAATTTGTTAGCTTGAAGAACACTGAATCGGGAAGAGATAAGCCCAATTTAAAATGAAGTTTCATTAAAAAAGATGGATGCCAAACTAATGTTAGTGCAAGCATAGCTGAAGATCACCAAGGCAAGGTGTATCACAAACATTCAGGTTCCATTGTCGTTACACAATGTCCCGATAATCGTATCGGATTTTTCCCATGGTTCGTTTTATTATGCTCTCATTGTTGAAACAAACATTATTATGTCTCACGGCAAGGATTTCAAAATGGAGTACTTTAGCCTAACTTTTCAGTCCGTATGTAATGTTACTTATTATTTTACGTCTCTATGCCGTAACTTTTCAATTTTCCACTTAAATCGCATTTATTTTCCTGATGACAATCAATGACCTCAGAGGTTGCGAGTATTCACCTCATTAATTTTTTCTTTTGTAACGAAATGTAAATAATGTTCAAAGAAGTATTGGTCCTCGAATACGTGGCTATTTCAAACAACGAAATATGTTGGACTTACATGATGGTCATTGATATTTATTATTCATAATCCGCATTCAATTTTAATTAGAAGGACGAATAAATGAACGGGAACGGATAATGAGGAAATGTGACTTCAAAGTGAATCCATAGTTAATTCGCATCAACAAATTCGAGGCTATATTTTCTTTTAACTCAACCCAGTCGTTCATTTCAATCCACTTATTTCGTCGATAGGCCGCCGATTGAATCCCTGCTTAGACCGAGTAAAACATCTCTTCCAACTGTTTCGAAACTCTCATTACCCGGTGTATGAAAAATCTACGTTAGAGATTTAAAAAAAATGGAACAGTCTTGAGAATACGAGCAAGTTCAGGATGGTACGTCTTCTGTTCTCGACATTTCAGGGTCTACCCTGAAACAGTGATATTCTGCATCGACCTACGTTCCAAAATAGGGGGAAATAACTTCCTCTTTCGCAGTTTTAGAAAAAAACATAAATCGTTGATTCGGTAGGCAACCCGCCTTACTGTCGCGTATCGCATCGTACGAAAACAGAAACGGGAGAGAAATCTTCTAGAAACAAAACTCCGTGCGAACGTTTTAGACCGCCCTTGCTCCCCTGACTCTCGTCCCTGCTCTTTTGTGTCGCGATCTTTAAACCCGACCCATATCCATTTCACAACTCGCTGAAATCGAATACGACAGCGGTCGCTCAACCTCGTCGTTTGGCGCGCGGCCGCTAGGTGGCGCCCCTACCCGCCTTGTGCGACGTAGACACGTCAATTTGTCTCGCATGAACGTCAATGCGACTTACGATGTCGTGGATTCTCACATAAAATCTAGTTTTCTAGCGGAAAAAGCCCGCTGAGTAATATAGCCGAGGGCTAGAGCGGTTCGAGGTAGGCAACCCATTTGACAGCCGCGCTGTTTCGGAGGTAGGCAACTCACATGACAGGAGTGTCATGTTGGCTGCCTACGCGGTGCTTCGCGCTCTTTGGTATTTACAAGCGTTTTCAGAACGGTGCAGGAAAATATGCCTTCTTCTTTGTTATTTTTAAGTGTTCCAATATTAGAAGAAATATTATTTTTGATATCTTATATCAAATTCTCGGATCCGCAAATTTTTCTAGTGTTTGGATGTTTTTTAATGTTCGGAAAAATAAGCAATTTAATCAGAGTTTCTTTTCCCTCTATTTGCTTGATAGCTTACATAGGAATATCTTTAAAGTTTTCGCAGTATTTGATCATATCCGCAGGTAGCACAAAAATAATCACAGTTAATGTGATATGATTGAAACATTTTTCTCGTTCAGTAACTTAATTTTATGAACATATGCACGGTATAGTACAACTTTTCAATGAGTGAAATTTAAAAAAAAACTGCTAGCGGGACATGATATAATTTTCAAAAACGTATTTCGAACATTTTAGAAAGACGAACAAAAAAAAAATCTAGTAAGAAATGCGTTAATACTAAAAGCAGTGTTCCAGTGTCAACTTGATAGCTTTAGCATCAAGGAAGGTTTTAGGGCTGAAAAGCAGCTTAATCTTAAGGAATGCGTGCGCCATCCATGCATAAGTTCGGCGTATTTAATATACGCAGTTTGTCTCGTGTAACACGTGTATGTTGTCAGTCAGACTGTCCATGGAAAGTGACTGTTGCTCTCTATAGTGCTTCTTGTAAGCGGGTGCCGCGATTTATTGTCCTCTTAGCGCACGCTGATTTAATTTCGAATCTATTCTCATTGGATGACATAATGTATGTTTTATTTTATTTTTTTCCGTGGGCGTTGCCTAGTTTATGGACTCCATAATGGCGTCACCCGCCTTGACATTCGCTCGCCATATTAGACCAACATGCGTCTACAATCAACCGTAAAGAATTAACAAAAAAACAGGCCGTAATTATTTAGCAGCGGTCGTATTAAGGGCATTATGGGAAACAAGTCCGCTTTGAATTTTTCGTGCCTATTGTTTTGGCTAGACCCATTTATCAATGGCTATGTTTTAGCTAGTTAATTTAATTAGCTCAATGTCCAACCTTGTGAAGTTTGTTCAGGCTGATTTTATCCTTGTGTTCGTTTTAAAGGAAAATCGGGATACCGTAGTTGCTGTACGAGGGATCGATGTGTTGTTAAGGTTGAAAAAATAACGGAGGTATGAATTTTATGCAGACCAGATTTACTGACCTGATTTATGATAGCTTATGCAAACCTGTTCTAAATTTTTCTCCTTAATTCAACACTTGCTCATCCGACCGATACTGGCGTAGCTCGAAGCTTCACGAACCTTTATGTAACTTCCCTTGACCTAACGTAACTAACCTTGACTTTACCAAAACGTTTCCGGACGTAATCACGTAACGCTTCAACTCAATCCAGCATAATCTAACCTCTACTTACCAACCTAATCTCTCTTAAACCATAAACTAACATAACGCAACATTACCTACTGGACTAGCATAACCCAACCTATGTTGACGTAACGTATGTAGACAGTACCAAGGCATGAGAGGGAATGTTGATCATCGGGATGTTGGCAGCAGTGAACCAACCCATAAGCAAAGCAGTTGCTGTCCTTGAGGATGTGTTTATGTTGGCAGCGACCAACCGGAGTTGTTGCTCTTACCGCTACGGTTCAGCGGAGAAGCGAAGGTGGGAATAATGTCAAGTTTATGCCGACACAGCGTTTTAGTTCGAAATACTAGCTATCGACTTGTAAAGTTACAACGGATCACCGTAGTTAAACTGTGTATTTCTTAAATCTAAAAGATTTTAGGACCTTTTCTTTGCGATTTTGGCTGCTTGTCTGTTCACAAAATCTTTCAAAAGATAAGCTACCCCTTAAAAAGTGCCATATTAACTTTTTAACGAAAAAAAGTCAGGTTATGGTTTAAAAAATAGG
>Ga0058701_10003073_pt1 | contig 13033 bp, 13 predicted proteins | sample AgamicOrMae_FD_97039 | JGI IMG/M metagenome (GOLD analysis project Ga0058701, IMG submission 97039) | Agave microbial communities from Guanajuato, Mexico - Or.Ma.e | ecosystem: Host-associated > Plants > Phyllosphere > Phylloplane/Leaf | place: Guanajuato, Mexico | collected 2012-06-04
AAACATCATCCCCTCCGCCGTGTATCCCCTCAAGGTAAAAAAATTAAAAAATAAAAAATAATATTTTTTTTTTTTAAAAAAAAAAAAAAAGCGCGGATAACATTTCTCAAGTCAATGTGCTTGTAATTAGTTTTATTTTAAATAATATCATCCTAAACCTTTTCAACATCTTTTCCTCACCAGCTAAAATCATAAGAACATTCAAGGGAAGCCGCAAAAACCAATACATTGTCACAGAGCTTGTCATTGTTTCCTTATTATAGCCAGCTGTATACATATGCCAAAAGAAATTCATCAATTTTCAATAAAAAATGTACAGATTTATGCACTTACAGAAACAAAATGAAATAAATGTCTCTCTCAACATACCATCTTAGTGACTGTTCACCAAAGGACCAAACAGTGCCCAGACGCACAGCAATAATTTAATTTAAAATGATAGATAAATCATGATTGTTGGTTAACATTTTCAACTCCCTGCTGGGGAATCTGCTGTGATTGCATAGGAGGCATAGCAGCATTTTGAGCTGCTGCTGCATTCCGCTTGTTTGCTTCCATGGTCCACACCTGCATCTGATTGCTCTTAAAAGTGTCCAACTCCTTTATACGAACCCTCACATGCTCAAATCTATGCCATGCCATTTGAAGAGCTTTCCCCGAAGCATAGCCAGATCCCTCATGAGGTTGCCCTGAATTTAGAGATGATCATATAAACATCAACTTAAAACTTTATGGCTAAGTAAATTTGACAAATTCTACTTACCAGTAGAGACCTGAGTCAAATAATTTATTTGTTCATTCAGCCTCGATTCCACATGATTAAGTGTCTTCAAAAATTGATTTGTTTGAGTTTCTGCTTGCTTCAAATTAGATTTATCCTTACTAAGTTCTTGAAGTGCTTGACCTTGAAAAGAAAGAAAGTAAACCTGGTTACCAAACAAACACAACAAAATCATTATGACATATGACGGATTGAGGTTATGTTCATAAAACAGGAGTAAAACGATAAAATCAAAATCATTACGAGTCTTAAAAAAATACATGTTAGCGTACCATACCAAAATCACATATTTATCATGAATCGATAATGATCTTGTGACAAAAACACGAAAAAAACAAAAAAACCGGCCAAGTCATTACCTGCACTTTGTATGCATGTGATTATTTCTTTTTCGATAGAATCCAGAGCCTGGATTCTTTCCATATGCGTCGTCATTATAAAAAGTAAATTCAACGCTACCGTGAGACCAAAATAAAAGCCCAAAAGGGGTACGATTTTCTCGATTTCCTTGATTAACAGCAAAAGGGTTGATGGTTCGCCATGGCCATCTTGACTTTTGTTTGTTGTGGTCAGAGGAGATCTTCTTGCAGTTTTTTGAACACTCCTTTTTGGTCACTTTTGTTTCGGTTAGCAAAGTAAGAGGAAAAGGGACCTTATGAACCTCTTAAAATTTATCAGCAATCTTTTATTTTATATTCCGTTCATTATTTATAGTCTAAAGACAACTGACAAACCTGAATAGAGTTAAACTTCCCTTTCACCAGTGACTTTATACGTGAGTTTTCGAGCAGACAGGACGGTAGGTCTCCTGTGATTGGTCAATGGAAGTAAACAATAGTCCTGCCTTTTCGTCCCTGAATTCAAACCCTCAACCTTGAGAGGATCACCTCTCTCTCACGGATAAGGAAAATAATGGCGCAAACGAAGTAGGAAAAAGGGCCTCTCTAATAAATAGAAAGTGCCTAGATTCTTAAATTTCTTCAACCATTTTAATAGGAGGGCGAGAAACTTTTCCAACTTCAAAGATAGATCCTGAAGATGTCACGATGTTTGCAACGTCAAGAATGCTGAGAAGCGGATCTCTTGGCTTTGTTCTCATGGGCGCGGTATTCGTTGCGAACTAAATGATTTTATTAATTAATATTCATCAGTTGAAAGGATTGGGTATTCATTAAAAACCGATGACATCATCATTAAAAAATATGATTGTATTTAACTTGAAATGCAGTTACAGCACAATAAAAACAAATTCAGTCGCCTGCTTTGAACAAGCATTACGATATTTTTCAGAAAAAATGGACGGCATTGAAGTTAAGGCTTTGGAGAACTTTAAAAAGTACAACTTCAAAGTCGCAGTTCGTCAAATCGTGAGATTCCGATACAGTATCAAAAGATCTTGTTGAGTCAAAACTTATTTTATCAAGATTCCTACTGCTTCTATACTAAAAGCTATCATTACAGTTAACACCAAATTAAAGTAAAATCATGGATGGTTTCGAATCACAACTCCAAGTTTACAGGTGCATCACCTACAGTAATCTACCCTAAAAAGTCATTGTAAAAATAACTCAAAAAAAATTGTTACTTTCACAGTTGATTGAACCAAACACCTCACTTCATTCTTTGAGTTTTCGGTATGATGTGCAAGTCAAATATTCGGTAACTAGGCCACTGCATGTAATTCACTCCTCATTTTCGATACCATTACTTCACTTGAAAAGATTTTTGGCATTTGTTCCTTCAACAAACACTGTGGAAAAAAAAAATGAACGAACAAATCAAAATAGCGCGGAAAAATAACAGGACGTACATCGTAAGACATGCGGCAAACTTATTTCCTACAGATAAACTAGCGGAATGTGCAATAGAAAAAGACAAAAAATCATCAAAACTGTACAATGGCAGTGAATCGCAATTTACGATTTTCACACTGATAGACCGTACAACTGTGCTTCTTAAATATCTTTTACAATCAAAAGAAAACAATCACTCAGATATCATCAAAATAAGATCATTGACTACCTCACACGTATTCTTAAGTAGATCAGAGGTAACGCTGTTTCTATACAAAAATATGGATTGCACATCTGCTCTTACACAAACAGTATCAACAATAATTAAAAAGAAATAATATCATTCCTTGTGCACGAACCGATTTTACAGGTGTGTTCTGAAGTTCGTTGTATTGAACACGTACTGTTTACATTATCGGTACACTCCGTGCCAATAACGAATCCTGCTCTCAGCATTTGTGCCATCTGAAACTGGACGTGTTGAATGAAATCACACAAAACTGCGCTAAACTGTGCGCAAACGAGAAGAAATCAAGATTATAACAGATTTAAAAAGAGTTCATAGCTGCGAGATTTCTTCGTACCACTTCCGATATGGTTACGTACTACATACATCTACATAAATTCTGTTCAAAACGGGTATAAATATCTGAGGCGATTCATAGCTTTAAGGCCTAAATTTGTACAAATTTTAAGAAACAAGATAAAAAGATACAGATCTTACAGATAACTACGCGTAAAGTGACGCAGAGAAAGGCACTAGTTAGCGATATTGGTACAGTCCCAACATTTGCATATTTAATTCTACCTCGTGACTTTGTTGCGGTGATACAACTATCCTGCATTTCATACATCCCAATAGACCAAAGTTTCTTACGGCTAAATTTGTTATAGACGAAAGAAGTTTAGGTCTATTGAGACAAAATCGTTTCTGGTTTATTTCCTAAAACACTCTCCACATGAAAATCATATCAGTTACAAAAGTGCAGATGCGATGGCTGCCATCTGCTATCGTTTTTCGACTGGCACTAATTTGTAATTACAGCCGTTAAAGCATCCCTCTGCTAAAACAAATTAAAATAGTTAACATCATTGTTAACCACGAGATAACGGCTCCTCGCGTTGCTCCGTTGATTCTATACTGCGCCGGATCGGCTGAAAAAGACGAAACAAGTGAATGCAGAGTCTCTTAGAAAGTGAAGTGTTTGCTTTCCATTTAGGCTGCAGTTCAATCACTTACCTAATCTGAACTTTTGTACAGGGGAAGACATCCTGCCGTCTCCTCCGTTTGAGTACGCGAGAACACGAAGATTGTACGTTTTCACAGGGTTCAAGTTGGTGATGTACACTTCGAGTTTCTTTCCGACCTTGAGGAACGTGTCCTTTGCTGTGCTCATATCTCGATCCTCCTCCCAAACTCGTACCTGAAATCAATCAGAAATGTTTATCTAACTCAAGGAAATTTAATAATTTTAACCAAGCCATTCAATTGTCGAGATAGCCATTCAGCAGCGAGCCAGGGAAAGATTTTCCCACCGCTACAAATATAATGTACGCCAAAAAAAAATATATATCCAGGCTTAAAATGTTCCTGACAATGATTTTTTGACTTGCCTTGTATCCAAGGATAGGTTCTTCGTCGTGGCTGGGAGTGACAGATCTCCAGGTGACTCTGATCGTAGACGGATTAATACCTTCTAGACTGACAGCAGCAGGAGGTGTCTGAGCAGCCTTAAGATACGTCCTTTCTGCAAGGTGAAATCAAGTATGGTTAATACGGAAATAGCTACCGAACATTTTAAGCGCGCAAGTCTGAGAGAAGAGTTCGACCAAGATGTATTTTAGATGATGGTTACTTAAGGATACCTTGAGTAAAGTTGAGTAAGATTCGAAAAGGATACGAGAGGTTGGATGAAGTTAAAGAGTGGACACTGCGGAAAAACAAGGCTTTTGATGACCTAAACAAACGAACAAACTGGTTCAGTTCCGCCAACTTACCAATGAATCGCTCACTCTCCGGACCTTCACCCGCAGCGTTGTAAGCCAAGACCTTGACGAAGTAATAAGTATCGGGCATGAGACCAACGACAATTGCCCAAGGCCTGGTGCTTCTGCTCAGGTAGTAAGTGGCTTGTGTTTCTTCGCGATCCTTCACCCAATACTTGATCTGAAAACAAAACACAATACTAAGATGATTTCATGCCGATAACAAAGTATCACCTTGCGACGCTTTGGTCACGACTAAGTTACGATACGTTAGGTAAGGCTAAATAGGGTAGGACTTGGTGCTAGGTTAGATTAGGCTAGGTTGAGAGATGTATACGGATCTACAAAAATACAACATATGCGAGGAACTCACCCTGTAACCTATAAGTTTGCCTCGAACAGTTTCCCTGGTCTGAGGAATGGGATTCCACGTGACGTTGAGAGCCGTGGAGTTGTACGAGCGTGCGGATACTTCCTGAGGTGCCACTTGCGGCATGTCCTCTGCGGAGTAAATCGTGTAGATTTCCGATTCTGGTCCAAAACCGACGTCGTTGATAGCCTGTTAATAAACCCAACCATTCATCAAAACTGCATTTGTCGAAACGAAATCTCCCGATTTTTCCAGGTTAAAAACAAGAAAAATAAGATTTCCAGATTTGTTTGTTCGTAAAACAAGGGGTATCCCATTTTTTTTTTCGTTTTATGACACGAATTTTTTCAAAGGAATTTTTATTTTTTTTTACGATTGGAGCTGATTGAGGGAAACTAAAATTGATTGGAACCGATGAGTGTTGCTCAATAAGTCGATTTTAAACGGACTGGAAGAAGGGGCAGTCCACGGCCGAGAAGGTTGGAGGAAAAGGCGAACATTTTATATTCCACTTTAAGACGAGATAAATCGATGAAATGAGCAACCGACGACGGTAAAAATCATTTTTAGTTCCCCCTAAACAATTCCAACTATCAAACGTTCAAAATTCAACAAAAAGTTTTTGGCTCAAAATTTAAAAATGGCAAGGTAACCCTAGGTTTTTTTTCAATTTTTTGGCCCGAAATTTTTTGTAGAATTTTTATGTTTTGCCGATTGGATCTAATGGAGGGAAAGTAAAAATGGTTACAACCGATGTCTATTGCTCCATTTGTCCATTTTAAACGGACCGGGAGAGGCGGCAGTTCACGGCCGGGAGGTTGAAGGCGTAACTTACAACGCTCTTCTGCGCGAGGGCAGGCCGCGAATCAGCGACCATATCTGATGGTCATCAGTCCGCACAAAACCAATATCTCAACGAATGACAACAAACAAAGGACGTTTACCGAAGAGTGTCATACCTGGACTTTCACGTCGTACTGCGTGTAGAAGAAATCTTTGGGCACTTGAACCACAGCCTGGTTCGTGTTGCCGAATTCTTTGAGAACTTCGGACTGGAATTCCGTCTCGGCACGAGTTCTTCTCCAGAATACTTTGTAGTGGAGACCAGGTCCGTTGAGATCCACATAAGACAGAGGCTGGACAAAACAGACCCAAAATAAAACACCTCAACCAAACTACAAGATAAAAACATTTTTCTATCTTTCATACATTCATAACGGTTGATACGGCATCAAAATGGTGGTCAACAACTGATAAAAATCGACAAAATATCGTGTCAATTTGTGCATAATACCCTTTCATCCAGGTCAAGCAACGCATATTGCTGCCACTCTAGGGTAGCCTTCTCTCATGGTGCAGGTATCTTACCTCCCAGGTGATAGTAAGATCACCAATCTTGCCTCCTCCGCCAGAGACCCTGTAGGGCGCTCGGTAGGGCCTGTCCGGAGGCGTGTGGTACTGCGGACTGGGCGCTGATTCGGGGCCATATCCGATCGAATTCGCCGCGGCGACAGTAAACTCGTAGGCGCAGTAAGGCGACAGCAGGCCCTCCAATTCGAACTGCTTGCGACCGTAATATCGGTCAATCTCGATGGCCCGCACATCTGTCGATCACATCAATTAAGCGCCGCTCGAACCCCCGCCCCCGCCCCGTTTGCGGTGTTCTCAATCATACCTCTCACTAGGCGCACCCACGACGAGTTGCCAGCAGTCCGAGCGAAGATGGCGTAGAAGAGAATAGGTCTGCCGTTGGAGGCGCCATCGGTCCATTGGATCTTAGCGGAGGTCTTCTTAACCTCGGCCACTTGGACACCGCCTGAAACATAACGAGTATGAGAAATTTCGTCTTGAGAAAAAGTACTGCGCTGTGATTAAATCTTAATATAAGCCAAGTGGAGCTTAGGGAGACTTGCCTGGAGGTCCGGGAGGTCCTTCGATGATGACCTGAGTTCTCGTGGCGATTCTGCCGACCGCGCTCTTGACGATGCACTCGTAGTCACCCGATTCGGCGTAGGTCGCATTCTGGATAGAAAGCACTCCAGTGTCCACGCGCTGAAAAAACAATATCACAATACAGAGGAATACTAAAAACATACAGCACATTCCCAAATCAAGAATTTAGTCAATTCCAAAACGGTGATCAACGGAACTTCCAAGCAAACAATACTGCTGTTTATCCAATTCATCCCACTCGGCTGTTCTCGAATCAAGCATCTATCAAGCGACAAAAATCTTTCCTTAATTCTAGAATCGAAGATTAAGATTGAGGAGCAACGCTACGGGACTACAAGGTCCTTCCTTGGAGATAGCCAAGTCTTGCAGCGGGCCAAAAAATACGACCCCAACTTTGTCTTAAGCAACATTACATCAATCCCTAAACACCAAGTTCCAAAATTTTAGGCAGGGTTATCTTGCTAGTTATGCTCTTGAAAATATTTTTAACATCATTCTTTGGACAAAGGGGTTTTACACGAATTTTTAAAACACTCCGTAGAAACGAATTTGCCGATTTGCCTCGTTTTCCAAACGCGAAACCACCTCGAAAACCGATCGGAGAACACTTAAAAAAAAACTGACCATTCTTGCGTGTCCGGCGTGGTCTTCTCGGATGCGAATACCGTTGTGAGTCCAGATATACGCAACGTCCAGCATATCGTCTGATACGGCGTTACAGTAGAGGGCCACATTGGCGCCGATTTTCGCCACAAACAGCGGCTTCATCACTTCCAGGAAGTGGGGACCGCCTGAAAATGCGCGCAGACGCCATTAGAAAAAGATCGCTTTGGAAGCGGGACTCATGTGCAGTATGAGAAATTCGTACCCAAAACGATGAGACGACCGAAACTCTCATCCCGGCCGTACTCGTTTTCGGCGGTGCAGGAATAGAGGCCAGCGTCGTCGCGGGAAACCCGGTTTATCACGAGGTTACCGTTGTTCATGATGAGCCTTCGTCCGCCGGAACCTTAAACCAAACGATCGGTACATTTAAAAAACGGATAAGACCAAACGTCGTCACTGATCCGTGTTTAAGCTAACTCCATTCACAAAATAGAATCAATTCATACCTAATATAAATTCAATATTAATACTGATTTATAATAAATCTAATTAACACATAACCACCCAAAGTATTTACAGTGAAATTTAGCTTGAGAGAAATTGGAAGGATTATTTCCATTAAAATACGCAATTTTAAGCTTTGAAAAAGGCGTAAATTAATAAATATCAGGCTTCCAGAGGGGTGATATTTTTTTAATTCTGACAATAAGGAACTGAAAAGATCCTCTAAAACATTTTTTTCTGTTTCCGAAAGGTATGTATGGGCGGTTGGGGGTTGATTGGACTTCGCTGAAATAAGTGAGCAACGTTTAAGAACAGGCCTCCGGACAGTGCAAACCACTGTTGGAATACCATTCAAAATCGGAATTTTTTCTAGACAAGCCTCGAATACCATAGGTAAAAGCTACTTACCCAGAAGAGCGTTATTTTTCTTCCAGAAGAATTTGGGTTTAGGTGCCGCTTCGGGGTTGCAAAATATTGTAACGTTTCCGCCTTCAGCCGCGTACGTTTCGGCTTCAAGAGGCGTTTTCTTGAAAGACGGTTTCAGCGCTGAATAAGAGATTCAAGAATTAGTCTTAATCCCGGCGGGAGTTATGAAGCTGCTTTCACTAGGTTCCAGCTTACCAAGAACTCGAAGTTGTGCTGAAGAGTACCTAGTTTTCATTTGGTTTGTCGCTCGACACTGGTACATCGCTTGATCCCTGACAGGATCGAGATTTTGTATCGTGAGCACGTTGTCCTGGACTCTGTACCTCTCCGCGTCTCCCGGATACATCAACCTGGGTATCAGTTCTATACCATTTTTGAACCAGGTATACGTCACGTCCGGTATACCAAATGCCTCGCAAGTCCACGTCAACGAGCTGCGGATGTTCATGTGCTTATCCGTCAGGGGGATCGTGAAGTTGGGTTCGGCTGAAAACGAACGACAGTGGTTATGATCGGTTCGACTTTAGGCTTAGTAGAGTTCACACGTTAGGTGAGTTAAGCACGAGGTTATTTCAAGGTAACTGCCGGTGAGTTTAGGTAGATTAAGTCAGACCTCGCGACTTTTGATGTTGATTGTACCTTGAATCGTGAGGTACACTCCCTGTGAGATGGCCGCACGGTCATTGGATGCTCTGCAGATGTATTCGCCTTGGTCTTCGACTTGGGCTCGCGGGATCGTCAGGACACGGTTGTAGCTCGAGAAGACCGCTCCTCGGGGGATCGTCGAGTTGACTCGAGTCCAGTTGTAGTTCGGCACTGGGTAACCGAACGCAACGCATTCCAATCGCACTTCCTGGCCGGCGATCGGCGCCTCTGGGAACACCTTGGGGAAGTTGTTGGGGAACTTCAGCTGCTGGTAATTCGCTACAAACAGATAACGAACGGATTTATTGCGAGTAACGTCCCTCCTAACAGATGGAATGTAAAAAAACAACTTACGGTGCTCTAAAACATCGAGCTGGAAGAACGGCCCGTTTCGTCCCATGTCTGAGACTTTGCTCTTGACACTGCAGCTGTACTTGGCTTGATCCAGGGTTCCCAGCGCCGAGAAGTAGAGGGCGCCATCGTGGGACGAGAATACACGCTGATCCTCGTCGACGAAATTCGGGAAGAAGTCACGATTCCAGTAATAACTTACTCCTACGACAGAATTGCGCAAAGATTAGCTACTGAAAGAGAAGGAGTAAAACTGGGGGAAGAATGAAAAACACTGAGGTAAAAACGAGCAACTCTCTGGAAAGGACGAGCAAAGCATGCGGAATCGGCGGAAAAGGTCACCTGGGGAGTGTTGAGGGGGGTCGCAGAAAATAGCTTTTCCCCAGTTTCTGTTGCCAGATTCGGGCGATCGCTTCAAGTTGAATTCTCCGATGAAGCCGAATGAAAGCGACGCACTCTCCGATATGACAGTGCCGTACTTGTTCGTCGCTTTGCAATGGTACGAGCCCCGATCTTGAATCTGAAAAAAATGCACGCTTGTACATTTCTATGGGCACGCAAAACAACTCAACTGCACAAAAAAATGTCCATATAACAGGCGGTTGAAATACTCAAAAAAAGTCCAGCAACTATAATCAATCATTCACCAAATAATTCTTCTTTAGATTAACAAAACCGCGGTCAGCGTTAATATGTCAACGTTGACCTGAACTATCTTTGCACAAATGCATACCTGTCCATTCACTCTACCATTCTCTTTTTGAGATGCACTGTCGAGGTGCACTCTTGAAGTTCTAAAAGCGCGCTTGGCATTAGGTCTACCCTTTCTTCATGACAAAGAAACTTACATCATCAGGATTGTTGATAATCAGAATCCCTCCACTGATTGTGACTCGCCGGTCTTTCAGTGGATCGATCGGTTCTTCGATTAATCGATCGTTGACGAATTTCTCTTTGAACCACTCGTAAGTGGGTGCAGGAAAACCGGAAGCAAGGCAACTGAAATTCACACGAATACATTAATATACTTAAAAATTGGCGACTGAGAAGAGCTAGCGAATCTCCGAGACAAATGAGTAACACTGAGAAGAAAACAAAAAAAAAAAGGCGAGAAGATTCTTTACCTCATCGCTACATCGTTGTTGATCCTCCTTTTGGACAAATCGAAAACCACGTCTACCGGTTCCTTGATGAATTTCGGCCCACGCGGGATGTATCTCACATCAGAGACATCAACACCATACGAGAAGCTACGGTCCTCCATCAACAAATGAAGGAGGTTAGAGATGGGAGCTTTACAAATGTACAAAAACTTGTCCTCCCCGGTGACCTCTTCGAAACCCCATCGGCCAAGAGGAATAGAGTAACTGGAAAAAAAAAGAAATTCGTTCAGAACAAACTTCGTACTATTGCGATCCTCTCGGACATATGAAGAAATCCGAACAAATATATGGAACTCATAAAACGAAAGTAGTAAAGAAATTTGTAGGGAATACGGATGGTTCGGGATGATTTTAAAACATGTCAAGTTTTTTTAATAGCTTAGTTTGATTTATTCTTTTTTTGTGAACGAAAAGCTTATTTGAAGCTAATGCAGGCATCAAAATGCGTGCTTGTCAATGTCCACAATATTTTTTCCACAATCTCCATTGTCTATCTCCGCTGTAGATGGCGGCGCATGTACTATCAAACCGAAGAGTCCTAAGTCTAATTCCTGACTTCGGCGATGTCTCTTTCTCAAACACGCCTACACGCGAATACCTTAGTGTCTTGGTACAGGTGCCTTGGAAATAACAAGTCTTTTTCTCAAGTGCAGAAAGATAGAAAAACAAAACATATTGTTACTTAAATAGCATTTAAAGAAAATCTTAGGAGGAAGATAGACGTTCTCCACTGGAGAGTACATCGGAAGTTCTTGAGGGTGGCTAAAAAAATGTAATTATGTTTTCCGAAAACTGTGTTGAGGGAATTTTCGTTCCTCATCACAAATGAGATTTACTGTTTAATTTCTCTGTTCACAGGGGCTTTCCGTTTATTCCCGGCGTTCATGGTTGTTCATGAGTTTTTCTTCTCACCTATAGACGAGAAAATCTCTCGGTCTGTATGAATATACGGGAGGTGGTTGAGGCAAGAAGGCCAGATCCAGGTTACTTAAGGGAGAATTGTCGATCTCGTTGACCCAGAATCCACCCTGACGGACCGCGCCTGTGTACCACTTCCGCCTTTGCGGATCGATGGCTTGCAGAGTCTCCACGATGAAGCCATGCTCTTCTAAGCTGTTTATGGATACTAAATCAGCTGAGTAAATCTGGAAGAAAAATAAAACAGGTTATTGTGGTAATTCATAGCGGTCGGATTGAACCGAAATTTTCCTCCAAGTCACATGGCCCCGAGATAAGCGCTGGCGAAGAGGTTCCTGAACCGAGTCGGTTTCCCGTTCATTGTGATATTCAAAAAAGGGACATGAAATGTAGCATCGTAAATTGACTATCGGTAGCTAAGGGAAGTTTGGAACCAAATATTTAATTCTTTTTATTAATTTTTAGACATTTTAATGGAGTAATGCTGAAAATAAAACTCATTTTCACAAATAATAACAGATTAAAAAATAAATATTTTGTGGTTTGCTGTACAATCCCAAATGGAATGAATGTAACCAGGCAGGTCTATGTAGATGATGTAAAATGATTAAGTCAGCTTAAATGCATTGATGTTATATTCTATTCACTAATAGACATTAGTTTGTGTATTGGCAAAGTCATTGCACAACTCTCTGATAACATGTGATAAGAAATCTCAATTCTGATCCAATGACCTCTGAGTGAAGCTTGTTTTTCCAAGTCTGAGAGGCTTAATTCATATACAGAGATGATTGATGAGAATGAAAGGTTTCTATACAATAAATGGGTGTTTTAATTAAATGGTTATTCTAGAATTTAGCATGAAATAATTACTTCTACTTCTTTTTACTTCTATTTCCATAAAATGAAAAGAAGTTTAACAATTTCCAAAGTCAGAGAAGTGTGTGGAGGCAAAATCTTTACAGCTTTGCTAAAAAGGTTTTTCCAAAAATATGTTTAGAGTAGGTTCCCTAAAGTTTAGCCTTCTTGAAAAATAGTTTCCGGACAATATCAATACTTACTCTGCAGTTTTCACGAGCGTATTCTCGACTGCGGATAGGAGATTTAATAAATCTATAACATGATCCTTGAAATTCCATCCAATGCTCCGGACATTGCCATTCTTGACCCACGTATGGGCCCGGAATCAATTGCAACTCGACGAACGGTAGAGAAAATATCAAAAATAACCACTTCTTCATCCTAGAACAAGCTGAACAGAAAAAGAATTCTAAGAAATGCCACAACATAACATGTATTTAAAACAAGAAAAACTGAGCCTTTGATCACAGCTTAGATGGGAAATTCTTAGCACAGTGGCTTATGTAGAACCTGCAAAAAAAGTCCTACATAATGTGGACAAGACCAGTGCAGAGACATGAAGACTTTTTAATCACAATGAATACTGCAATTGAAAGAGTTACTCTTCCATTGCCAGAAAAATAGGTACAAAGAAGCTTGTTAATGATCCCACTAATGGTAAGTATAAGGTACATGG
>Ga0058701_10003074_pt1 | contig 13033 bp, 8 predicted proteins | sample AgamicOrMae_FD_97039 | JGI IMG/M metagenome (GOLD analysis project Ga0058701, IMG submission 97039) | Agave microbial communities from Guanajuato, Mexico - Or.Ma.e | ecosystem: Host-associated > Plants > Phyllosphere > Phylloplane/Leaf | place: Guanajuato, Mexico | collected 2012-06-04
CAATAAAAGAACCCTTCTTCAACAACGACGGCTGCTTCCCAAAACCGTAAAATTTCGTTCCGTACAGCCAAGGCAAAATTTAAGCAGTCTTATAATCCCGAATGTGACTGCAGCTTGAAATATGTCTTGTATTTCACATTGGTACGCGCGTTGAAAAGGCAAATATATTGATGACGTTGCGTTTGTTTTGTAAGAAGGTATTTTTAAACGAATGTCAAAACGTCATTTTGTTCGATGCTTTCCAAGAGAAAGTATCGATTTCATACCCGTATTTTTTCACAAGTTTCAAACTGTGTACCATATAAACAGGCGTTTCACAGTTTTGAATGTCTGTAATTTATTATACTGTACACTTGATTTTTGAGAGTAGCTATACTCGCTCATCATTATTGAAAAAGCCATGTATTTTTTACTCTTTTTATTTTTTCATTTTTTGTAATCTTTTTTTTTTTTGTAGGAGCAAGCGTACTGGTGTGCTTCAGGCGAAACATTTGTAAGATAAGATATAAATTTCGAGTAGCTACATATAATAGTTTCAACTAAATAATTAATTTTGGATAAAATTAATTAAAGTTTTGTGGCCCAGGGCTCGCTCCACTCGGCTCTGTGACGATAAGTCGAACACAAGACTTCGGAAGTACAAAAGTATCAAATTTTTGATAAGTTAATGAATTATGTCCACGCTCTTTCTAATTTCCTCTTATGCACTTTCGAAGCTTTCTTAATTTCCCGTGGTTTGTAAACGGGCGATTATCAAACTATTTTTTAATGGGCTGAATTTGCATCTTAGGAACTGTCAAAGTTAACCGAGATCGATTTATGGGCAGTAATACATTATGTGCAATTTTGATTGATGGGATTTTTTTCTCTTTTTTTAGGTTGACATAGGAGACTCCATTCCGCGCTTATTCTTTTTAATGACGTGGATTTTGATTTATCACTCGATTAAAATCATGGAAAAACTTATCAGTGCCTTCGTTCCCATAATTTAGCAAAGTCCAATTCGCCTTGCCGGTCAACTCCTTTGATCATATTCTTTCAATAATCTCTTCTTTTATCGAATGAAAATTCTTTAACCAAGCTTTAATTTATTAACCTCTTTCTAAAACATTCCCGCAAAGAGTTTGGTCTTATCGCTTTAAACTTTTGAAAAAAGTCCTCCCCTCAACGCACTGTTGTTTTGAGGATGTTGTTGAAAAAGCACTTAAAATGTTTTGATAACTGGGTACGCAAGTAAGGTTATGAGTTGTCATGTCTGTAATAAATCTCAGGTAAGCTTTTTTTTGGGGGGGGACGTTTAAATTACAACTAGGAGACCAAGCGAAAGCATTTTTCTCGCTCTTAAATAAAATTCAATAAAATATGCCAAAAAACTGGCTATTTCAACATGCGTTTTTAAAGCATTCCCTTTGCAGAAATAAGTAAAGAATTTAGTACACAATGTCTGAAATTTTCCACACAGCCTTTTTTTGGTGTTTTGAAGCTTTCAGAAGGTAACGGGGTCAAAGAGCACCCAGAGACTTGAAGTCGAGATTTGAATGCATTTCCGTGGTCGCTGACACTTTCACACTTGTTATATTCACAAACAATGCGCTGGTTCTGATCACTGTCAGAGATTAACAATTTCAGAAAAGAATAGAGCGCGACTAGGGAAATTTTTCTTCAGGGACTAACAAAGAATTTGCGCCTCTTAGCCTACGTCCACAATGGCGTGATAAAAATGTTTTGCCGCTGACTGTACTTGTTAAAAAGATAACAGAGCCATCTGTTTGTCTTTTTTAACAATGACAAAAGGGGAAGATAGTTTCCTTTGTGTTTTTCTTTTTTGTTTTCTTGCGTTGTAAGCCTGTCGGCTTCGTAGATTGCAGACTTCGTTTGCACAGTTCACAATTTTGGAGCTGCACAACTTTTTCTTTTGCGAAACACCTTACTTGGCTGTATTTCGTCGTTTTCAATTGCTTCTACACTAAATTTGAATTGAGGAGTTCTCAATATTTTGTGATTCGCCTTTCTTAGTTAACTAAATGTAAGTCCTACCAAGGATACATGCAGCAAGAACAAATCTCACTTTAACCTTACCTTGTAAGTCAAACCTAACGTTCTCAAATTTTGATGCCCCTTTCTTCTCGGCGGCAGTACCTTTCAGTGGTAGTAGGCCCAGTGACAGCCAAGCGGAGCACTAGTGGATTAAGGTACAAGACAAATGATCAAACCTACTCTGAAGTCAGGCGTTCATGGTCACAATGAACTAAAATACTAAGCGAACATTTCAGATATAAAATACGACCTTTAAAGTGTAGCGCAGTGTGCCGAATCTGAAGAGATTGAGTATTTTTACGAAAGATTGGAACTCATAAAATTCGGTTTAGTGTTTGTTGCGCAAGATTCGAATCAATAGGTTATTTCAGTGTAACCCAATTACTCTTACAAGCGGACGCCCAAAATAACATTAACTAGCGAAATGTGTTTCTCCTGTTACGCAATTCTTTCCCAAACTTCAGCGGCTGAGGAAAAGCCAAAAAAATTTATTATTTTGTATCCTACGAAAAGCTGTGTCTTATCATCAAAACTCTTTTGTGAATTTTCTCGAAGAAAAATGCTATGTTTTAAGGAGTGATGGTTTGATGAAGCTCCGCTGTAAATACCAATTATTGTTTTCGTGGTGACACGGATGAAATTGTTGGTTACTTTAAAAAAATTCGCCAGTTCTATTCCCACTGGGAGTATACATGGGAGACTTGAACGCACGGAAACCAACCTCTTATTTTAAGTGGGAGGTGACTTGAACGCACAGAAACCAACATGAAACATTGAAAATGAGGCAGCGTATGAATAGCCACATCTTAAATAAAGAAATCTGCCCATTTTGTTTTTGCATGCTCTGCTCGGCGACCGAAAAATTATGAACTAAAGTTACAGAAAATGCTATCTCTTAAGTTGGCTGTCGTGGGGACCAAGGATTTTATCTGTTTCCTAAAATTTTGGGGTGTTCTGTAGAGGGGCCAGTGTCCCCGTAAAATGGACCTTGAGCCGTGTTAACGATGCCCGCCGTGGACTTTGGTCTTCGCCTTCAGCTATACGGCCATAACGATTTTAGCGAGTTTCTCAATCAAACACTCTAATTCGGCTGTTGCACTGCTCTGCCCTATCGCCCGGTAATTCGGAATTTCCCTGCGCTGATCGCCGAGTACTAATTTATCAATGTTGCCTGATTTTTCACGACGCCCAGAGTATTTCGTACACCTCAAGTCTCCCGTTTTTGAAAATTTTTATTATGGGTTACCTTCTTTAATAATTCGGCGTTTTGATTCTTTAAATTCGAGGCCGAGTGTTGCTGTTCTGTAAACCAATCGGAAAGCGTCAGGCGCCATCTTGCAGTTTTTACGACCGTGCAAACTCGGAATAGGGCGTTACTGAAAACAAGATGGTGGCACAAACCAACTTCACGCATGTGTTCCCTTTTTTTAACCTAAGGGAACGAGTTCACAGGCCGCAATATGCGTGCAAAATGTCGATGTTTATGTGTCCTGCAGTTCACATTGCGACACGCAGTTAGCTGCGTTCTTCTTCCGGAGCCAAGGGATCCACTTGAGGGGTCAGTATTTTCGTTCAAACATCAGACGAGGCCCTTCGGCCGATCGCAGAGAGGTAGAAAACCTTTCTATTGAATTCATAGTGTAAGCAAGCCTTCGTTTATCTGTATTAAAAATTCATTATGTTACATACGGCCGTCTTCGTCAAAAAATCCGGGCGGCGACTTCAAACGCAGCTTGTTGTAGAAACCCGGTAAAAATGATAATTTTTACCAATTACGTTTCGCGATGTGAGGTAAAGTTTGTCAATATGATCCGCTTGTAAGCCGCTCCCGTGATTCCCATCCCACGCTGCCAACCGCTTTGCGTTTAGCTGCGCGTTGAAGCTCTGCGTTGAGTGCTGCCAGCCGCGTTGACAAGAGCTGACAGAAAGTATGAAGAATAGTTTCCTTTTCTACCAACTATCGTCCTTTTTTCTCTCGGGCCAGAGTTTGTTCAATTCCAATTATTTACGACTGGAGTACGGCATGTGATCTCGGCGGGGGAGAATTTTAAAATCAAGGAGCGCCTGAAAGACGATCTCGAACGATATTATCGAAAAGCGCACGTTTATGGGAATCATGGGGAAACGTTTATGGGGAATCGCCTGGGGTGATTCTGACGTGTGCTTCAATTTATATTTGCTCCCTGTGAAGGTTTTAATAACTGGTGTCGAACGGACTCTTCATGGGGCTTTATTGTTTGTTGATTGAAAATTAAATGGGGGCGCCCTTCACAGTTTTATCTGTTCATTTAGTTTACTTCTGTTCGCTTGTTCTCGAATGGAAAATTCCTTTACTTTTTCCCTGCTGCCGGCTGGTAAACATTTCACCAGCTTTTCTGTAAGATTTCTCTGCATTCCAGTCACAGTAAAAAGTAGCTCCTGTTTTAACTATTCCCATATCTGTTTTAGGTATTGGTGTGAAACAAAGGTAGAGCGTTATTTTTTTTAGATATTCCTGTTAATAACCATATCAATTGAGAGATGTCAACAAAACCTTTACATTAATACAGTTTTAGATACATTTTCTTTTCAAAATAACCAAATAATGCTCTTAGTCTGTTCTGCATTCGTACCGAAGACAGGTATGGGACTTCTTAAAACCCTCGGGATAATTCTTATTGTGATGTTTCTTTTTTCTTTTCTTTTTTTGGTAAAATTTTACTTTTCCCTCCAGTTGAACGCTAGAGGCTATCAATCCAGTGAAAATTTAATGGATTGCGATGAGAGTGTAGCGAACATTCTTGAGATAGTACTGACAGTACACATCACTGTAAAAACCGTGATTAATTTCATCCTGAAAATGTTATTCTAAAATAAATTCTCCTAATTATGCAAAACAAACTGTCTTACAAGACCAACGATCGGATTCGCTACAAAGTTACATCCACAGATCTTGCTTCTTTAATCAGGAAATCATTTTTATGATTCTATTTGAAAAAGTCGCTACGCGAGTCCAAGGAGAAATTTCTGTTAATTTTATATCTGATAAACAATAGTACCTCATTAGTACTATATAATAGCGTAATCTCCTCTCGAAACGACCCTTCTTGACCCGACCGCGAGTGATTCCCGCTCTAAATCAAACGCTCGGCGCAGCTGCTGACACAAGTTAGGCCCCTTTTACCTGGAAACGCCGTGGCGCCGCCACCGTTTTTTCAACTCAAATGTCAAACCGAGCGCAGGGATTCCTGGATGATCATTGCAGCAATCGCTGTGTTTCCAGTCGTTTATATAATTTTATATACAGTACATTGTTCTTGCTGTGCTCTGGTCGTTGCTTTGCATTTTTTCCTACTTTTTCTTGAAGACAGGGAGCATTTTCTAGTTCTAGAGAAAATCGGTATATTTTACCCTTTTCATAGTAAAAGATAATTACTGTTTTGGATGTCCTATACCTGTTTTGGTTATGAAGGTAAAACGGGATAAGAGCGTAATTAGGTTATTTTTATAGATAAACATCTCCACAACCTTATCAATAAAAAGATATCGTCGAGAGCTTCCAATGAATATGGACATGTACAGGTTTATCGTAAAAAAAACAAAGTACGCTCTTTCCTTTTTACCTCCACACCAAAACAGGTATAAGACTACCCAAAACCGATTTTTTTCAGTGAATTGACTTGTCATCACTCCACATCGAGTGTCGATATCACCTCATCCCTTACCTTACCCAACCTTACATCACCTAACCTAATTTCACCTCAACCTAACATTTCTTCTACCTATCTAACCTAATGTAACCTAACCTAACTTTTTCTGTTTCTACCTAACCTACAAAAGAGCAAAAGCGGTTTTTCAACCTGTTCAGCGTCGGTCTTTGATTAATTCTAGGGAACCTGAAGGTGTGGCCAACTATTAAATCGTGAAGTTTCGTAAACGCTATTTAACACTCAAATCAAATGTCCCAGGAGATTCATTGAACGTCTCCATCTAACAGTATTTCTTTACTTTTGCATCACAGGGAGATCTGCTTTGATGCGCCTGACGAAAATGGATTCTGTTGTCCGTAGTCCTTAACGGCCTATTAAATCGAGTTTAAGGTTAACGTTATCGGCCTGGTTTGTGCAAGTGTGATAGCTGTTTACGATCGGGGCCTTTTTCCAATCCACGAGAAGTAACGGTCGACTTCTTTTTATTTGCCCGAATAATTCGTGTTTGTTTTTCGAGCCACGCTGGTTAAGGTTATGGCTCCAAGTGAAATACGCCCTCAAGAGCCAGAGCAAGATACAATGTTGCGTCCCTTTTTTTTATTATTATTTCATTATAGTGAACCCAAACAAAAAAAAAACAGAATTTACTCACAGAAATGTTTGTTCTTTTTTTTATGCCATGAATAATTGTTTTGATACAGTCGGAAAAAATAAAGAAAAAATTAATAAAAAAAGCATTTTTTTCTTGTCACAAAAACTGTTTATCTTGGCACAAGATTTTTTTCTTGCAGTAAAAAATCTTTGCACCAAGAAATAAATGTTAGTCGCTATATCAAGAAAAAATTTCATGAAAGAATTTTTTTCTGTGGGAATAGTCATTTAACCTCTTTGATGAAATGAAGTCTTTGTTCAGCTACCATTATTAAAAATATTTATGTTCATATCGACGATGTTCTGTTCCCCCGGAGACTGCATGTGAAATAAACACAGGGAGGCGGTGTGCGACGAGCAATACTGTTGAATAGGAAATTTATTTGCATTCTACCATTTTTTTGGCAAACTCACTTTATGAATTTGAGCGAACTTCCCGCTTTTGGTGCGTTTTGGCCCTTCGGTTAATTTTGGTCCTAAGTTTACTGTTCAGCGGGAGTAAAACTGTGCGCTTCTCTACGGATAAACAACATAATAAGCGGTCTTTTTCTTATCCGTTATTATTACGATGAAAATATGCTTCCCGAATAATTGGCGTTATCGCAGCTCTTTGAGCCCATATCATGGGATTCCACATCAAAGGATCTCTCATGGCGATAGAGTTACGTTAATGACATGCAAAAAATGGACATTTGCATAGAAATTTTCGTGAAGTTTACCCATTTACACGCAATCTTTATTCTGCTTTCGTTCTATTTTAGATGCTTCGAGTGGTGGGCATTTTCACGCGACAATATTTTGAGTGGGGCTCTAAAAATTTACCTCTCCAAAAAAAGGGGGGGGAAAGCAGGTCTATCAGGTAAATTATTTTGAGCAATCCCCTCTCAAAATACTAATTGGAGAACTGCTGAAATACCCTCTTTAATATGAATAATATTTTCCCGAAGAAAAATATTCACGGGCTGCTTTTTTTTTAGTTTTTTTTTTATATATGCTGTAATTTGTTGTTTTTTTGTTGTTTTTTTGTAATTTCAATTTCAAGACATTTTTATCAAGTCTCTGCCCGGAAAAACGGTACTTTTCTGAATTTTAGTGACCACTATGTTTAAACTGTTTCGAGAAAGCACGAACTGTTGTTAGTAGTGTTTTCCTCAAGAGTGCATGGCGATATTTTAATTTTTTTATGGAGGATGAATAGGGTATTGAATGGTGTGCACATTGATACAAACGGAAAGGTAGTTTTATAGTCATCTAATGTGGGTTCATACCAAGGAATAGCGGCATTTTACATCAATATAAGGGTTCAAGAAAAATGGTTATGGAAAATCCAAAGCGAACTAGAAATAGTTGGCGCATTCCCACCTCCGTAACAATTTTAGCTCGGTAATAATCTTTCTTTTATGATGTGCCGCCGAATCGGTATTTATGGCCAGCAGTGTTAGTCAGCTCTTTCAGTTTGGGTACCTAATTAGTACCCAGGAGAGGTATTATTTTTACGGTATCCAAGGCAAAGTGCTCTTTTTTATCTATTGCTAAACTTTCTCTCATCACTTAATCAGGCTGTTGAGGCCACTTTTTTATATGCGGGAGCACTCATGGCGCCAATTTTGGAAATTAGCAATTAGGTACTTTTTCTCATCGCTTTCGATAACGGTGATAAACAGACTGGGCCAATCACTGACAATAAGCAGTACACGAAAAGTAGGTGTCAAAACTACAATTAATGCAGTAGTCCGCTTCTTATTTACTGCGTGAATTAAACAGATTTTAAGAAAAAATAATAATTTATCCGGTATCCATGGCGGATGCGTTTTTTCCCCCTGTAGGCGTTTTCATTTTTATAAAATTCTATTATTTTTAATTACATTCCACGCGATATTTATTGAATGGAATTTCCACTGAGCTCAATACGAACTTTTAGGTTTTATTCCAAATTGTTTAACGTACTCTGGAAATTATCAAGCCTAAAATTGTTTAAAAACCCGGTATTAAAAGTAACAACATCATTAAAACGTCGATGCTGCTGCAACACACTGATTTTTAACATTTCGACTTTTTTGCGCAATCAGAGTTTTGTATGTCAGGAACTTTAAATGTCAGCTTTAAACGCCGAAAAATAGGAGACGATTGACTGAAAAAATGTGTTATTATTTCTTCTCCACATCGGACGTTTGAGTGAAAATTATCGGAGTGATTTAATAGGTGTTGCACTAAACACAGTTAAACGAAAATAATGGCCTTTTAATTATCATCAGCCTTCTTTAGCTGTTTGTCCCTGATCTCACGTTACCTTCGACATAAATACAGACTCTGCTTTGCTTAACCAAATCAAAATATTCGGCGTAATGCTAAATCAGCAGGTCATTAAATGTTCCTCTCTCTTAAAAAATATTAAAATAGATTACAATCAGCAAAAAAGAGGTGTTTTTTTTAAATAATACTCTATTTTAAAAATCAAATATAAAATTTAAAAAATATATTTTTGAAAAACTAAGTTTAAAATGAAATTTTAAATTAAAAAAAATATAAGTATTAAAAATTTTGATAAAAAAATAGGAAAATAAAATATAATAAATAAAAAATTACGGGTAACTTAACGATGGGAGATCTCTAATTAATTAGCCAGTAATATTTCCTCCTTTCTAGAAGGCTACAGATATTCTCTGTAGTTCGTGTCTTTGGAGCAGTGTTGTACTGCGATTTTTCTGCTTGTATCTTTCGACAGCCAAGGAATATTAGCTTGGACTGTTATTATCCGGAAAAGTTTCCCAGTAGAGGAGGAGATATTTCATCTTTTCCGCGCCAAAGGAGGCAAAATTATGAAACGTTTATCACGATTTTTTATGTTTGCTTTGAAGCGTTCATAAAAATGAGACAGCAAGAAGTGATTCGCTGAAACGCTATTTATGGAAAATCGTGTATTGCCACGCGCGGGGAAAATTCATATCATGCAGGTGTTAACTTGGAAACATGATTACTCCCGAGAAAAAAAATCCTACAGGAAAGTGTGGAAACCAACACTCACAGAATTGGTTCCTGATGCTAAGAAAATGTTTTGTTGATATAGTGACCAAACAATTGTTTTCTTACTGCAAGATTTTTTTTTTGTCACACGGATTTTTTTTTCGTGTTAGTAAGAGAAAATATCTTGTCGCAAGAAAAAAAATATTGCGGCAAGAAGAAGAAGTTTTGTTACTTTATCAAGAAAAAATTTTCATGCCATCAGAAATCATCTCTGTGGAAAACGTTTATCCATTCTTATATCCCGTCGATTTTAGCCGATTGTTGTATTTCGTTTTATACAAGTTCACGGGAAAATTCGTGAGGAAGTTTTCGCAGCTTGATACCTGAATGGAGTTCGCAAGTTAACGATTCGTCTCTGATTTTTCAGAAAACGTCGAGACGAGGACGATCTCGGGCGAGCGTCGTCCACGCCGATGTCCGAGCCGCTGGACGTGAGCGCCGGCGGCGGGAGCTCGGCGTCGTCGGGGAACACCAACGGCGCCGCCGGATCTGGGGGCAGCGCCAGCGCGACCCCGACGACCGAGGAGTCCTGGAGGGCGTACTACGATCACCCATTGACGGCCGCCACCTCCGCCATGCTCAACATCAGCACCCCCACGTCGGAGGAGTCCAGCACGCCGACCACTCATAGCCACATCAGCTTCATCGGAGACATCTGGACGTAAGTTAATGCCTTTTTTTACATTTTTACAAGGAGCACATACTTGTGGAAGATTATTCTTAGATCAAGAAAAATGATTCTCAGAAGAGTTGCTTATTTTATTCCTAGGTCAAGAATACTTCATTAAACAGAGAATTATTTCTTCTTGAATATATTTTTTTCTTCACATGAAAATATTTTTCTACCCTAAAGAAGGTAAACATGCAATGAAGATTTATTCTTAGATCAAGAGAAAGGATTCTTAAATGAGTTGAATTTTTTGTTCTTAGATCAAGACTACTTATCTTAAAGCAATAACATTTATCTTGGGTGAAATACAGCTTTTCTTGAAATAGGAATTAATGATGCGATGTTTTTTTTAAAAAAAAAGACAGAAAGGAGAGAAAAGTCAATGAAAATTGTTCTTAGAAGATTTGCATGTGTCACTCTTAGGTTAAGAATTCTTTTCTTGAAGCAAGATTTTTTTCCCCTTATTATTTTTTTCTTGGAATAAAAATATTTTTCTTCACTAAAACAACCACGGATGTGATGAAACTTTATTCTGAGATCAAGAAAAATGATTCTTGGAAGAGTATCATATTTTATTCCCAGATTAAGAATACTTTTCTGCAACCAAGATTTTTCTTCTTTTTAAGAAAAAAGTCCATACTTATTTTTAACCATCCAGACATATTTTTAAGAAATTTTCCCAAATTGAAAGAGGAGCAAACGCCGAAGAAAACGGCCCAGTTTGTGTAGCATGATGAGTCTGTTGCGTTACGACGATGTTTTGAAATGAAGCGCCAGTGCCATGGGTTTGTGTTAAGTAACGGTGATTATGCTAATTTTGGGACCACCCGATGAAGTTCACGTCGCAATGGTATCTATATTAGCGTCAAAGGTACCTACGAGTACCAATCTAATTGGGCTATGTTACGTTACCGTAGCGGTACACGCGAGGGATCGTCACTAAGCGCCGAGGAAAACCACCGGCACGATTGTCAAATACCCCGGGCAAAATCGTCTCACACACGATATAGTTTTAAAAGCTGCGTTTACTACTTCTTCTGTTCTCCCTAGGTTTAATTTTACAATGCAGTGTGAGAAGGATTCATGAAATTCAACCGTATAGCGAAGGATAACCTAGGTTAACCAAACCAAGGCTTGGTTAATCAAGGTTGGGTTAGGTTAGGTTGACCAAGGTTAGGTTAATCTAGGTTACGTTAATGAAGGTTTAGTTAACAGTAGTTACGTTAAGGAAGGTAAGTAAGGTTAACGTAGGCTAACCGAGGTTAGGTTAAACTTCATCAGGTTGGCCTTGATTAAGTTCACCTTTGTTAGGTTAACGTAAGTTAGGTTAGGTTAGTCAAGGGTAGGTTAATCTGGGTACCTTGTGCCTCGCTTCGCCTCTTCTCCGCTCGGCTCAAGCCTGATACCGCTTCCAACTCTTCCTTCTGCCGTAAGCAGTATGGGACCTGCTGGCAACTGAAAGATTCGGGTTGAATTCTCTCATACTTCACTCCGATCAGTTCAGCGACGGAAAGATAGTCACGAAAGGTATAGAACACTCAAAATTTACAGTAGCAGAACCTGTCATTAGCGTCGCAAAAAATATCGTTATAGTATTTCGCGATTTCATGGGTCAAAAAATACCTGCTGGCCAAGCTGGTTAGCCGCGCCAGCGGTGGCTGCTTTATCGGAACGGAAATAAACACACTCGTTTCCGGCTAAATATCATGATACACCATCGAACCGGTTCGTAGTACTACGAGTACCCCTTTAATAATCAGAGAAGCAGCAAGGCATACCAACGAATCAAATTCAAATCACAACCCTTAAAATACCCGGGAAGGTCTCAAACGCCGATGCGTCAATTTGGTACCTGCGGTACAAGTAAAAGGCGTGTTTCCCATTATCGGCATCTCTAATCCATGCGAACAATTACCAGTCTTTAAACATCCTTCCCTCAAAAAAAAAAAGAAAAAAAAAAGAAAACTTGTCAGCTGCCGACCAGATTTCCTCATTAAAAATCATTTCGAAAATATTAGCCTCGAAATTATTATGGGAAAAGTGCAGTAGCAGAGACCGAGTTAATCTTAACAGGATAGAGGAATCACATCCTGTGAATTAGAATTATGCACATGTTTCACATCTTTTCGTCAAGAAAAATATTCCTTTTCAAGAAAGAGTATAAGAAAATTCTAAAAGAAGTCAAAATTTCAAAGGTAAATTTAGAAGGAAAAAAGCTATTGAAGAAGTTCCTCAATTAAATTTAATGAGAGGTTTGTCGAAGCACGTAAGTGAGGCTTATTACAAGATGCCGTTCCTAGTAAAACCTTATCCCTGTTTTAGGTAGTCCCACACCCTGTTTTGGGTATGAAGGTGTCAGGCAGAGTGTAATTTGGTTATTTTCAAAGATAAACCTATCAACAACCATATCAATGAGGAGGTCTTGTCGAGAGCTCTCCATTGATATGGCTATTCCTAGGGATATCTTATTAAAAAAAAACTCTTCCCCTGTTTTTGCTTCATACCGAAAACAGAGGCTAGTTTTTACTGTATACCAATATTTTGAAGGTAGCTGCCGAGTCTGCTGGAAGTGACTGTGTTGTATAGATCCTTTGCTTTTATTGTATAGTTTAGGACGACCAGATTTTGAAAGAGAACCGGAACGGAAATGGGTTAAAATTGAACATCCATCAAAAGACGAAATGGATCGCATGACTTAAAAGTGAATTCATGTCATATCTTCCGAGTGGAAACCAATAAAATATAAAAAGATTCCTACAGCTTGCGTAAACGTGTCGAGAGATCTGTCAATACATATTCTCTCGTTTATCAATTCTTCTTTATCCTCTCAATTCTTCTGGGCCTTGTGCTTCTCGTCCCGTTTCGAGAGTAAGACCTATGTTTGCTCCTTGAATTCACCTAAGCCTTAAAATTTTTACGGCACTGTTAAATCGGATCATATACAGTACCGGTCAAAAGTATG